>Ga0315314_1003660_pt1 | contig 11882 bp, 13 predicted proteins | sample TDP9_MG_FD_203631 | JGI IMG/M metagenome (GOLD analysis project Ga0315314, IMG submission 203631) | Freshwater sediment microbial communities from Lake Towuti, South Sulawesi, Indonesia - TDP9 | ecosystem: Environmental > Aquatic > Freshwater > Lake > Sediment | place: Indonesia: South Sulawesi...
GCCCTCACTGTCAATATAGGGACACTTACTCCCGGACAAACAGTTGTCCTTGCTTGGAATCTCACATCGTCCGCGTTTGGCGTATTCTCAGTCGATGTAGGAGTAACCTCCGAAAACGCCCCTGAAGTGCATAGCCACAGCGAGATTACAATTCTGGGTCCTAATCTGCAGATAACCATAGAATCTCCAATTTCCGCGCAGCAGGGAACAACTTTCAATGCCACGGCTACCATCGCAAACAATGGTCAGGCAATTAGCAAATCAGTAATAGCCACTATAACCCTGCCTTCTGGATTGTCCACGACGACTCCAGTAGCGATCAGCCTCGGAGACCTCGAAGCCGGCGAGAAGAAAAACGCCACTTGGAGCGTGACAGCATCAGAGAGTGGCGAGTATACGATCGAGGTAATTTCCGTTGGCTCGTTCTCATCAGATGAGGCTAGTACAAGGTTGTTGGTGATGCCATTGCCTACGCTAACGGTTCTTGTGAGGGATTCAGGTACTGGCGATCCAACTGAAGGAGCCAATGTGACTATAAATGGAAACTCGCAGTTGACGAATGCTACAGGCTATGCGATCTTCACAAACCTAGCCTCAGGCACGTATACGTTGACGGTAGCGAAGGATGGCTATAACACTATTTCACAGTCAATCAGCGTCGCAACTGATAGAACTGAATCCATCCTTCTAACATCAAAACTCGCGGAAATTCCGTGGCCGCTGATTGGTGCGATAGTAACCGCGGTGGTTGTGGTCGCAGTCGTTACGGCTTATGTTTTGAGCAGGAGGCGGAAGTCCCAAGCTGGGAAGAATAGCGCAACCCCCCCCGCCACTTGGATAGAAGAAAATAGGTTAGGAAATAAAGCGGTTTGTTTTTGGGGTAGTAGAAAAATATTGAAGATTTTACAGGCTTTGGTAACCAATTTATCTTGAGATGTATCGCCTTGCAACGTTGGGAAGAGCTGGTTCTTCGTTGAAATGCCCGCAGTCATGGCGAAATACAATCCATTCGCAGAAAGGGCAGGAATGCAGAAAATAGCCGAACGGCCCACCACCAAGGGAAGCCCTAAAAATCGCACAGACTCTTCATAACTCGGATTCAACGCACAGCTGCTGGGTAGCGAAAAATACGTATTGAGCACACTTAATCAAAGTCTGGGGCTTCTTAATGCAAACGAAGGTTTACCTTTTCTGGAAAAAGCGAATATCCACATAAAACATGCGCTATGGCGCAACGAATCGCGTAACTAAGGAATTCTTGACTACGTCGAACTGAGGTGTAATTCCGAGCTGGTTCTTCATGGTTTGGCCGATGAAGTTTCGAAGGTAGTTTGACCACTTCTCCCCTAAATCATGATGAATCGTGACTATGTAGTTTCGTCCGTGTGTTTCAACTTCATTCTCTGCAATGTGTCCATATTTGCAGGTCAGAGTCATGTATGCCAGAAATGTATCGACGTTCAGCTCTTTGAACCAGAACAGAATGACCTCCTTTGGGAGACGATTCCCAAGCTCCAGCGCTGCTTGGACGAGCTTCGCATCATCAGTAGCCTCAAGGACGGACCTGAACAACTCTTTCGTGATTGACATGTAACCAAACCTTTCTGTGTAACGGTCCCATTCGGCATATTTCGTTATGATCCACGAGACGAGCGCGTTAACGCTTACTCGTTTAGCTTTCGCATCCTTTTGCAAGATTTCATCAAGCTCTGCAGTGATGCGGATTGTCCTCAAAAGCGTTTTTCTTTTTTCTGTTTTCAACACTTATTCCTCCTGTTTTGTAATACAGTGTACACACCTTAAGCCTTTTGCTACTATTGTGGACGTCCTGCCTATATAGGATCGTCTACATGCACATCGATGGTGATGAAAATGCGAAATATCTTTACCGAAAGACCGAACACAGCTTTCAAACTCTCAGCCGTGGGCGTAAGCATCCAAATTCTGGCCACACCGATCATAATAGCACTTCTCCAATGGGGACTTCGACAATGGGAACTATATGGAATGATGACCTACAAGGATTCTTGGTGGGCTCCCTACATTGGGCTCGTCGCTGCGATCTGGATAGTGCTGGCTGCAGCGAGCATCGGATTAGGAATATGGGGTCTCCTGTTGATGAATACATCAAAAGTCGATAAAGTTCGAAAAGGCTCTATTCTCGTGCTCATCGCAGCCTTATCAGCATTCCCTACGGGATGGGGTTTCATGATCGGCTCTATACTGATGCTTATCGGCGGCATTCAAGGCCTCAGGTGGAGACCAGGAGGGGTTGAGAAGAATTGAAATGGAAGGAATTTAAGTCGAAGTATCCTAAAGACTTGTACACTAAACTCCGTGAGCTCTGCGAAGAAGTCCACAGCAAGAATGGATTCTTTTGTAACTATTGTTACAGGCGGGAAGGATGGTACTGCTTCCCATGCGATAACATGAAGAAGCTTTACGAGAAACGCACTGGGGTATCGTTGGACAAGCTAGTGTCTCAGCCGAGATACGAGGCTTAAGGTTTAGATTAGAAGAGGTGTTGATGGTTGGAGATAAAAGAGAATAATGTTGAGGAAACCATCCCACGAGACGTGGCATTCCAGCTCTGCGAAGAAATTCGCAAAGAAAAAGCAAGCAGATGGTTCACACAATGTTGGGGTTGTGTGAAGTTCTCCAAAAACGACCCAAACAAGATGTGTTTCAGTAGCCGCCCTGACTACCGAGGATGCAAATTGGTCAACGAACGTTATGAGCAGAAGAAACACTAACCCTGCGTAGCCGTGAATTCGAGGTTCAAATCCCAGCGGGCCCGCCAAAAGTGAATAAGGTTCAGACATCAGTTTAAGATATCGATGCAAAGGCATAATTTAGCATTCTTTCATGAAAATATCCTCAAAATGAGCTTAAAATGAAATTTTACTTCCTGATTCCGCTTATATATTTTTCTTGACAAAACTTAAATCCAATGGAAAAAGAGAGTTACGAACAATGGAACGAATAGTTTGCCAAATAAGGTTGGAGCTTAAACAAAAGGGCAGCCGCAAAATTGCGGAAGAAAAGAGACGGTTTCATAAGGAAAACATTACATGTTATGGATTAACGGTTCGGCAAATTCAAGAGGTAGTTGAAAAATTTTATCCTATGATCCAAGACGACCTAGAGTTGGCTTTGAAAGTTGGAGAGGCTCTCCTAAAATCAAAAGTCATGGAAGAAGGAAGCGTCGCAATAAGAATTCTACAAAAAATGACCAACAAGTTCACTCCACAGCTTTTTGAAACCTTTGACCGATGGATTGACTATTGTAATAACTGGTCAATCACTGATACACTGTCTTATCGATTAATCGGCGAAGTTTTGATACTTGATGCCTCCAAAATTGAACAGCTACTAAAATGGACTACATCTAAGAATCGATGGAGAAGAAGAGCAGCAGCAGTCTCACTTGTCAAACCAGCGCTTAAGGGTATATTTTTAAACGAAGTTTTCATGATGGCTGAACGCTTAATGACAGATAATGACGACATGGTTCAAAAAGGCGTAGGATGGCTGCTAAAAGACGCCTCTTGGAAACATCCGAAAGAAGTACATGATTTTCTGCTAAAATGGAAAGAAGAAGCTCCAGCGTTAGTTCTACGGTATGCCTCAGAGAGGCTTCCGGAGAGCATGAAGGTGCTGAAAAGTCGATAGAAAACCAAGCGAAGAAAGAAAAATCTCGCTTACAAAACCGATTATTTGCAATTATGTCCTGCTGACGTCTAATATAGGGAATTTAAACGGGATCTGAATCTACTCGGACCCGCCAACCTCCATTATTCTTGATCATCTTTTACCATTCTCCGTAGTGTTTCAAGAGTTTTAAAGCGTTGATTGTGGTGGAAACGTTATATCTAGCGCCGTCAGCGCTGTGCCAGCCTCCATCGTTGTCCTGCAATGTTTTCAGTTTCTTCAAACATCTCTGCACAAGGTTATGTTCCTTTGGCACGCCAGCATTACTCAAGCATTCAAGATACCAGCACAGGAATGATGCATCTTCTCGTTCTTCATCCAACCAGTCTTCAATCAAATCTAAAGCTTTTCTTACGTAGAGACTCTCCGAGCCTTCTAACATTCCAAAGATGACCATTGCAATCCAAGTCGTTATTTGGGGGCCTTCAACTTTTCCTCTCTCGTCCGTATGTTTTAGAAGAAATTCGCACGCTTGCTTGACATTTTGTGATTCGACATAACTTAGATGAACTAGATGGGCAGTGATGTCACTTGTCAGCCACATTCTAGTGTTTATGTTGTCGTAGCTGTCCCATTGGGGAGGGTTGAATTGGCTGATTTCGGGATTCTCGTTCCAACTACCTTCAATGCTCTGAATCTGAAAAAAATAATTCACGATCTTTTGGCATACATCGGATTCGCCCAAATTAAGCTCTGCAACAAGATTAAGCATTCCGCTGGTTTCGTTTACACTGCTAGGCTTACCAATTTCTAGATTGTAGGGAAACCCACCATCCTGATTCTGAAGCTTCCGCAAATAGTGCAGTGGAACTTTATTATCTCGGATCCCTTGGAATAGATATCTTGCCCTGTATTGTTCGAGCTTGTTTCCATAATTTTGGATAAACTTGAACGCCGATTCAACATTCATATTATCGCCTTTCCATGTGCACGCATAAGTGTATGCCAGAGTTTTAAATGTTTAATTTATCAACTGCCTGTTTTGCGTTTATGCAGTGTTAGACGTGGAAAATTCAAACCGAGTAATTTGCATCTGCTCGGGTCCGCCAGAATTTCGCGCTAGCAGGAAAAAGGTACACTGTTTATGTTTCAATATCTAACGTAAACTCGGCCGCCCAGCTCTTTCACAGCATTCTTTAAATCGTCTAATGCGCGTTTCATTTCGTAATTGGCTTCTTTTTGCCAGCCTTTAGCGCCAGAAGGAACTTCCACCTCAATTATACAACTTAGTTTCCTACTCACCTTATCATCCTCAACTATTGTTGAGCTAAAAATATTCATATCGGAAGTGGCATTTAATATATGTGAACTTGAAGTATGAATTCTCCATATTTGAAAGTCAGATTCTGAATACAACTTCCACGAAAGCTAATCTCTCAGCTTGATCAAAATGGTTTCGTCTAAATCGTCTTCATCTATTTTGAACGTTTTAGGCTCTTCTATTCTCAATATGGCCCTTAACGCAACAGAATCAAGCTCACGCACAAGCCTTAAAATCTCTTTTTTAGCCGCTTCAAGATGTTTTCGGAGCACTTCCTTATCCATGTACATCATTCCAGCCAGCGCGCATATCTGTTTTTTCTTTAGATGCCATTCAATTTTCTGGCCTCGGACGTTTATGTCAAATGTCACCGGTCCGGCTGCACAAGTTTCTGGCTTTACAAGATGAATCACACACTTTTTGGTTCTCTTGTCATGGAATATGCAATAGCCTTCCTCATTCGCTTTAGGAAAAACATATGCTAGTTTTGTGAATGGACTTTCAATGAGAGTCTTCTGCTTCTTCAAATATGCCTCTATGATTTTTTTGCGCTTAGAGCTTATAGGTGGATTTGCATTTCTGCAGCAATTGAGGTTGGGGTTACATTGTCTGCATATGTCAAAAAAGTTGCTCTGTCTTTCGTCTTCCATGGACGCACTGTGTTCCTCCATCATTTTCTAAAAATATGGTTGATTATCAATAAGATTCTTAATAAGTCTTGAGTAAACGTTGATTATGGCTTCTTCTAAATCTGTTCTTCGAGTTTTCCTAAGAATGTTTTCTTTTATAATCTCTGATAAACTTCCGCATTCTATTCTTTTCTTTATTATCGGAAGATATGCCTTCTCTTCTTCAGTTGCGTTCTCCCAAGCTATGCGGAGGAAATGTTTGAAGACTTGGCGTGCAGTTTGTCCGTGCGAATTCAGAACTTTCGCATTTAACCCATCTGCTACGACTGATTTAAAATCTTTCACCAGAATTTCGTGCGGCAAAAGTTCCGCTTCCTTACTTAATAATCCTCTCATCAACGCCCTTATGAAACAGCTTAAAGCAACATCCGATTTAACGCATTCCTGTTCATCCATTACCCGTATTTCAACACTTCTTCTGTCAAACCGAAACACTACCCCACGAGAGTTGACCCAATCCTTGTGAATAAGCTCATCAACTCCAACGTTTGACAGATCAAGCGAGTACTTCCCAATAATTTCCTTTTTATATTGGTCAAGCGAAGCCACATACTCGGGAACGACATCGCCGGTCACTGAGGGCATTTCTTTTTGGTTCAGCATGTAAAAATCCAATCGATTATCAATGCTTTCTCCAATTTTTCCCTCATAAATAGGCGAAGAAGACGCGACAGCCGGCAAATAGGCACAGAGTTTCGCAAGCGCATTGTGCAACAAAACACCGCTTTCTTCACTGAGGTATGGAATGTTTAGTTGAAAGCTTTGGATGTTGAGCCATCCATGCTGGTTAAGATTGAAGACTTTGCTGTAAGCTTGGTAAATCTTTCTGTGGCGATGAGGCCATATGCTTGTTTCCTCAAGCCTTAGCAAAGGATGCATTCCTGTTCCAAGAAGATAGGCATTGTATCTGCGTTCTAAAAAGTCCAGAAGGGTTAAAACTGCTTCATGCATGGTTTCATCGAAGACTTTGGGTGACTCAAAAGGCGTGTTCGGCTTGATCTCCATGACATGTAATTGGAGCTCTTTACCAAAAGTGAAATGTGCCTGTTCTACAAAGTTCACGATGCGACCGCAGAAATCCTTTATAACTTTGTCTACAATTGGTAAAGCTTTCAGTTCTTCGTTAACCAACGAAAATTCGTGTTCTGGACCTAAGACCTCAAGGGTTTTATACGTGATGGCTCCTCTTCCATTTTATTTACTTCTGAAATTCGCATATAAATGTACAGTTAATTTTAAATACGACTGCCGCAATACCGAGCATCCAATCATCTGGTGTTCCATTAGTGTTGGTCGTATCAAACATCGACCTAACAACAGATTTGCCTAAAATGACTCCGGCGGCATTCCTTGAATCGTCAATTGAAGATTTTACTCTCAACATCAACAATGATTACCGCTATCTTAAAACAGGATACTACGTGTCTTTACACGCAGAGATTCTGGGTAATTGTGTAATTCCTTCGAGCGAAAACACAATCGACGCTTACAGAACGCCCATATTATTGCTTAGGGCTTCAAAAGCTGGAATTCCAATCCTGCCATATTTAGTGACGGATTCGGTGACTCAAATAATTTCTGAGTTCATTTTTCCAGTAGTTGTTTTCGCCGTCAACCCATTCTCTTATGACGGATTTAAGATTGCAAAGAACAGGAGCGCACTTTACAGGGCTGTCAAAAGCCTAGGCATGAACTACAAATTTGCCGTTTGCGTCCAACCCCTATTGGGAGAAATTATTTCATTTAAGACAATCTTTGGAAAATGCGAGCTGACAGAGAACGTGAGAAAAATCTCGGAAAAAATTTACGAGGTCTTCAAGATTCCAATCTGCAAGTTACATGTTCAACTTACTGAAAGAGAAGCCTATCTATGCGGGCTTCAACCACTGAAAAAGGAAGAAATTCTTCCAGCTGACTTGAAAATCATCTCTGAAGAGATTTCTCGAATTTCTAAGAATGGTGAATTCCTAGTTGGCTAACATAGCATGTTTTGTTGAGAGATATAATTTTACAGACCCAAAAGAAGCTAGGGCACTCCAGAATTTCAAAGTTGCAGCGGAAAAAATGGGCAACGGATTTAACTTCTTATTTAGAGAAAACCTTTTAGAAATTCCAAAATACGAGTCCGTCTTCATTAGGGCAACGACAGATCCACTTTACACTGCCTACATAGTTTCTAAGACAGCTTGGGAACTTGGGTTAAAAGTTGTTGACGACCCAAAGTCAATACAGATTTGCGGAAACAAAATTCATCTGTATGAGCTTTTCAGGAAATCTAACGTTCCGCACATTCCAACAATCTTCTTGAATAAGGACGAATTGCACCACAAACGAATATTAAATATTTTCAGAACCTTTGGGCGACCAGTCGTTGTGAAAGCGCCATATACAAGTTTTTCAAGGTACGTGGAAAAAGTCGCCTGCGAGACAAGTTTCCGCGATGTCGCCAAAAGATTTTTCAGAAAATCTGACGTTTTGGTTGTGCAGAAGTTTATGCCCACAACCTTCGATTGGAGGGTCGGAGTTTTAAACGGCGAAGTTTTGTATGTGTGCAAGTATATGGTGCCAAAGGGTAGATGGAAACACGGCGCCAAACGCAGAGGCAAGCCAAGTTTCATTTGGGGCAGAACAATATCGCTCAAAAGAGAAAACGCGCCTACTGGGTTGAAGGGAACAGCTTTGAAAGCGTGTGAAGTGGTTGGTCGCGGACTTTACGGTGTAGATATAAAAGAGGTTAATGGCGATTACGTGGTTGTGGAAGTGAATGACAACCCGAGCATTTACGCGGGGCAGGAAGACCTCAGAAACAGAGATGTGTATAATAAAATCATAGCATATTTAGTTGACTGACTTTCTATATGATAGCTGAAGAATAGGTTCGACATCTATTTATCTTGACGGTGACAGTTATTGTAATCACTAATGGAGGATGTTTGATGCTGAAGGATGTTGTTGAAGACTACAGCTTTCTTGAAGGTATGTCTGTTGATGAGCTTGTTTTGCAGATGGAGAAGGCTTGGGGTTTCACTGCGGGTAAGCTGGCCTTGGGTGTGAGAATCTTAGAGGATATGATTAGGGAAAGGAAATGCGTTAAGTTTCTTTCTTTTACTGGAAACCTCGTGGCTACGGGAACCAGAGGCGCTTTAAAAGAGCTTGTGAAACGGAAACTTGTTGACGTTGTAATTACGACTTGCGGAACCCTTGACCACGATATCGCTAGATGCTGGAAAAACTACTATAGAGGCTCATTCGTGATGAATGATGCTAAACTTCGCGAAAGCGGCATAAACCGCCTAGGGAACGTTTTGGTTCCAAATGACAGTTACGGCGTAATAATCGAAAAGAAAATGCAAACATTGCTCCAAAGTTTATGGAGAGAACGTATCAAAGAAGTCACGACCCACCAACTATGCTACGAGATCGGAAGAAGAATATGTAATGAAAGCTCCATCCTCTACTGGACAGCCAAAAACAACATACCCGTCTACGTGCCTGGCATTACTGATGGAGCTGTTGGATATCAGCTATGGCTTTTTTCGCAGGACCACGACTTCAAGGTTAACTTGCTGAAGGATTCTGGAGAGCTTAATGACATTGTGTATACTGCGAAGAAAACGGGCGCTTTAATGGTTGGCGGCGGCATATCAAAGCATCATACGCTTTGGTGGAACCAGTTCAGGGAAGGATTAAACTATGCCTTGTACATTAGCACTGCAGTAGAATGGGACGGTAGCCTTTCCGGAGCAAGACCCAGAGAAGCGGTTTCGTGGGGCAAGATAAACAAAATGGCAAACCGCATTATGATTGAGGGTGACGCTTCAATAATTCTGCCAATAATGGTTAGTTCGCTAATAACTAGGTTAGAACATTCTTAGAAGACTTCTTGGAATAGCCACGAGAGGTCCGGAGCCTTCCGCTTAAACTTTACTCTTTCACAGAGTGCGTGCGCTATGATTGGCAGGGCGATTGTTGCATCGCAGTAGCACACTGCTCTTTTTCCTTCGCTGTGGATCTTGCCCCAGCTTATTGCCTCTTCCAAAGTACAGCCCGACAAGCCGCCCCATTGGGGTGAGTCTGTGGTTATTTGAATAGCGTATTTGTGCGGGTAATAGTATTCTTTTATACTTTTGCGGAGGAAGCCGTCTCTTCCCGGGACCCCTTTGTCCATTGTTTTCGGTGAAACAGATATGGCTATGAGTTGTGTGAAGTCTTTTGGCACGCCTCCGCCAATGTAAATGACTCCGACGTTTTTGGTTTTCTCGCCTATGCCAACAAATTGGTAGAATTCTTTCACTTGGTCTAACAGAATGCTGCGACCTTTGTTTTTAGCCATCAAAAAGGCTTCACCGTAAGCGCTGTCGGAGATTGCGGGACAAAATATTGGAACATTGTTTTCTGCGGCTGCGGCGGCTATGCTTTTTATTCCTTTTTTGCTAAGCCATTTGCCACAGAGGTGCAACAATTCCATGGAAGAGTAGGCAAAATCTGTTTTTAGGGTTAACAGAAAATCAGTCATCAGTTCTTCCATTTTTCTGTAATCAGACTCTTTTCCATAAACGTCATAATACCTGTTTATGTCCGCTTTTAGAAGTGCCTCGTCGTTTACTATGTGGCTGCCTTGCCAATAGCCCAAACCCATAGCGTCAACAATGTCCTCTGAAACATTCGCCCCTGTGGAAACAAGAACGTCGATAAACCTGTTTTCTATAAGCCAGTTAACTATTTTCCATTGTCCAGCGGTACTCATTGAACCTGCAAATCCCATGATGATGGTTAGGTCTTTTTCCTTCAGCATTGCCTCCCAGACTTCAATAGCTTCTCCAAGTTTTCGTCCTTGATAGGCGGTTTTGCTCATTTCATTCAAAAGTTGAGATATGCTCTTTTCTTTAACTTCGATGGGTTCAACTTTTCTCTTAAGGTGTGAGTTTGGCATGTTGATACCTCTTCTTGTAGGATAAAAGGTGCAGTATAAGAAATTTTTGCAGATGAGAAACTTAAACCTCAGCGGAGGCAAATGATTCTTTATGAATGTTAAATTTGTTGATGTCTCAAAAGACGATGTGAAAAAGCTGATAGAAATCTACAGTGCACCGCATCTCTATCAAACGAGTGAAGAGGTTAGTTGGTATGTGGAATCCTTTTTCAACCTTGTTTACAGATTGTTCTATAGAAAGACCTTAGCCAGTCCGTCTCAAGCGGTTTTTGTCAGTATCTTTGGTTCTTTCCATTCTTCTCGAAGTATGCTATACAAGCAAGCATCTCTCGGTTGCCCTCTGATGAAAAGGTATTTACGCATCGTTCCTTCTTTCTTGAAACCTGTTTTCTCCAGAACCTTTTGGGAAGCTAGATTTCTAGCATCTGTGCAAGCTTGAATACGCATCGTGTCTCTCGATAGGAACAAGTAGTCCACCATAATCCTTACAGCTTCGGTGCAGTAGCCTTTGCCTCTCTCGTTAGGGACTAAAGAATAACCTATTTCCAACAGTTTTCCTGCAGGATGCGTTAACGTAAAATGACAAATGAAGCCAATTTTGCTTCCATCTTTCTTCTCAATAATAAAAGCCGTTAGTTCAAGAGTGCCTTTCTCAAAATCCTTTTCTATCTCTGCTCTGGATGTCTGTCGTAGAGGGTTATATTCACCAAAGACCTCAGGCTTGTTAAACCATTCTGCAAATAGCGGCAAGTCCTCTTTCTCCATAACCCTCAAATTCACATTCTCGCCTTCAAGCACTTTGAACACCAATCCAAATGGTTACTATTGTTTCAGCTATAACTTTTCCTCATTTTTGCAACCTTCATTTCTATCGCTTTATATCATTGAATAAATCATTCGCAACATGAAACTCGCCATACCATGCGAGGGAACAGACAACATGAAGAAGTCAGAGAAGTTTTAGTAGAATATGGAATGTGCGTTAGAACAAATGGAAGATTCTTCTGTAATCTCTGCTCATAACATTTTTAAGGCAATAGTAGAGATAACTTGGAGTCGCCAAGAATTAAGGAGAAATAAATATGAAAAAAACGCGTACTAAAAAAACATTGGCATCGTTCTGCATCTTGAGTGCAATGTTTGTAATGCTTGCACCTTCACTGTTTGCAGCACCTACGTCAACAACTACAAGTGAAGATACTTTAGTACGGCAGGCACTCCTACATGACCTTTGCCGTTCGGGCCTTTTGCTTCAACTTCCCTACGGAGCTCTATATCCCTCTGCAAA
>Ga0315314_1003661_pt1 | contig 11881 bp, 13 predicted proteins | sample TDP9_MG_FD_203631 | JGI IMG/M metagenome (GOLD analysis project Ga0315314, IMG submission 203631) | Freshwater sediment microbial communities from Lake Towuti, South Sulawesi, Indonesia - TDP9 | ecosystem: Environmental > Aquatic > Freshwater > Lake > Sediment | place: Indonesia: South Sulawesi...
AGACCGCGAATAGAGGTATGTCCAACAGCTCCCTCGGATCTGTGAAGATGAGGAGGATCAGAAAGAAGATAGCCTGTAACGACTAGTCGGAAGGGACACTTCTTCATAGAGGCTTTTCCGAGAATCCGACAACACCTATCTGACCAGTCTACGGAAAGCCTCGTCACTCAAACCATGATCTCTCAGCGCGACTGATGCGTTCGGTGCAGCACGTTTGAACTGTCCAATTGAGAGGTACTAGCTACGTGAGTCGTTTGGAATCAACAATCGATTGAGCGTCGTCCTTTGCTCTGGTCAGAAGATGGATGAGTACAGCAATTACTGCTACAACCAAGCCAAGAATGCTCGGGCCGACATAGGGGCTATGAAATTCTGCGAGATAGCTTAGCGACCACATCAGTACTGTCCATAGTAATCCTACGATCAGCAACAAGAGGGGGCCCTTGTCCCAATGATAATTCTGAATGGAGAATTCCTTCTTGCCGCGTGTTACAAGTAGTAACGCCGGGATCCCGGTTATCCAGAGTGACAAGATAGCTAGCGCCCCACCGGCCACTGCGGCGCCATAATTGACTTTGCTCATAGCGAATAACCCTCCAACAATGGCCCCTGTGCCGATTGCCAGAGATAGGTACAGCAGAGTGAAATACAAGTCAATGCTTAGGTCGGAGTCCCAGAAAAATGCCAATACTAATGGGTTGACTATGAAACCCCCAAGAATGCCCGAAGTCACACTGAGCGCGCCTCCCTTGATTGCCTTCGAAGCTCTCCTCTCCCCTTTGACCGTTGTCAAGGTATCCTGACTCATTCGAGCCGCCACAAGAGTCGAGAGATATCTTTTGATCATTCATTCTGCCAGATTAAGTACTTTGCCTTCGCGCAATAAGCACTTCGCAAGCAGAAGATGAAGAGCCTACGCAAGGAGTCTGTGCGATTCTTCCAAGAAGCTCGGAGAACGATGCTCGAACTGAGAATCCCATTCTCAACCAGAATATGCACTTGCCGTTTCTTCCGATTTGCCTACGGGCGTTGCTCTAGGTCGCTTATGGTCTTTCCTCCCATATGGATGTTATGATGAAATCGTCCCCTCGCGCTCGCAGAGTACGAATAGTCGAAAGACCATACGATGTCTCGGTCACGGATCCGACCCCGGGAAAAGAGTGCACTTCGAGTGCGTCCTATGGATTGGGGCAAATCCATGACAAAGGGACGAAGTACCATAGTGCGGGAAAACCGCGAATAGAGGTATGTCCGACCGCCCCGGGAATCCGTGAAGATCGGGAGAGTTGAGAAGAAGATAACCTGCATCGAGCAGTCGACTAGGGACATTTCATCGTAGAGGTCCTTTCCGAGGCACAAACTCCTTTCTCTTTCTATAAACCAGATAGTCGGGGGTCAGCCTCTTGGCCTAACCCCAGACAGACTTAGCAGACTCAAGATGATGCCAGTAATTGACGCAAGGACGATCAAGCCAAAAAAGAAAGTCGCCAATCCGCTTGATATTGGCAAAAACCACGAAAAGAAATCTATTATTGTGTCAACGGCGTAAAATTCCATAACTAGCGCTATGAGAACTATGAACAGGAATACAGTTGTCAGAATAGAGTCCATCACATCTTTAGCCATCACCTAGAACATACGCTCTTCCAATATCTCCCTTTTTGCACGAAATTCCTGATTCTTCTCTCCCATGCGCCATTCGCTTCAGGATTTGCCCTATCTGCAACAAGATGCTGGGTTACTCGAAACAGAAACCATATATCGATAGCCAGCAAGCAGACATGTCGCATCAATCAGCTGGGATTGAACTCGGGCTCAAACCTATTACCTCCTCTTCATTCGTCTTCGTATCCGGACCTATGCCCCAGATCGCGAGAGGGTCAGAACCGATGCGGCAAGAAGGACTATGACAACTATCAGACTCAGCACGACGCTTATGATCGCCAGGATAAGGCAGTTCCTACCCGCCTCTCTGAACCTGCCGTATGGGTCAGGGTATCTCACGTAGAAGATCGCTCCCAATACGATCCCAACGATGGGAACAAAAAACGATACCAGATAGAAGAGGATCTTGGCTCGTCTGCTTATGTCGTGTTCCATAGGGACTTGAATCCTGTCGCGAGCGGGAGAACCAGGAGGTTCATACCCCTTGGGAAGGACAACAATCTTGGACTTGTACAGGTCGGCGCCACACTTCGAGCATACATCGTTTGTCCGAAGGTTGTCTTGACCGCAGTTAAGGCACTTGACAGTTGCTGGCAAAAGCGTGTAGTCAATTAGAATTCCTGAATCGCTCGTCAGAATCTTCTCCCCACCACCAAAGTATCGCCTTTCTCTCTCCATGGCCTTTTTCGAGATTCGAAGTGGGCCCAACCGGATTCGGACCGGTGACCTCCCGGTTATCAGCCGGGTGCTCCAACCATGCTAAGCTATGGGCCCATGATGGCTCTTGCGCAATAATGTGATTGGGATTAAATACTTTCCATTTGGCCCGCAGTCCTCGTTCACTTCTACTTCAACGAGAAAACAGCATACTCACCAGCGCAAGGCTTGCTTTTGAGAACGTGCGCTTCGAGGTTGGTCAGGTCGTAGATCACGGAGAAAATCGTTTCAGACACATCTAGCCTGTGCACTCCGGGATCAGCATGCCTGCATATCGAACTGGGCTTGTTGACATGGTCTCTGAATATCGATTTCAGCGACTCGACAGTCACAGCGCCCAGCTGATCCTCGGCGAGCCTCAGCGCCCTGTTGTATCGGAATATCGAGCATCCCAGGGCTGCGGGCGAGGACTCGAATCTGAGCATCTTGTCAGAAGTGTAATGATTCGTGTGCACGATGTATCCGTCGATCGCATATATCCACGCACAATCCGTCGCAGAGCCTTCCAGGGAATAGATCTCGCCGTTCTTGTCCGAGCATATGTTGTTGTAGCTCGACGCCCGACCTTCTGGCATCGCGCTCTCCAAAGCCTCGCCTATCCTGCGTGCCTCGAGGACCTTCCTGACTGGGAACGACTTCGGGATCCCTATTCGTTCGTCATTGGGTTCGAGCGCGTTCCCGGTGAGGCTTATGCCAGCACTGTTCATTCCACAGGACGGGCACAGCCCGGCGTACGACGTACAGAAGAACTCGGGCTTGCCTTTGGGCTTCGCATGAAGGAGCACCACGTCATCGAGCATGTCCGTGTAGAAATCTTCGTTGTGCCCTGCCAGAACACGACTGTCCTCAGTGACATCTCCTGTGACTGCGATATCTGTGCACCCCTTGCCCGCCCAAGGTGACAGGAACTCGTGACAGCACATTGCGAAGGTCTCTTCGAAGGACAACCTCGCGCCCTCCGCATATCCCCTGATCTCCTCAATGTAGTCAGGATAGAAGTCCTCGGCATGCGGCAGGAACAGCTTGCCCTTCTCCACAGCCTTGTCCCATTTCATCCTCGTAGAGTGCTCCACGGCTGCCATGAACTCCTTCTTGTACGAATGTGCTCTTCGGACGCACTTCCTTCCGATTGCGCGGCCCATCTCGAAGGGCTTGCCGGAGACCTCGATCAGAGGGAGCGTTGACTTCCTGCCCATGGTGCTCGCGAGAACCGGAACATACAATCCCACTAAAGAAGGTAGTGGTCTTACACGATACTATCTGGCATACTGGGTGAACGCCTGCAACATCTTCAGGGAAGTCTTTGGTATCTTTTTGTGGGAATCCACGAAGATGCCAGCATCGGTTATTGTCATCGGCCTCGGCATGGAGTCGTGCGCAGAGCCCCTGAACTTCTCTATGGTGATCCATCTATCCATCCTTGTTGAGACCATTCTCTTGTGCAGCCGCATCTCGCCCCTGCAGATGAATATCTCGGGCTCGAGCTCGGTCGGGTCAGGCAGGTCTGTCACGATCAAGCTCGTGACCCCTGCTTCGGAGAGGAACCTGAGCAATGACATGACACCAGTGTTCGTATCCTCCATCGCCTCAGAAAGCTTCTTGAGCGATGTGAGGGAGTCGATGGCTACCCTGGAGTAGCTCGTTTCCTGGAGCTCCTGCTTGAGCATCAGCTGGAGGGACTGAACGGACACCTCTGGCGTCACCTGCTTCATCGCTTCCGTCTTCGCGCTCGATCCCGCTTCTCTCAGCGAGCCGACGGACCTCTGCGCAGCTACCTCTACCAGTGACACGCGTTTGCTGTACGCCTTCGCAGCTGGATGGACATCGAGAATCCTGATTTTGCCGACGTCCCAGCCGAGGTTCCTGGCGTTTTCCCTGATCTCAGCAGGGGGCTCGTCGATTGCGACAAGAAGAGCACGCTCTCCGTGCCTCACCCCCTGGTGCAGGAACTGAATAGCCAGGGTGGTCTTCCCGCTCCCAGTCGTTCCCGACACGACATACGGCCTCCCTGGGATCAGGCCGCCCCTCAGCATCTCGTCGATTCCCGGAACGCCAGTGCTCACGCGCTTCTGTTCAATCCTCAGATGCCACCACCTTCGTGATGCTTGGGCTGGTCCGTGGACGGCGGCGTCTCGGCTTCCCGAGGAGTCTCGCCAACGTCCCTGACACTGGTCACCTGAGCTTCCGTATGCAGTGGCTCTAGTGGCAGCTCCTCCTTCTCGGGCAATGCGACCTTGACCGCAATGCCATCCGAGCTAATCTTCATCATACGAAGCCTGTGATCGTGCGACGAACCCCTGTACTTCTCGACGGTTATTCCTCGCATCAGGCCTCGGCCGTTGAACCATTTGTGCAGCCTTATCTCTCCTCTGGCCATGTGTGCCTCGACTTCTGGCTTGGAGATCTCCGGCAGCTGGACCGTCAGAAGGCAAGTGGTGCCAAGATCCGACAGCAGCCGCAAGAATGACATCATCGTGGTGTCCTCCTCGCTCGTCTTGATGTAGAAGTACCTCAGGGAAGTAAGGGAGTCTATCACGATCCGAGAGTACTTCCTGACCTTCATCTCCTGCTTGAGCGCCTCCTGGATCGTGTTGATTGTCATGTCCGCCGGGCTTCTCTCGGATGTGATCCTCATCTCATCGCTCGCATCCCTGAAATAGACCACCCTGCGTTCGGTCGATACGTCCCGCACAGGCGTTTTGTCGTAATTTAAGATGTCAGGCGTTGCGTCGAAGACCTGTACCTGGCCGATATCCCATCCGAACGAGCGCATGTTCTGCTTGATCTCGTTCGGGGGCTCGTCGAGCGAGATGTACAGGACGCGCTCGCCGGTCCTGGCACCCTCCAGAAGAAACTGCATTGAGACAGTGGTCTTCCCAGTCCCGGAAGTTCCGGACACAACATAAGACCTGCCAGGTATGAGGCCCCCGTCCAGCATGTCATCAAGCCCGGGCACGCCGGTCTTGATCTTTTCCTTGATCATCGTATGCCTCTGTACAGCAAGAAGAATCGGCTGTTTTGCGCACCGTCTGGATTCCAATTGGTTGTCCTTATATTTTTCCTTGAGGTATGTCCGAAAAGTAGATGTGGCCACGGGAATGACACAAGTGACCGCATCAAAGACCTGGGATGACCACTCACAATAGGCTTGGCAGGACCATGGATACGACCGCGAAGAAGGCCAGAGCAAGCAGGAGCTTCATTGAGGCGACGAGGATTTCGCGCGACTTCTCGATACTCCTGGTATCGCTGGCCGTCGTAAGCCTTGGTTTCGGAATACTCTCGCCAATAATCGTGCCCTATGCCCAGGACAACCTCGGGATGGACGCTGCAGAGCTCGGGCTGGTCTACTCCCTGTTCGCAATCGCCTTTGCTGCTGGAATGCTCCCCGCTGGATATTTGGCCGACAGGATAGGCAGGAAGCCGCTCATCGTGGCTGGAACACTGCTTTTCTCTGCTACGACTCTCGCATTGGTGTTTATCACTAACGAGTGGCAGTTCGCGGTGCTGCGGGTTCTTGAAGGGCTCGGCGCGGCAATCGTCTCTCCTGCTGCTTTTGCACTCACCGTCGACATCGTTCCCGAGAACAAGCGAGGGCTCGCGATGGGGGCAGAAGGCACTGCCCAGCTGATCGGTGGTCTTGGTGGACCTGGTCTGGGCGGGATCCTGGCTGGGGCGTTTGGATTCTATTCCCCCTTCTATATCACCGCGCTGCTCGCTCTGGTATGCGCCCTGCTGGTGTACTTCGTTCGGGAACCGAGGATTCGCGCCGCCGAGAAGAGCCCGTCCTTATTCGCGATGTTTCAGTCCTGGCGGAGGAACGCGCAGCAGAGCAGATCCCTCACGGCAATCACAACAAGGGGGTTTGTCATGGGCATAGTCCAGGGGCTGTGGAATTTTGGCCTAATACTATACTGGTACAACCGCCTGGACCTGACTGTTACCGAGGTGGGAATCGCACTTTCTCTGGGCATGATCGTCATGATGCTGGGGACGCTGCCATTCGGCGCTATGTCGGACACGCGAGGCAGAAAGCCGTTCATGATTCTCGGCGGTGCTACCATGGTGGTCGGCCTGGGTCTGAATGTCGTAGCGGAGAACGTGTGGCACGTCTTTCTCCTTGTCGCACTGGCTGACTTCGGCGCCGCGATGTCGAATCCATCGGTCGGCGCGATGCTCGCGGATGTAATGCTGCCTGAGGAGAGGGGCCGGGTGATGGGTGCCTATCAGATGATTCAGGGCATAGGAAACATAGTTGGTTTCACGATGTTGGGCTATCTCTACTCCGCCGTCAGTCCAGAGGCACCAATACTGCTATGTGCAGCTGCCCTCTCGGTCGCCACCCTCATAATAGCCCTGTTCGTCAAGGAGACCAGAGCGGCGCCCTCAGCGGAGGCCTGGGCAAAAGCTGTAGCTCCGCCTCCTTCAGTTTCCGCAACAGACGGCGGAGCCGTTCTGTCGGAAGTGCACGAGGACTGTGGGAAGTCATCCAGATAACCTTATTATATCCGCATCCTTTTCCATCGGTCAGGAAAAAGGAGAATGCCAGTCATCAACTTCAGCTACTCCGACCTGTGCGAGCTTGTCGGTAGAGAAGTCCCTCGCGATGTAATCAGAGAGAGGCTCCCGATGCTGGGCTCGGACTTGAAGTCGATGGATGATTCGTCAGATGACCTCTCCTTCGAATTCTTCCCGAACAGGCCCGATCTGTTCTCCGTCGAGGGGATTGCCAGGGCCCTTAGGGCGTTCCAAGGGTATGAGCCCGGGCTCAGGACATACGCTGTTGGGGAATCCGAAGTTGACCTTCACGTGGACCCTTCGGTCAAGGAGGTACGGCCGTTCATATGGTCCGCTCTGGTCGAAGGGAACGAGATAACGGATCCCTTGATCAGGTCCATGATGGACCTTCAGGAGAAGCTGCATTTGACGCTGGGCAGGAACCGCAAGAAGGTCGCGATAGGTATTCACGACTTCAGGACTGTCATGCCGCCCTTCACCTACAAAGCTGTACTGCCTGACGAGATCTCGTTCATCCCGCTTCAGGGCACTAGGAGAATGACTCCGGCCGAGATACTGAAGGAGCACGACAAGGGAAAGGCCTACGCCTTCGTGCTCGAGGGCAAGAAGCGATATCCGATGATAGTCGACAAGGAGGGCGAAGTGCTCTCATTCCCGCCAATAATCAACGGGATTGTCACAGCGGTCACCGAGGAGACACGCGACATCTTCGTGGATTGCACTGGCACAGACATCAATGCTGTCACACACGCCGTGAACATACTGACGACCGCGCTAGCGGAACGCGGGGGGAGAATCAAGACAGTCAAGATACATCAAGACGGGGACATCGTTCTCGCGCCAGACCTCAGGCCAAGGGGGATGGCTCTTGATGCCGCATATGCAAACTCGTGGAATGGTACGTCGCTCACGGAAGCGCAGATTGTGGAGGCGCTCAAAAGGATGGGCTACGGTGCCTCCCAGGGAGAAGAAGGCATTGGCGTCCTCGTTCCGAGATATAGGGCAGACATCCTCCATCCGGTTGACCTCGTCGAGGACGTTGCCATCGGGTACGGGTTCGAGAGATTCGGTCAGGCGCTCCCAAGAAGGGCCACGTTCGGCGTCGAGGAGCAGCTCGTAGGATTCTCCAACTCCATGAGGGCGATCATGACGGGGCTGGGCTATTTCGAGGTCGTCACTTTGTCTCTGTCGAATCCTCGAGAGCAGTATATCGCGATGAACCTCCAAGAGGACAAGGCAGCGATAAGAGTGAAGAATCCCGTGAGCGAGGAGCATGTTCTCGTCAGAACTTCGCTTCTCCCAAGCCTGATGGTCATCCTTCGGAAGAACAAGCACCGCGAGCTGCCCCAGAGGGTTTTCGAGATCGGGGACGTAGTCGCAGATGGCAAGAACAGGAAGATGCTAGCGGGCGTCTCGATACACGCAAAGGCGAGCTTCACGGAAGCGAAGTCCCTCGTCCAATCGATCATGTCGGCGGCAGGGCTTGATTGCAGCGTGTCCCCGATCAATCATCCGACCTTCATCGCTGGGAGGTGTGCGGAGGTCAGCTCGGGATCTGAGCGCTTGGGTGTCTTTGGCGAAATGTCCCCCGCGACGGTCGAGGCATACGAGCTGAAGTACCTCGTCGTTGCATTCGAGATGGATCTCGAGAGGATTTATCGGCTGAGCTCGACGAGACGCTCGCCATAGGCCGTGTCCGCTGGTCCGAAACTTCCATATCAGCGCATGTGTTGATACCCTCTTGGCTACGGCCTGGTCTCCCAGAATGCTGAGGTAGCTAAGCCCGGTTCACGGCGCCAGCCTTGAGAGTTGGTGGTACTTCGTACCTCGGGAGTTCAAATCTCCCCCTCAGCGCTTCCACATCATCGATTTGCAGGCTTGTTCTTCATACTGGGCGCCTGTTTCAGCAGATAGACGCCCGCGAAGGCTATCACACCGCCAAGGACGGCCAGGGCGATGCTTTTCGGCAGGATTATCTCCGCGTCGGGAGAGAAGAGCAGGACGAGCAACTGCGCACCGACCGTCATGATCCCCGTGAGAGCGAAAAGGACAGACGTAAGGGAGGCACCTATTTTCGGCAGGCCGGCGTTGTAGGTCCATAGACCAATCGCCGGGAACAGCCCGAGAGCCAGGAGAATCCCGAGGCCCCTGGCATCGGGCCATTCAATGAGGCCTGTCGCAACCCCGAACACTATCACAAACGCCCCCGTGAGGACCAGCTCAAGACCGGAAAAAGGCGTGAGATCATAGGTCTTGAGGAGGGCGGCGGTCAGAACCACGGAGGCCCCCATCAACAGGGAACTGAGGATGGCTTCGGTCTCTCCAAGGCCGAACTTGAGTGAGGCAATATCCGGATCGTAAAGGACGAGGAACACTCCGACAACGATGAAGACGCTTCCGACTCCCTCGACGCGTGTGAGCCTCTCCTTCAGGAAGGGGATGGACAGCAGAACCACGAACAGAACCTCCGAGGAACCTCCTCCAAGGATCGATTCTGTGCTCGCGCCGATTCTGTGGATGGAATCGAACCAGATCACGACTCCCATGGCGACCAAAAGACCAAGGACTGTCATTGAGGACCAGCCTTGTCTGCCCAGGCTCCTAGTGAAGGACACGGTCCCTTTGGGGTCTACCAACATGAGAATCGCGCCCCCGACTATTGGGGGCGCCGCAGAGACGATGAACACATTCAGGTCTGCGATGTTTATTGCGCCTTCGATCGAGACTGTCTCAAACGCAACTACGAGCGCGGACAGCAGCACAATGATGATGTATTTCGTTCTGACATCCACGCGCTCACTCGGCCCGTAATGGTCGAACCTATCGTAAGCTTTTCTCGGGCAGAGGCGTTGGAGACTATGGCATCATAGTGTTCAGGGCGAGACGTTGACCCCACTCCGGATTCTCGTGATTCTGGTTCTGCCTGGGAAATCAAGGTCAAGCGCGGAAGGAAACCTGAATTTGAATCTCAGGAAGAGAAGGATGCATCGGGCGGAATGAAAAGCGACGTTTCAAGAATGTTTATACGCGCGCAGGCGCATCTTAGTGTGCTCGAGAGAGCAAGGGATGGGACCGGTGTGCAGGTATAGCTATCTCAGCGGAGCTTGCGCCAACAGACACGTCGACAGTCTCCAGTGCATAGGCGAGGACAAGTGCGAGTTCTCGGGCATGAACATCCTCATGAAGCCGAGCCAGAGCAAAGTAGTTGAGGGCTGCGGTGTGGAGAAATGGCTTGGCCTGTATTGCGAGAAGTACAAACGATTCTTCTGTCCGGGGAAAGAGCACTGTGTCACCCCCGAATCCTATCGAAAGCATCTGATAATCTACCAAGAAAGGATTCAGAGACTTCAGAGGAGGGAATGAGGCCATGAAATGCAGATACCTGACGAAGGACAACATGTGTGCTGGCAGGTATGCAGGCTATGGCTGCATCAAGAGGCAATGCATCTCGTACAAAGAGGCTCAGAAGTGCGAGTACCACGAGACCTCGGGCGACTATTGCAGGAAGTACGGCAGGTTCGGATGCGTGGGAAAGGACAGCTGTCAGACACTTGCCGATTACCTCGAGACGGTCGCAGAGGAAGAGCAGGTCTGAGAATCCGTCTCGTATAGCTCCTTTCTTATCCGTGGGATCAAGGCCATCAGGACTGCTATCTCGGTTAGCGAGGTTCTGTCGATCATGCCGTCCGAGAGGTATCCTATCGACCCCATCTTGTGTCCGATGCTCTCTATCTCGGTGATCCTGCTCATCGTATCGCCGACGGTGCCTCCAGCCAGAACTGCCTTGATCACCTCGGGAGGGTACTCAAAGCCTGGCCCATGGCCCACGGTGACCTTGCCTGATGAGTCGACTATAGAGCAGTACTGAATGTCCAAGTACTTTTGCAGCAACTCGTTGAAGAACAGGCCCGCCTCGATGCCGACGCCAAAATCAGCCTTTGTTTTTTCTATTGCGCTCTTCGCCCTCTGCATTGAGCCCTGAATCGTGCCCTCCTCGAGAGGCTGCTTGCCGATTTCGTTGCTCGGCTCCACACTCACTATCTCCACAAGTCCGAAAGCTTGAGTGAAAATGTTCCTCACAGCGTCGACCTTGACCTTGTTGGTCGAGCCGACTGCGACTCTGATCGGTCTGAGCAGGTGCCCGTCCTTGTCTATCTCGCCTTTAACGATCCTCGACGAACTGATTGGCAACGTGTCGTCAGCTCTGACCTCCTTGATACAGAACACCTTGAGCGGCCTCAGGCCGTTCTTCCGTCTCAGCTCGTTAATCTCGTCTGCATGAGCCCTTGTCCCGGGGGACACAACGATGGCATCCATGGTCTCCGATGTTGCCGCGGTCCCCTTCATATCTGAGATCATGATGATATCGAAAGGCTTGCCATACCTTTCGAGGAACCTGGCCAGGTTCGCTTTTCGCTGGAAGTACGGTGCCACGGGCACGTTCTTGATGTTCCTCGCGAACTCGTCTGATGTGAGGCCGACCTCCACGGACTCGGCCACTGTGAAGGCGGTTTCGAACAGAAGCTCGTGTCCCTTGTGTATCACATTGAAGGTTCCTCCGAGACCCGCTCTCATACCATCTACCCCAGGAACATCAGCCCTATCGCGAGTATCATGATTATGACCATGAGGCCGTAGAACCAAATCAGCTGTCTCTTCTTAGACTGCATCTCGCCCTTCCATTCGCTCTCGCACTTGTCGTCACAGAACTCGTCCTTGTACGGAATTGCCTTGTCGCATTTCTTGCAATGTCTGTGTTGTGCGATTCGCTCTACCAACGGGCCACCGTCCTCGTCAAGCCGCTGATAGAACTTATCGTTTTTCCAGCGCCTTCATGGTTCCAGTCTGACACCTTCACACCCGACCTTGACGATGATGGGCTCACCGCCAGCGTTCCTGATCGCCTCGGCCACAACGCTCGTATCATCGGTCAATGCAATCATGCTTCCTCCTCCACCTGCGCCAGTCAGCTTGGCACCGT
>Ga0315314_1003662_pt1 | contig 11875 bp, 19 predicted proteins | sample TDP9_MG_FD_203631 | JGI IMG/M metagenome (GOLD analysis project Ga0315314, IMG submission 203631) | Freshwater sediment microbial communities from Lake Towuti, South Sulawesi, Indonesia - TDP9 | ecosystem: Environmental > Aquatic > Freshwater > Lake > Sediment | place: Indonesia: South Sulawesi...
CTAAATTAGGCTTATTTCTTAATCAATTGTTTAATCATTAATCGGTTTGTGATTCTGCACATTAACATACTTTTTGATGTTTCACTAGCACCATACGTTAAGATTCGATTAGAATTGTGGAGAATAAAACTTAAATATCTGTTCCACAACTATATAAGGGCTGGAGGTTGCTTAAAAATGGAAAACAAGCCTAAAAAGTGCTTAGAATGTGGAAAAGAACTAGAAACGAATTCTCATAGGTATAGATATTGCTCTAATAGATGTTTTAAAAAGGCTAGAAAGAAGTATTTTAGAGACTACAAACGTGAAGAAATCCGTGAACTATGGCTTAAAGTTCAAAAGGAGATAGGAATAACCTGCGTTATCTGTAACAGTCCTAAAGATGTCTGCTATCACGAAACAAACGGTAAAGAACATCCCAGAGGTCGAGAGAATCAATATTTGAAACACTATTTGGAAAATAAGGCTAGTTTTGTCCCGATTTGTCGAAAACATCATTGGATAGTTCACACTTTAGCAAATATCAGAATTACATCCTCAGAGAACGAAAAAATCCTTAATCTAGTCTCTAAAATCTTAGCGAATAGAACCGATTAAAGAATGTGAAACATCACGAATTCTGGGATTATAAAACTTAAGCAATTGCTTAAGGGAATATCTCTATTTGTTGATTAAGTTAAGGCTTAGGCTTTTACGACTTAAGCAAATTCAGAGGTTAACATCTTGTGGTCATATAATCAAAGTCATAATCGAACTAAATTCGAAATTACGATTAAACGAAAAATTAAACCTAGAATGAACCCTATAAAAAGGCTTAGATTTGAAAATAAAGGCTAAAAATGGTTTATTTTCTCTATAGAAGTGAAAACTCGGTTCGCTAAATCGTATTTCGGATTAATAACGCTAAAAACAACATTAAACAACCATTGACCGAACCTTAAACGAAGTACGATTTAGGCATTTATTTAGCAAAAAATTCAAAAGATTAATCAATTGATTAAGTTTGAGTTCTTAACTAAAGGTTAATAACCGAATAGGCTAAGCCTCTTAGAATTTGCTCAAGTCGTAAAAGCCTCTAGAGGATTAAACCTAAGCCTCTAAGCCTTAATCAATTGATTAACTAAGGTTACTCTAAAATTTTGTACACTAATTAAACCGATTGTGTTAAGGTTTACCATAAAATTTATATTTCTAGAGTCTATTTTTTTATAATAGAGGTGTATAAATGGGTAATGTTCATACCGAAATAATAGAGCAAAAAACTAGGACTTTTTCTAAAGATTGGATAATTATGAAGGAAATCCAATTTGGGGGCTATAGATTTGATATTTTAGCATTTAATCCTTTTACTAAAGAGATTAAGATAATTGAGGTTGATATTTCGCATAAAACCGATAAAGAAAAGATAAAATTTGCTGAAACGCTGGGAGAAGTCGAAATTGTGACTATTGAACCAAAAGAAGATAAATTTAAGCCTAATAGATTGCTGAAAATAATCTCAAACCCTTATAGGGAAGCAATACTTAACCTTCTTTCAGAAAATAGAGATAAACCCGTAATCCTCAGCAAAATTGTGGAGCATACAGGACTCGGAGTAGGAAAACAAGGACAATTTTTCTACCATTTAAATTTACTACTTGATTTTGGGCTTATTTGTCGAAAAGGGGAAGGATTTTACCAAATCACAGAAAAAGGTGTTTATATAATCATGCAACTTAAAGCCTTAACTTTATCGGAACCTTTCAAGGCTTTATAAATACATGAAGCGCTAAATTTGATATATATCCGATTTTTGACATATAGTTTTAATCCTTCATTTTAGGCTATTTTGTACTTATCTGTAGTTCTGTACAAACAAGTAAACAGTTCTAGAAGGCTAAAGACACGTTTTTATATGAATCTGTTTATTCCGTAAGGTTTATTAATTTTACTAACATTAAAATTGACAGATTTTTGTCACTCCGAAAACCTCAATTTAGAACTGAATTCGGTTTTTACCGATAGTATTGACTTATTCCGATAGTATAGACCAGATTTGGGTGTGCTCTTAGCGAAAGGACCAAGATTTAGGCTTCTTTTGACGCTCGAAGACTCGAATAGCCTTCTTTTCCTTTGATGTTGCCTTTTGATGTTAAAGAATGTTGCATGACTATATAAATAACGCTTAGTCGAACCTCAATGTTATGCTTATCATTAAAAAATTGGTTCGGTTCTTAGAAGGTTAAGCAATTGATTAATTTATTATAAAAATCCTCTAGTTCTGAGGCTACTTTTAAACAGATAAATGTACATTGCTTTTAAGCCTCAGATTTCTAACCAATATTAGCCTTAAGGCTTAAAAGTGTATTTGTGTAGTTTATGACTACAATAAGATAGGTCTGTGTAAGACCATATAGTTTTTTTGCCTATTTCTCGGAAAGAAGGCTAAATTAACCGATTTCATAAATCTGTCAATTTCTGAGGCTTAAAACCTTCATTTTTGACATTTTTATAAAACCTCTAAAATTAATCAATTGATTAAAAGAAGGCTAATTTAGGCTTTTACGACTTAGACAATTTTTAAGCCTCTGAACATTCATTATATTATAGGGTTTTTGGATGTAGAAGGCTATAGCATACATTGAGGCTAAAGCCTCAAAAAGATATATCCTTCTAACTTCTTAGGGTTCTAGTGTAGAAGGTTAAAGACATGCAACAACTAGAACCACAAATACAAACTGTTAAGATAGTCATTGCTAAGCCTCTGAGGATTAACGATAATACTCTAGTTCTCAATGCGAATATTTCTACTATAGCGATAACCTTTCAGAGAGATAACACAAACATAATCCTCATAAATCCTAAGTGTGAGGATTTGACTTGTGAGGTATTGCTACATGAGTTAAACGAAATTGCCATAAGTGAAATAGTAGATAAATGCCTAAGTCGTATTGAGGTTAAGCCAAATAACAAAATTATCGCTAATGGTTGTCACTTCTTAAACTCATTGAGCCTTAATCAGTACAATACTCTAGAATCTGAGGTTAAGCCTTTTACTCAATATATAGAATCTGATACATTGCCAAAAATCTAAAAGAGGTTTGAAACATGTTAAGCCAAATCTTAGCACAAACTCAGAATCTCAATGAGGTTATAGCGCAACAAACCATAATTGTTTATGGTTTATGCTCTGTAGTGCTAATCATAACAACTATTGCCATAATTCAGTTAGTACAGAGCATACGAAAAAGAAAATATGTCTAAGTCGAAAGAGGTTAAGAAATTGAAAAATTGTCTAAGTCGTACAGAGCAAAAAAGCCTTAGAGATTATGAAGGCTTTAAGGCTATATGCTCATATTTTGATAAAGTCAACATACGACTTAATGAAATCAGAGAAAAGGCTAAAAATGACCAGAAAAGGCTAATTCAAACAGAATTAGCCTCTGAGTCGAAAAATAAACGAAAAGGGGGTCTGATATGACAAGCAAAACTCAGAAACAAGTCGTAAAGGCTAAAGAGGCTCAAAAAGAGACTCCTAAGCCAATTGAGGCAAAGCCTAAGCCTAAAAACCATAAGAGAAGCCTTAGTGAACTCCGATTTTTATTTAGGGAGTCCGTTAAGGCTGGAAACGAGAAAAAGGCTTGGATTTTGGCTCAAACCTATGCTAAGAGGCGAAATAACCGCCTCTAGCCAAATAAAGCCTAAAATGAGGTGAAAAGAATGGATGCAGACTTAGAAAGAAGTGAAACAGAAAAAGAGATTCGACAATTCAATGCTTTAGTTGACTTAGCCAAATCTGGGAATCTTTTCGCAAAATACCAATTGAAATTCCAACAAACTCAATTACCCGTCAATGTTGAGGCTCTGATGTCGAAAGAGTGCAGACACTACCGTATTTTGCCAAATGGAGCACAAATTAAGGCTACTGCGGTGACTAAGCGACAATCTGAGGATGGATTTCTAGTTCTGACCCAAATCTGTGCCCTTTGCGGAAAAGAAATCGAAAAAACGATTATCTCAGCAAAAGGGTGGTGAAACAAACATGTCTGAGGAAAAGAGGGAGTTTTCAGGCGGGAAATTGGTAAAGAGCATTGAATTCGTTGACAATTCGGGTTACATACCTAAAGCAAGGGCTATTTTGGAAGTCGTTGGCAATTTGAGGCTCGTTGGCGAAACGGGAACAGGAAAAACCACCTTAGTTCATAAGTTGGCAGAATTGCTCAATGTTCCACTATTCGAGACCGTTTTAACTGAGGATACGACTAGATGGGATTTATTAGCCTGCGATGTGCTAAAGGCTGGCGAAACAGTCACCAGAAACGGAATAGTGCTTAATTGGTTGCTCAATGAAGGAATGTGCTACTTGGACGGCTTTAATTACGCAAAGGCTTCCATTTTAAGCCTCTTAGAACCATTAGGGGATTTTAGAGGCACAGTTTACATACCAGAACTAGAAAAAACCTTTAAACGCTCAAACAAACACTATTTAGTCATATCTTACAATCCAGCGGAAAAAAGCGGTTATTCTGGAACTTTTCTGAGCAATATAGCCACAATTAGAAGGTTTGAAGGTTTAGTCGTTGATTATCTTGACGCAACTAGCGAAAAAAGGCTAATTAGTGACTTAATCAAGGAAAGAGCCACAACCACAGAAGCGAAACGTGATGCATACGATTTTGCGTCAAAATTTGTCGAATTAGCCAGAAAAACAAGAGATTTCTACAAAAGAGGCAAATTGCGTGCGCCGTTGACCACAGGAAACCTAAAAAACTATGCTTTACTATTCGCTACTCAGAACATGCATGAAACCGATATAATAGACATAGCCTCTAGTATGTACCCAGAGGATGAAAGAGACCAATTTAAGCGTCTTTTTGAGGAATCGGGCGAAATTGACGTTGAAAAACTGAAAAAGGGAGCAGAAAAGAGCAATTAAGCAAAAGGGGGTGAAATAGAACATGATTCAGAAATTAGTCCTAGATTCAGAGGCTTTGGCGACTTTGGGACTCGGAGACAGAGCGGTTTACCTAATAGAATACGACATGCACTCGGAACAGAAAATAGAGGACAAATTAGGCTCGGATGCCAAAAAGGAACTCAAAAAACACAACGAATTGTCTAGAGAATTCAGAAATAGGCTTATCTTTCTACTGAAATACAACCTAAAGGCTACACGACATCTAGAATCTTGTTGGATAATTGACGAAAATCGCTTAGAAACCGCAATAGAAGGCTTAAACGACTTAAAAGAGAAAATGAAGGCTAAAGGCTTTAAGAACATGGATGAGCGACTCAGAATCATACCGATTTTGACAACAGAGGAAGGAATACAGAACTACGATGATAAGAAGGCAGAATTCCTTTTAGATTTCACAATGGAACATGTGCAATACATGGAAAACGCAATTAAAACCAAAAGAGTGGCTAATGGGCTAATCTGGAGAAGTAAAAAGGCTTGTGAGATAGTTCACGAGTTAAAAGAAGAGATAAAGACAAACCCACGCTATAAAGAGGTTGTTGACACCGTTACGATTCTAGATGAGTTGATTCCGAGAGTCGAAGCCATAGTTAAGCCGCAAAAAACCAAAGCAACCAAAAAAGCGACTAAAACCACAAAATAAGCCTAAAATGAGGAGATTTGAAAAATGAGATTAAGAATCTCGATAAGACCACATACGAAAAGCCTCTTAAGAAAACGCATAATAATTAAGCAAAATCAACCACTACTAGAACCTAAGTTTTACACTATAATCAGACCACAGGATAGAATTAGACAAATAGAATCCGTATGAGGCTTAACAAAAATGTCTAAGTCAACAACAACCAAAAAAGAGGCTAAGGCTAAGGTTAAGGCTTTAGTCGAAATAATAGCCTCTGCGCTAGAACTAGAATACGAAAAAGAGGATAAGTACATAGCCTAAGAGGTTAAGAAATTGTCTAAGTCAACACAGCAAAATTTCTCTAAGAATCTAAGAGAACTTAGAGAAATAGCAATAAGTCTAACAAACAACAGAAACATAAGGGTAAACTATGATTCAAAGGCTAAGAATCCTCAGATAGTGTTTGAGGATTTAAAGACAAACAAAAGCCAAATAACCTTAACTCTGTCTATTTATCCCGAATGGGTCACAAAAATCGAACCAATTGCTCAAAAAATCCTAGATGGAGACTGTGGGCACGAATGCGGTCACGAAATAATCTCAAAACCGATTTGGGAGCGTTTTAACAATTGGGTGACAAAAATAAAGCGAAATAGAGGCTATTTCAACTTAGCGCATCACATAGTCGGAATTGTGGAAGATAAAAGGGTTAATTACTTCATTACGGCTCGATGGAGACACGATATAGGAAAACGACTTAAATTAGCGAACCTTATCCTAAAAGATTCTTCAGAAACGGTCTTTCGGAACGGAACGGTCCAAATTACCAACCAATTCGGAGATGCGCCAATAATCATGAGTATTTTGTCAAATCAAGGCATATATGAGGCGGAAATTCCAGAAGCATGGCAAAAACTGTCTAAAAAAGGAAAAGAGGCTTGCGAAAGGTGTCTTTCGATATTGGATGATGTACAATATAAACGCTTAGGCATAGATGTTATAAGAGCATGTCAAGAAATCTACGACCAAATTGCGGCTCTTTTGCCAAAAGGAGCAGAAAATCAGATTAAAATCTACATTCCAGCGAGATGTGGGGGTCAATTAAGAGGAGAAATCAGCGATGAACTCAAACAGCAATTGGAAGCCTTAGTTGAGGCGGAATTGAAAAAAGAAGAAGAGGATAAACTCAAAAATCTCTTAGAGGACTTATTAAGAGGCGAAGGGGCTGGAGAAGGAACGGGTGAGGAGATTGAGTCACCAGAACCCGATTTTGAGGCTTATCAGGCTTTAGTAGACAGAAACAAACCCGAAATCACTAGGCTACTCAATACACTCAAGCAATTGGTCAAAGTAACCCTAAAAAGGGATATTTTCCAGAGAAGAGGCAGAATTATGCCTAGTTTACAAACTAAAGCATACGTTAATAGCCTTAGACAAACCGTTAAAGACATCTATCTGAGCGTTACATCACAGTTTGAAAAAGAACAAGTAGCGATAGGGTTCTTATTCGACTTTTCGGGTTCCGTTGACAGAACAGAGGCTTTAGACATAACGACTATACTAACAGAGGTATTTGGCAATTACGTTGACGATTACGGGTATGCTGTGGCTTGCTTTGGAGCAAATAGTCAAAAAATAAAGACCTTTTTTGAAACATACGAGAATACAAAGGCTAGAGTTGGAAATATTGGCGTTTCACCGTCTGGTACTGAAATCCATGTGCTTTTGACCGCTTTTCTCAAAATGTTCAATAATATAACCTCTAATCGGCGAAAGATACTCGTAATAGCCAGCGATTTCTGTTTCGGGGACGATTCTGAGGCTAGAGACATAATAAGGCTTTATCCGAAGGCTAATGTCGAATTAATCTTCATTGGATTCTGCAATTGCGAAAACGTCAATAATTGGGGTTCTGATTTGGTAAAGGCTAAGAGAACAACCATTAAAGAAGTTAGCGAATTACCAGAGAGGTTCTTAGAGGTATATCTCAACATTCAAAAATGAGGTTAAATCATTGCACACAATAAGAAGGAAAAACAAAAGAATGTTCTATAACAACCAAAAGAAGCCAATAGCCTATTATACTATTGAGAATAACAGTTTAGGAATTCCAAAAGCAGACATAAGATTTATTGATAAAAGAACCTTAGCAGACTCAGATTTTGCCACGATTCACAAAAATGACTTCGCGAATTTCCTTTTAGAGAAAATAGAGGCTTTTCTTATAGCCAATTTCGGAGCAGACTTAGGTTTGTCCATGCTTGAGCATTTGAGGCAAGATTTCGACTCGTTTCCGATAGAAGCACCAGAAAAAGTAATCTTTTGTTAAAAGAAGCCTGAAAAGGGGGTGATTTAGTGAAAATAGAAATATTTGTGGTTGAAACCAAAATTAAGGCTTTAGAATTGCCTCAAAATCTACTTAGATGTAAATATGACTTGATAAGGCTTTTCAATGGATTAACCGAAATAGACTTTAGAGGCTATTGGATTAACAAAAAGGGCAATATCGAACCTGATTTTGGCAAACTATGGGTAATCTATACTGATAAGCCAGAACTAAGCGAAGATAACCGATTTAAGGCAATTCTGCTTGAGATTAAAGCCTTAACTCAACAAAAGAGCCAAGCCTATACCATAAATGACGAAATCCGCTTGCTTTAAGCCTCTTTTTTTCCCAGAGGCTTAAACCTCTTTTATTTTTGTAAAGGCAACCCGAATTAAGCCTATTCGCTATTTCTTAACATAGTCGTAATTAATCAATTGATTAACCTATTTCAAACCAAAAGGAAGACCACATACGAAACGCTTATTTCAGCCTTCAATCCCAAAAGCAAGCCTATTTCACCCTTCATTAAACCACTCTATATAAGCCTTAAGCATATAATCCCTATCCACACCCAAATCAAACATCATATCAACAAACAACCCATAATCAGACAACAATAACCCATATACGTATAATCTAACAAGTACTGCCATATTACTCTATTTATTGTAGTCTGATAGAAGTTTAATTTGTTAATTGAGGCTAGAATAGTCAACGTGTTATGCATATCACTCTAAACAACAAACAAACCACTAACTCCCCCACGATAACGAAAATAAGCCCAAAATAGGCTGGAATGTCAGGTATTATGTAGGGGATATGATATTGAGGGATGTTATGGGAGTAGATATTAGGGATGTTAAATATGGATTCTGCCCTTATTTGGGATAGTATATGAAGAAGGGGATAGACAGTATAAGTTTAATAGGGGGATAAGTACTTACGGGGGTTAAGTTCGCCTGTTGGATAGGTCCATTATGGTCCTATACGAGTCTGTATATCTATACAAACGTGAATATAACAAACATAACAAGAATAACACGTAGTCCTACCCATACTAGGTAGGGCTACCCATACAACTTAATCAATTGATTAATCTTCCGAAAACCGCAATATTTATATAGAGCGTTTTCCATAACCATCTCAGGATAGAGTAGTGACATTTGATGAAAAGAGAACGATTAGCAGACTTATGTATGGCACTTGGCATAATATTCTTAGTTATGGGTCTTGCGCTGTTTCATGCGGCTATTTTCTTGTTCGGGTTATTCTGTGTTTTTGTTAGTTTCCGATTGTAACCGCAACGTTTATATAAGGCTGGTACTAATGTACTAGCAAGGTGCATATAAATGGATGAAAAGAAGGTTCGCAAGCAATATAAGGAACAGATTGAGAAGGTTTATCAGGAACAATTGAAAGAATTCCTTAGTGCTATACGTGAAAGCAAGAAAATCTTGGCTGATGAAATCGGTCCAGCCGCCGCATTAGATGCTGGTGCAGTTATTGCTTTCGGAAGTATACTCTTCCAATTGAAGTTGGGTAAGAAGCAGAATTTGGCTCAAGTTGAGCGTATGATACAGATGCAGAAGTTGCAAGAGAAAATGAAGCAGAGTCAGGGCAAAAACGAGGTTACTGTGCTCGCTCCAAAAAAGAGTCCCTGTGCTGGTTGTTCAGCCTGTCGTCCTTAATCTCTCTTTTTTTGAGTTGGTCTCATGGGTTGGTACTGCATTAATTGTAAGAAAGTAATTTGTGACTGTAGTAAACGTTGCCCTAAGTGTGGCGTGCCCAAACCCTGTGGAGAATGATTTTGACTGCTCAACCACATTGAGCAAATAAAACACGAATTGAGCAAGTCACCGTTTAACGCCGCTGAGGCGGCTGAATCTGATTTTAATTAAACAATTGATTAATTACTGGTAAACTTTATTGGGTAGTTTACTACTATTGGTAAACAGAAATAGTATCGGCAAATAGAAACATTTATAAAGGATACCGATATATTATTATGGGGCAAGGCTGGTCAATAGCCGTAGGTTTGTTGACGACCAGACAAACCGAAATACGCAGAAAGGAATCCATGGTCATCCGTTCTGTGGAAAGCCCCGAACAATTTTAGCGGGTGTGGTTAATGGTAGCATAATATTTAAATAGGTGTATGCTACTAATATTATAGATATAAAATGCCATTAAATGCAGAACAATTCAGAAATAAATATCATAATGATTTAGAGTGGAGAATGCGTAAAAGAAAACGTGATACTAAATGGAGACGGAAGAACGCCGAGAATCTTCGTATGAAGAGGGATGAAATATTTGGGAAAATATGTAAAATATGCAAATCAACAAAACGACTTTGCCTTCATAAAAAGGATGGAAGAGCACATTATACGGACCAATATACATTAAAAAAAGCACTTGAAAACCCTCAAGAATGGGTTAGATTATGTAGGTATTGTCATGATGGCGTGCATTGGTGTATGAAATATCTTGGATGGGAATATAATACAATAGTTTCACAATTGGTCTGTAAGTCTGCTGGTGCGGATACCTGACTGTCAATTAGGTGAGGTGGGTTCAATTCCCGCACAGACCGCCATTCTAAGATTTTTTATCTTTTATTATTTTCTCTATTAATTCTTCTATTTCCTTATCTGAACGGGATTTCTTAGGTGGAATAGGTAATGCTAAACGAGGTCTTAATTCCCTTCTACGAATCCCTGTTTGTTTCTTGCGAATTTTCGTTACTATCTCCACTACTTTCCGTTTAGTAGATGGCAAACTTTATTCCTCTTAAATGGATTTCTTGTGGACTTGGATAATGAATTTTACAACTGCCTCAGATTCTGGTTCTCCAACATAGTAGCCTTGCGATGCTGTAGCAATCCCAGATGAATCGGTTGTTTGTCTTGCTCCAAGAGTTGAAACTTGAAGCGAATCCTCAACAAAGAAATCAACAGACGCACCAACTAATGGTGTATCAGTCTCTTTCTCTACTTTGACCTTCGGAGTTATTTTGTCTCCAACCTCAACAGATGATGGAATATCAGAAACAGTAATAATTGGGTCAAAAAGTTTGCCTATTGTTCTTGTCTCAATCTGAATTTTTCTTTTAGTTGATGGCATAGATTTTCCTCTGGTAAGGACATACTAAAATAACTATTTAAATCTTATGATATATATAAACAAATATGGTTTAACCACAATCTTTATATACTTCCTCTCCTATCTCTTATCTACACTCCTTTGAATGAAAGAGTGAATGAATAAAGGTGGTGATAAGTTGAAGACCCGTAAGAGAACTATTTCGGTTCCTAAAGAAGATAATTTTATTTGTGGTAAGTGCAGTACTAGAGGCAGTTGCGATGAGAAAGGCTCTAACACAGAATTTTATTGGGATGAAGACGAAAAGAAAATAATCTGCAAGAAATGCGGACACAGATTAACGACAGAAAAAGAACTTAAAGATGAAATCCTAATCACAGAAATCCAACAATATGGCTTTTGGCTTCGTTTCATAAGTGAGCATTTTATTCCGTGCAAAAAATGTCAGGAAGAACTTGATAAAATCTTTAATCTAATGTGGACAAGACTTACTGAGGAGACTCCAAATGACTGTACTATTGATTTAGGAAATCCCTTCTGCATAACCCTTCACATTCTTCGTAATAAGAATGACCTCATAGAATTTAGATTTACTCTTGCTTTCGTCTCGCCAAGTCCTGTTGATTCCTATACTTTCGTTCCATGTGATGAGGAATGTCAGGGAAGATTATGGCGTTTATTCTCTGAGAAAGAAATGCATATTGGAAACGATGAGAAACCTCTTATCGAACTTTGGCGCAATTGGGAATATCTAGAGGAACCAGATGAGAAAACTAAGGAAAGAATCAAAGATTGGGCTGAATAATCTAGAATCCAAAAGGCTTTCTATCAGGAAGCGGTCTTTCGGGTGGTAGCGGTGGTTCTGGGT
>Ga0315314_1003663_pt1 | contig 11875 bp, 16 predicted proteins | sample TDP9_MG_FD_203631 | JGI IMG/M metagenome (GOLD analysis project Ga0315314, IMG submission 203631) | Freshwater sediment microbial communities from Lake Towuti, South Sulawesi, Indonesia - TDP9 | ecosystem: Environmental > Aquatic > Freshwater > Lake > Sediment | place: Indonesia: South Sulawesi...
CCGCCGACGGGAGTTCGAATCTCCCCCGGGCTACCAATAAAAATAAGCTCATTGCAAGACTATTTCTCTAGTTTCTCTTTTATTTTGTTCAAGATTTCTTGTACTTTCCCTTCGGTTGTTTTTCTTAAGATGGTTTCTCCCAATCCTGTTATCAAACCACTTATTTCAGCATCTGCAGTCCAGTTAATCTGTGTGGAATTGCTAGATTTTTCTTGCAGGTCAAATGAAATCTGAGTTTTTATTTTCCCCGATATTCCTGAACCTTCGATTGAGATTTTGGAATGTAATGGTCTATTTAATTCTAGGACATTGCATTTTAAATCAAAGCTTCCTCGCACGAATCCGACGCCGACCTTGATTTTTGCATTAAAACTCTTGCTGTCTAAAATCTCTATCTTTTCTAAATCTGGTATGCACCCACCGATGGAAGCTGGTTCTGTGAGGAAATCGAAGGCTTCTTCAATCGGAGTGTTGAATTCGAATGAACCACTAAAACTTAACTTCATATAATCATCAACTGTAGGCTTCAAATTCTTTGCCTAAGACGAGGGAAGCAATTTTCAATTCCATGATTTCATCTGTGCCTTCGTATATTCTTGTGGCCCTTGTATCACAGTAGTGTCTGCCCGGCGCTGATAGCAAGGAATAGCCAAAACCACCAAAGATTTGGACAGCCCTGTCTGCTGACTCAAAAGCGAGACGCGTGGCTATCTTTTTTGCCAAAGCCGTTCTTTTGTCCATTTCCAATCTTAACTCCCTATCGTCAGGATTTTTGTCATATTCAATCTTTCTCAAGGCAGCGAAATAAGTTGGCCACCTTGCCATCTCCAAGTTCTGAGCAATCTCCGCTATGTGCCTTTGAATCAATTGATGCATGCCTATCAGCTTTTTATGTTGAACCCTTTCCTTAGCTCTTGCCACAGACGCGTTCAAACAGTCTTCTATAGAGCCAACAGAGCTGGCGGCGGCTGCCATTCTACCGTTGAGCAGACCTGAGTAAGCAATATGAAGTCCTTTACTTAATGGACCTAAAACGTTTTCTTTTGGAACCTCCACATCTTTAAATTCAAGCAACGCAGTATCCGATGAGAACAACCCGATTTTTGTTTCAAGTTCCATGGCAACATTAAAACCTTCGCTGTCCGTATCAACAATGAACGCAGTCATTCCCTCTTGTTTCCCCCTGGGATACGCAAAAACTATAGTCGCCTTTGCAATCGAACCGTTTGTTATAAGATACTTTGATCCGTTAACTATGTATCTGCCTCCCACTTCCTCATAGGACGTCTTCAAAGCTGTGGGCTCGCTCCCGTACTCTGGCTCTGTCAGAGCATATGCTAACATTATGTCCCCCTTTGCTGCGGGTTTCAGATACCTTTCTTTCTGCTCTTCGGTTCCCCACCGCTGTATGCTAAGTCCGCCCAGAAACACCTGCACATTGAAAGTGATAGCGAACCCCAAACTCATTTGACCAAGTCTTTCCTCAGCCAGAGCTGAAACCAAGTGGTTAGCGCCCAATCCGCCATATTCTTTTTTGATGGGAATGGAAAACAAGCCATACTTTTTTGCAACATTTCGACCTTCTTTGTTAACTTTCCTTTCCAAATAACATTTAAGTTCTGACAATGCAATTTCATCGGCTGCTTTGTCCACGGTCTCTAAAATTTGAAGTTCTTCTTCTGAAAACTTGTAGATGTTTTTCAAGTCTTCGATTGATTGAGAAAACAGTTTTTCCATAGTCATCGACTTTTGTATTTTTAATACAACCACTAGCTTTTTAATATTTATTTCTCTCATCAAAATCTTCTTTTTAAGTTCATTTGAGTTCCTAACAATCGATTGCAAGCCATTCTTGTGATACTCAGCCTTTGCTTTGAGGGCTGAACTCATCTAAGTGCAGAAGTATTTACGCAAACTTATCATGACGCACAAGAAACCTTTTTATACGATGACGCCGTTAGTGTGTTGTTTATCACGAAATTCATGCTCATTGAAGAGGTTTTGAAAATCTCTTTTTAGCTATGGTAATTTTGTGATGAAGGAGGAAAAAATATGCAAATAGTACAACGCTTTGAGGACTTACCCCTCAGTCCAGAAATCTTAAGGGGCATAAAAGAATTAGAATTTGAAGAACTCTTTCCGATACAAGCGCAAGCAATTCTGCCGCTTTTACAAGGAAGAGACGTGATCGGACAAGCCCAAACAGGAACAGGAAAAACCGCAGCATTCGGTGTCCCAATGCTTGAAAGACTACAACGCAACGACAAACACGTTCAGGGCCTAGTGTTAGTGCCCACCCGCGAACTCGCCATACAGGTCGCAGACCACATCAACAGCTTCAGCAAGTACACGCCCTTGAGGGCCATACCCATCTACGGAGGCGAATCAATTCAGAAACAGATATTCGCCTTGCAGCGTGGCGTGCAAGTAGTTGTAGGTACGCCGGGGCGGGTGATAGATCACTTGAAACGAGGAACGCTCAGATTGAACATCGTGAAGGTTGTTGTCCTAGACGAAGCAGACAGAATGCTTGACATGGGATTCAGAGACGACATCGACTACATACTCGCCAGAGTGCCGCCAAAACGCCAATTAAGTCTGTTCTCCGCCACCATCGACTCAAATGTAATGGGAATCTCGCATCGATACATGGACAAACCCGAAAAAATCTTGGTGAGCAAAGACGAGATTGCGCTTCCACAGATAACTCAGCTCTACACCGTGGTGAACCCACGAGACAAATTCGGTGTTTTGTGTAGGCTAATAGACGAAGAGGACATCAAGCGAGCTATTGTATTCTGTAGAACTCGGCATGGCACCGCTAGACTAAGCGATGACTTGCGTCATTATGGCTATAATGCTGAGGCTATACATGCAGATTTGAGTCAGGCACAGAGAGAAGCAATAGTTGAAGATTTCAGAAAGCATCGAATTCAATTGCTGGTTGCCACAGACGTTGCGGCAAGAGGCTTGGATATTGAAGGCATCACTCATATCATAAATTACGATGTTCCCTTTGACGCGCTGATGTACTTCCACAGAATTGGGCGAACGGCCAGAGTGGGAAGAGAAGGAACAGCAATAACGTTAGTTGCGTACGGTGAACTATCGGAATTTGAAAGGATACAGGCTCTTACAAGGACAAGAATTGAAAGAATAGAAATAGATTAGCAAGTTACTGTTCCGTAATGAGGACTGGCTATTTCCATTGTTTTTATAAGCGAACCCAGACATACTATACAAAACAAATTCCTTTGTTGCCCGTGCATCATTGGAACAAAAGAATAGAGACTGATTGAATGAGAAACAAGGATTCAATTGCTGAGTATCTCTACTTTCTCTCCGTTAAATACGAGGTCGGCTTTGACAGACTCTTCAAAGGGTTGGTTCATGCACGGGAAAATCAAGAAGTCTCCTGCGGAAAACTCTTGATTCAGTGTCGCCAAAAAGCAAGGGAAAACGATGTCTTTCTCATAACAAGCGGTTATCAAGTGGTTGCACAGTTTCCAATTCCAAAGTACTTTCTGGATCAACCCAATCCGATTGAGGAACCAACAGGCGGCCATTTGCTAAGAAGAATCTCAGAGCGAGAGGCAGAGGAAAATCCCAGGCATATTCAGGATTTAAGGTGCGGAATGAAGCGAATCAATCTGACGGCACGGGTTCTTAATGTTCCGAAAGCCGTTCTAGTGTTCACCCGATTTGGCGAGTATGCCCGCGTCTCCAATGCCTTAATCGCAGACGAAACCGGAGCTATCAAGCTGTGCTTGTGGAATGAAAAAATCAAAGAGGTTTCAGTTGACTCGGTCGTTCAGATTCAAAACGCAAGTGTAACGAAATTTCGTGGTGAAAACCAATTGCGACTCGGGAAAAATGGAAGATTAAGCGTGATTGAAGACGCTAATTTTACCTTGCCAAGGCGGGTTGAGAAAAACCTCCTCAAAAGCAGTGAAGACTGACAAATTACGAAAAGTGTTATGAGGGAACAGGAAAAGAGAACTATTCTGATGGATCAACGTGAATTACGCAGTGTCGGCAACCTGTCTCAAGACTAACTTTTTCCTCAACATCATGGGATATTCTATCTGCCTCTTCTATTGGTGTGCCTTTCGCGACCTCTATGTGGAAACCTGTATGAACAACGTTGGGTCCAACATACTCAGCCTTCAAATCATGGACACCCAAGACGCCTTTCACCGACTTTGCTGTTGATTCTACTTTTTCCATGAATTCTCTGTTTGGCGCTCTGCCCACAAGATAATGAACGTTGTCCTTAAAGAGGTACAAGCCGCCTAAAACGATAACCGCGGCCACAAATACAGATGCCATCGAGTCAGCCAAATAATATCCTTGCACAACGAAAACCACAGCTACCAACGCGGCCACGTATGAAACTTCGTCTTTGAGAAGTGCAACCAGCTGCGCCTTTACTGAGGCACCCTTTTCTTTAACTCTTAGAATGTCGAGGGTTGGAACAGCGACCACGAACATGCCCACTAATATCACGATCAAAGCGAGATTTGGGTTTTGAAATTCACTTGCCTCAGGTCCTTGGAAGAATTTTGGAATAGCCTCTCGAAAGGTTTCAAGACTCATGAAAAAAATGAGGATTGTGGCTGAGACAAGCGCTGCAACGTTTTGGGCTCTTCCGTGACCGAACATGTGAAATTCGTCTGGTGGTTTCCGCGACCAAAAAAGTGGATAACAAAAGAAAAATGGAAACTATAGCATCGCTCAGCATTTCTAACGCTTGCGCTAGCAGCACTAGAACGTTCGTCAAATAATACGTGGCTAATTGTAGAACGACGAGAATTAAGTAGCCTATCAAAGCAATCTTTATGCCTCGTGTTTCGGTGGCGTGTTTTGTCATCTAACTCGTCCTCTGCCGTATTTGAAAGGCAGATATTACCTAGATAAAGCTCATTACAACGTTCTATTGTACCTGGTCAATTCTTCATAGCCCTTGGCCGTAACCGCAACAGTATCTTCGACTCTTACACCAAATTCACTTAGGTAGAGACCGCAGTTGCCGACTGATATTACCATTCCAGGCTTCAATTCATCCTTAGGTTCCTCTCCATGAAAGAAGGCGTGCCCAGCTGGCAATGGAGGTTCCTCGAATTCTAAGCCTACACCGTGAATAGGAGGACCAACAAAGTACTCTTCGTAACCCGCCTTTTCAAATATCTCATGCATGAGATTCTCGAGCTTTGTCATCGTTGTGTTGGGACTGACAGCTTCTACCACTGCTCTTTGAGCCTTCAAATACACCTCGAATGCCTTGCGTTGCTTGGTAGAGGCAGTTCCTACACACATTGTCCTGCAAAGGTCTGCATGATACGCGTTCACTGTTGGGTGAAGGTCTATCATAACCAAATCGCCTCTTTGCACTTTTCTATGGCTTACCAGTCCATGGGCTATCGATGACCTTGGACCCGAGGCAATATAGGTTCTGAAGAATTCTTCAGCCCCCTTCTTCCGCATCATGTATTCCGCTTCTGCGGCTATCTCTGTCTCAGTTACTCCGGACTTTGTTGCCTTGATTGCAGCATCCATTGCGGCATCGGCTACTTTTGCTGCTTTTTTCATCAAGTCAATTTCTTCGTTAGATTTTATGATTCTTAAGTCGGTCATGATGGAGGATGCGTCAGTGAACTCGAGTTTCTGAGGCTTTGCATGCGGATGCTTGAACATTTCAAACATCGACACTTTCAAGAATGTGTTTTCAACGCCGACCCTTCCTTTTTCCAGTCGAAGCTCCTTCCAGATATGCATCAGTGAGTGCAGCATTCCAACTTCATCTTCAAATCCTAGGATGTGCTCTGATGCGCAAGACTTCTTTACGTCTTCGAGGTCAGTCTTGGGTACGCCGACGTAGGAATCTCCAGTTTTTGAGATTATCGTGAAGGCGCACAGCCGTCCATCTCCTACGAGATACATCATGTTCTGAGGTTTCGTTAAGAGAACTGCATCAAGACCTGCTCTGTCCATGAGTACACTTGCGCGTTTCAGCCTCTCTTTGAATACCTTGCTCCCTGTTAGAGAGCCTTTATGATACATTTCTTGCTCTTGCACGTTAGGGCTACCTTAACCTTTACTTGGATTTGATGTACTTCTCCGGGTTCCTATCAAACTTTTGCTTGCACATGGGTGCACAGAAGTAGTAGGTTTTGCCTTTATATTCGGACTTCCACTTCGCGGTTTTCTGGTCGATTTCCATATTGCAAACAACATCCATAACCATTTCTTATTCACCTTCTTTGAGAATTTCGAGAGTTTAACTGAACACACTAATCTACTTTTCGATTTCGGGGTCATCTGTCAGGGGAATAGTTAACCGAACAACTTGAAGAGACTTAGAGTGATATCCCAGCCTTTTTCAGATATGTGATTATTACCTCTGCCAAGGCTGAGGTTATTACGACTTCAATCGTCAGCTTAACTAACAGGTATCCTACAAGTGTCCAAGCAGCTTCAGGCGCCATTGTTCTGGGCAAAAACGTGGTAAACCAAACATAGTCAGTAACCGCGACGTAAGGCACTTGGACGAGCCACGCCAGAATCCCTGCGAATAAGGGTCTGAGCCTTTTAGCGAAGAACCCTGTTGCGGCTCCCAAAATGGCGAGTCCACCGATAATAAATGGAATTCTAGGAAGAACAAAAAAACTTGACAGTACTCCTCCAACGGCTCCTGTTATCAATCCCGCCGCTGGTCCGCCCAAAATTCCAGCGATGAATATTGCGAGTTGCGAAAAGTGAATTTCGGTTGGAAAAGTTCCTATTGTTATTGGTATGGCGATTGGAGGAGTCGACAAGATGTTAGCTAAGGCTACCATGACAGCAACAAGCGCGAGCGTCTTTGTTTTGTTCACCAAGATGAGGCCTTCGTTATTACGAAAATCCATTTTTGTAATACTTTTATTAATAAGCTTTACTGTCACATAATTGTTGAATGGTGAAGATATGTCTCCAGTTGCTGGTGCAGCTAGACTCAGTGTTTCGCTTCCGTCTTCGTTGGTGAAGGAGTTTGATGCTGTTTGGCGAAACATGCAGTATACGAATCGGTCCAAAGCGGTTCATGATGCAATACGTAACTTTATCAGCGATAACAAAGGGATGCAAGAAAATGTGGAACTGATTGGTGCTATCGTTCTGGTTTATTACTTGGACAAGCCTGGTTTGCTGAACAGAATCATGGAGGTTCAACACGAGTTTGAAAACATAATTTCGTCAACAATGCATTTCCACTTAACAAAGGACAAATGCCTAGAGATAATAGCCATTAGAGGAAACGCTATAGATGTAAAGAGGTTAGCGCAGAAACTCATGGCAAAGAAGGGTGTGAAACAGTTAAAATTTGCAACAATGATTCCATAGACTATTAATAGGATCAATGACACGAACTAAGTGGGCTGTGACAGTGAAAAATGGTTGCGTCTGAGCGAAGTCAAAAACGGGATTTGAGCACTCTTTTACGAGTAGCTGAGGACTTTCATGGGCATTTTGGTCCCTTCCTTACGCTGGGCGTACGGACTGGTCTTGTGGGCCTTAGAGAATTAGGGTCAAAAGAAGGCGATACGCAACTGCATGTAACAGTTATGCTGGAATACGCTCTGCCCGTTTCTTGCATGTTAGATGGAATCCAAATAACCACAAAGTGCACGGTTGGCAATCAGAGATTCATGTGGAAAGAATCAAAAGAAATCGGAACCGTGTTTATACTGAAAAATAGCGGACGACAAGTCGAAGTGAATATCAATCCTGCGGTGGTTCAAGAATTGAGGCGCAAACTTGACAAAAAACCCTTAGACGAAGAGGTCCGCCAACTCGCTTTAGACATTGCTTCTCGCCCGGAGAAGGAACTATTTTTAGTAAGGCATAAGTAATATTTTCATCACTCTTTATAGATAAAAATGAGCAAGATCACAATGCAAGATTTAGACACGGCCAAAAAAGTGCTAAAGGAGAATAATGACAATCTCGTCGTTGTTAAAGATGGCAGAGTTCTTTTTGAGACAACTTCTCCAGGAATAAGAGGACTGTTAACAGCAATTGAGAAAATTGGAAAAAAGTTGAAAGGCTCAATCGTAGCAGACAGGATAGTTGGCGAAGCCGCTGCGCAACTCTTCGCCTATTCAAACGTTCTCAAAGTTTTCGCAGTAACCCTAAGCCATTGTGGAAAGGTAGTGCTAGAGAAAAACAACATTGGCTACGAATATGAAAACTTGGTGCCCCACATCCTAAACTTCAACAAAACGGATCTTTGCCCATTCGAAAAATTAGTCACAGGGTGCAATAACCCTGAAGAAGCCTATGAAAAATTGAAACAACACATAGAAAAAATTATTTCTTAACACTATGTTTACAGGTAGTTACCCGCCCAACAGCCCATGGTATGCTGAAAGCTAAAAAAAGCCCAATTAGACCGCTGATTAATTTTGTTAGATATGGATTTGTTGTGAAGGGAAAAGTGTAGTCAGGCATTATTCCGCTCCACATTGAATCGGGTTCCTCTACGCCGAGGGATTCCACAACTTTCTCAAGACCATCTGGAAATGTGGATGCAAAGGGTATGAGCACCACCAAACCGACAATTATCAAGATGATGGCTTTAGTAACGCCTCTCATAGGCTACTCCTCGTAGTATGGCTAATCCATTTAACATAGTCGGTTTGACACGTAGGAATTGTGAAGTCAGAGAAGTGGTTATTGCGGCTTCGCAAGCTCCAATGATTACGTGCCAAAAAAGCATTGCTGGCACGGTTACCAACACTCCACCAACAGATGCAAACATTGAAGAAACACCAATTTGTATAGCGGCTGCTAAGGCTCCTAACACTACCGAAAGCCACGAGGCCACAAAAACACTTGCAGAGAGCCGTTTCTGGCTTGAAGATGGGTTGGAAAGCAACTTGACTGCGTAAAAGGATAACCCGCCTATGACTGCCAGATTGAAAATGTTTGCTCCGAAGGTGGAGATTCCGCCGTCTGCGAAAAAAACAGCTTGTATCAAAATAACGATTGACATGCTTATGACGGCAGCGTGGGGTCCAAGAAGCAGGGCTAGAAACGTACCGCCTACTAAATGTCCACTAGTGCCATAAACTATGGGGAAATTCAGCATTTGACCCACGAAGACAAAAGCGCTTGAAACAGCCATAACAGAAACGAATGAACGAGGGAAGGTCTTTTTTACGCCTCTCCAAGCCCATGTTAAGAAAACTAATGCTATAATATACATTAGGACACTAAGGTAGGGATCGAGAAAACCATCAGGTATGTGCATTCTTTTGCCTCGAGTCATACCGCGTTTCTTTGCGTAACACTTTTTATATATTTAGTGTTACCAATATTAATATTTCTCTATTGGCGACATTGTCTAAAGAGGGAGGGGTGTGTAATGAGAAGAAAAGGTGTTCTAAGATTTGGTGTTTCAGTGCCTCCTGAGCTGCTCAAAGAGTTTGATAGTACAATAGCGCGTATGGATTATGATAGGTCGAAGGCGATTCAACTCGCCATGCGCAACTTTCTAACTGATTACATGTGGAAGTATGAGGAAGAAGGCGTAGCTGCTGGAACCATGACAATCATTTACGATCACGATGTAAAAGGCTTAGAAGAGAGCTTGACAGACACCCAGCATCATCATAGAAGCATTATCACTTCGAGCATGCATGTTCATCTCGATGAACGAAACTGCCTCTTAGTGATAGCGGTTCAGGGTGAAGTAAAAGAGATTCAAAATATAGCCAAAGAACTGATGAGTAAAAGAGGGATTAAGCAACTTAAACTAGCAACGGTTATCTCATAGTGTAGCTATGCCTTTGGCAGTATAACAGTCAAAGTTAACATTAACCCTATTCCCATTAAGAGGGAAAAAAGTTGAACCAGAGATTCTTTCGCTTGGGTTCCTTTATGAAGTTCAGGCATGAGATCTGTTGCTGCTATGTAGATGAAGCCGCCTGCTGCAAAGGGAATTAGAAACTGCTCTAAACCATTGACATATAAGGCTAAGAAATATGTTGCGAGGGCACCAGCCACTGCTGTAAGAGCTGAAATGAAATTATAGGCGAGGGCTTTCTTTTTTCCAAAACCACCATAAATCAGGACTCCGAAGTCGCCGAGTTCTTGAGGAATCTCATGAAAGATGACTGCCAATGTTGTGGCAAAGCCTAAAGGGTATGAAATTAAGAAACTGGCGGCTATCGCCATTCCGTCAACGAAATTGTGCACTCCGTCACCCATGAGATTTAGGTAAGCAAACATGTGAACTTCACATTTTCCGTCATGACAGTGGCGCCAGTATAGGAATTTCTCCATGATGAAAAAGAAGACTATGCCTGCAACAACGAGCTGCGGCCAGATGACTTGACCAGTTTGTTCGGTTGCTTCTAGTGTTTCCGGTAACAGCTTGAAAAAAACGGCTCCTATCATCGATCCAGAAGCAAAGCCTACAAGAGCCATCAAGATGCGCCCAATAAAGGCTTCCTTTAGAACAACAAAGAGAATGCCTATAAACGATACCAGACTGACAACGGTTACGGAAGTAAGAATTACAATTAAATCAGCCATTGATTTTGACTCCCTAAACGAAATCTTTTGTCCGCTTTATTATGACTAACGGTTATGCTCGACAAAGAAGCGCGGTGTTGTTAAACCTGCTACTATCACCGTTCAACAACAACTTCTATAAAAGAAGAGGTGTATAGGTGAATCGCTACTTCTTCTAAACAGCAACTGCCAAGTGTCTGTTTTCAGTCTTCTATTACGGTTACTTTTTCGACAGTTGCAAGCCATGGAATGATTGGCATGTCGTCTGTGAGCTCTTGCAGGATTTCTTTCTCTATTTCTTCGTTTGTTCTTTCAACGCTTTCTTCAACTAGGTTAATTACGATAACGACTTTTTTAGTTTTCATTTGTATTTGCCTCGACAACTATAGCGAGTGAGACGATTCTTTAAGGGATGTTTCCGTGGCGCGAATATTCTGGCTTCGGATTCGAAATTGTCAATTTTCGACCTTTTTAATGATTTCCCTAATCTTCTCTTGCACCACACTAACGGGCTCTACTGTGTTCACTATGTAGCACGGTGCGAATTTGAAGAGCCGCCTAAAGAAGTCTTGTCTGATTTCAACCTTCTCTGGCGTTTTCACAATAAGGTAGGGGTTCAAGAACTGCTCGGGTTGAGTTGTCAGATAGTTTACGGCTTCTTCTCCATCTAGCCTTCTAACTGTCTCTGGGTCGTCTTTGTCTCGCTTTAGCAAAATGACTTTCCTCACTCGCGTGGTGTCCACAAACTTTTCTGGCCCTGAAATCCAGAGAGGGTCAAGCATTGCACGAGAATATTCATGCGCAACGTATGGGTCCCGCAGCATCTTCTCAATAGAGGCTTCGTCCACACCTTTATTCTTGAGCGTTTCAGCCTCAGTTGGTGCTAAAGGTTCAACGTTTTCCAACTTGCACTTGTCAAGCATTGCTCTGATTTCTGGGAAAACCCGGACTATGTTGGTTCGGATGTAGAATTTTCTCTCGCTTATGTCGGCGCTGGCTCTGCCACTTACGCCGCCGATAAACCTCACATACAGCCAGTCGTCGCTGTGCAACCGTGCGCCTTCCATTTTCAAAAGCGCATAACTATGAGTTGACTTGCCTGTGCCAGTGGGTGCGATTAAAACAATTCCGTTTCCGTTCACTTCAATGCAACTGCCATGGATGCTATGAATATCGTGTTGGTCCTCTGCAATATCGCAGGTTATGCCCAATGCCCAGCTCTTCACTTGCCCATAATACTCTGTATTGAATATTATAGCGGTCTTAGTTTCTGAATTGTAGAAAGCGTGTGGTTTGCCTCCGTTAAAGTCTGAGTCTAGCACAG
>Ga0315314_1003664_pt1 | contig 11872 bp, 14 predicted proteins | sample TDP9_MG_FD_203631 | JGI IMG/M metagenome (GOLD analysis project Ga0315314, IMG submission 203631) | Freshwater sediment microbial communities from Lake Towuti, South Sulawesi, Indonesia - TDP9 | ecosystem: Environmental > Aquatic > Freshwater > Lake > Sediment | place: Indonesia: South Sulawesi...
TCCATGATAGTTTTCTATTACTAAAGTTGTGCCCATTTTGAAAACAACCAACCCTACCAACGCCGCTGCCAGTGGGTCTAATTGAGGAAAACCGAGCTGGCTGCCGAGGATACAAATTACCACGGGTATGGAAGAGTAGGCGTCGGAACGGTTATCTATAGACATAGATTTCAACGCAGGACTGTTCAACTCTTTAGCAGCACACATACTATAGTGGGAAACAACAAAATTCGAATATACTGAAAGTAATGCTACCCAGAAGGCTAAGATATTGGGCGGTTTTATTTTAATCTGCAAGAACAGGACACTCAATGAACCATAAAGTATTTTTACAGCGACAAGGATTAGTACAATACCTACGATTGTCCCGACTATAAATTCGGCCTTGCCGTAGCCATAAGGATGACTTTTGTCTATAGGTTTTTCACCAAACCGCGTGCCCCATGCTGCGAGGAGAGCACATAGTATGTCCGCCCCTGAATGGCACGCATCAGCTAACAATGCCCTACTACTGGTTAAGTACCCCACCAGTCCTTTAATAGAAGCAAGCATAAGATTTTGTGCGGCACTTAGCCATGTGGCTCTCCGACCGCAAGTTTCACATTTTTGCTGAGCCATTCATAATCCCCTCGGTAGAAGCTCCGGCTGCTCTTTCACTACTATCTCAATTGGTCTACCTCGACGTATCAATGAGAAGGTCATACCTTCGGATAAATTTCCGTTCCTCATCACTTTCAGGAAGCTTATTAAATCAGGAGTGGATTTATTATTAACTTTCTCAATTATGTCACCGTCTCTTATTCCGCTCTCTAATGCCAGACCTTCTGTCTCGGTGGCAATTACACCCCGGGTATCTTTGGGCAAGCCATAGGTAAATGCAATTTCTGGAGTGATCGTAACCGCGGCAATCCCCACGGAGACGATTTCTGCACTCCCTGTTTCTATTTCCGCATTTTTCAATAGATTGACCGACTTGTTTTGTAGGGCCGCTGTTTGAGCTCGTCCCCACTCGCCCCCAGCGACTTCAAATTTTACATTCAGCCGTTTTCTTCCCCTAAGCACGGTTAACTTGACCTTATCGCCGGGTTTCTTCTCGGCTAATAAAGTTCTTATTCGTGTCTCATCAGTAATTCTTCTTCCATCAAAGCGAATGATTACATCCCCGCGTTCTAATCCCGCGTCGGCAGCCGGGGAATTGGCATAAACTTCATTTATTAAAATACCTCTATCTACCGGCACATTCAGCTGTTCGGCGAGGACATCATTTAAAATTTGTATGTTTATACCCAGCCAGGCGGGTGCATCTTCAGGCGTTCTCGTATTAGGCTGATTTTGTTGCCCGGCCATCAGATATGGTCTGGGATTAGAGTAACCCAAGTATTGCATAGCAACCTTCTGGGCGGTCCCATCCATATAGCTGGTAAAGACTTCTTTTGCCTGATTTATTGGTACTGCGAAACCTAACCCGGTGTGTGTTTGAACAGGTGAATAAATTGCTGTATTTATGCCGATAAGTTCACCATATAAATTAACCAATGGGCCACCGGAATTGCCCTGGTTTATCGGAGCATCTGTCTGGATGAGATTATTCAGTTGATGTCCCTCAATAACCGCATAAGCTCTCACCGCACTAATTATGCCCGATGTTACGGTTTGGGATAAACCGAAAGGATTGCCCAGGGCTAAGACCGTGTCACCTACTTGAACCCTATCGGAATCGCCTACGGGCGCAACCGCTAAATCAATATTCTGCGGATCTATTTTTACAATAGCCAGGTCACGGTCAGATGCCTGTGCCACTATTTCACCTTCAAAAGTAGTTTGTCCTTGTGCGGTAAACAAAGTCACGGTGACAAACCTCTGTCCTGAAACAAGATGCGAATTAGTCAATATATATCCTCTTTTGGAAACAATTACGCCAGAACCCAGGCCCTGAAATCCTGGCATAACCGCTGCTGGAACAGGAGAAGTCGCAGGTGCATTCTGAATGGTCACGGGTGGAGTTTGTTGTGCTGTAGGTTGGGCCCAGACCTGTCCCTGTCCTACGATCGAGTTATTTGGTAAGCGGGGACAGAACATAGGCGAACCACAATTGGGACAGCTAATTGAAGTCCAGGGAACGCCTGGCTGGCGCGTCACTCTTGTTCCACAATTAGGACAAAACATAGCGAGCATATTCGCACCAAATCCTTGTTCTCTCATGCCCCAGGCCTGTGTTTGCGCCTGAGCTGCTGGAGATGCTAGTAAGCGGGGACAAAACATAGCCGAACCACAATTGGGGCAGCTAATTGAAGTCCAGGGAACACCTGGCTGGCGTGTTACTTCCATTCCACAATTGGAACAGGACATAGTAAGCGTATTTGGACCAAACCCTTGCACCCCTCTACCCTGGGCCTGTGTTTGTCCCTCCGGCTGTTGTGAAGGTTGTAGCCATGCTTGGTTTTGCAGTTGTGGGTTTTGCTCTATGACCGCTTGGCAATTGGGACAGATAACTGGACTTAACGGGTTTTCTGGAGGATGGGTAGTTATCCAACCACAGTTAGGACATTTGCGCCATGCCAGGTCAGGCGCTTGAGTTTCCATCGCTCCCCATTTCTGGAAAAACGGGTGGGCATTCGGCAGGCTAATTCCTACAACCGCTGGTTTTACCAATTCCACAATATTATGATAGGAATCCTGTGGTATCCTGGTAGGAACGCCTTGATTAGGTTGGGCCCTTGACTCGATTCTCGCAGGAAGATTTGTTTTGCCCAAGAACATCCGGTCTTCCCGGGCTTGTACCTTGCTTTTCCATCCTTTGCCGAAGAGCATCCAACCTATCACAATAATGATCAGAACTATTAGGCCCACCAGCCAAGGTTTTAGTTTTTCTCTCGCACAATTATCATTATAACCCGCTATTTTGTTCTCTGGTCTCATAGCGCTAAACTCCCAAAAACCTGATACAGAAGACCCGATCTTTGCTATTTTGTTTCTTCTCTTTCCACATGCTTTCTACTGCTATTCTTCGCTCCTAAACCAAGCAAAGTCAACCCACCCAGAACAAAGAGAATCGCTATTAGTCCCCTGATAATATCCCATATGAACCACCACCACGAGACCACCGCCCATAGCCCTATGGCTAGGATAATTAAGCCGGCAATAACTTTATTCATCTATAAAATCCTCCTTCCATTCAAATTCTACCTCTGGTGTTTTCAGAAAGTCCTTTTCCGCGCCAATGTACGGCATCGGTCGACCGAATCCATAAATTTTTCCCAAAATATTTGTTGGGAATGCACTTAGAAGCTGATTATATGCTCTAGCCACCTCGTTATATTTTCCCTTCTCTTCTGCAATACGGTTTTCCGTGTTTGACAGCTCTTTGATTAAATCTTGTATGGATTGCGTAGCCTTTAAGTCTGGATACTGCTCCACTACAGCCAGTAACTTTGATAAGGCAGCATCGAGCTTTGCTGCGGCTTCCATTTTGTCCTTAAGACCTTTTGCCTGGACAAACATTTCTCGCGCGTCGGATACATGCTTGAATACCTCCTCTTCATGGAACGCATATTTTTTTGCGGCTACGACCAGATTAGGAATCAAATTGCTGCGTCTTTTTAGTTCAACTCCAACCTGAGCAAAAAATGCTTCAGCGCGAGTCGACACACGGGCATAGTCGTTGTAGCAATGAATAAGCGCCCAAAAAAAGGCAGCAACTGCTGCCGTTAACAGCATTCTCAATAACCATACCAGGATCTGATGTTTAGCAAGATATCTCTTAACACTTTCCCCTAGGGTCCTAATTCCATTTATCCGCCTTCTTGATAGTGCCCGTATTGGATATGTTTTGTCGAGATATACTCTTCTGATTACCGCTCTTATAATACTCATTTTCCCAGAAACTGGAATGGCAATATCTAACAATCTTCAGTAATCCGCTAATCGGTTTCCTCGGCTTCCATCGCTTTGCGGAAGGCATCAATCGCCTTGTTATGTTCACCATTGCCGTCATAGGCTAACCCTAAACTATAATAGTATTTTGCTGCCCGTGGATTGAGTTCGATTGCCTTCTCATAAGCTGCGATAGATTGATTGTGCATTTTTTCCTTGTCGTAGAGTAATCCTAATCGATAATATGTTTCAGGCTGTTCGGGGAGAATTCTTAACGATTTTCGGTATGAATCTATCGCTTTGTCGTTAACATTTTTCTTATTATAGGCTAAGCCAAGACAGGAATATATTTCTGCTTTATTGAAAGCCCCCGATAGGGCACCACTGGCTCCGACTCTTAATATCCTCTTATAGCAGGCTATCGCATCATCCCATAATCCTTTCTTGCTGTAAGCCAGACCTAATTTATAGTGGGATTCCCCATCGGATGGATTAAGCTCTACCGCTTTTCTTAAAGAGTCTATAGCTTGGTCTACCTGGCCTTTATCGGAATACTTGCTTCCCACTCTGCTATAAATTCTAGCTCGCTCTGCAGACCTTGGTTGAAAAACTCGCTCAACCCATTCCAAGAATCTATTAAAAGCCAGTCCGAGCATCTGTAATAAGATTTCGATTTTCGCTAACATCCCTATCCTCCTTTTTCGCCAAGTGACCACATCCTTTCTTATTCTATGTCTATTGCCGGCGATTCTTTTACCTGTAGTTCCATCGCTTTTCTCAAAAAATTTACTGCTTTGTCGTGCATGCCTTTACTATCATAAGCCAAGCCTAAGCTATAATAATATTTTGGTTCTTGAGAATTAATTGAGATTGCTTTTTCGTAGGAGCTAATCGCCTTGTCGTGCATTTTTTTATTATCATAAACCAGCCCCAGTCTGAAATAGTACTCATCGTGATTTGAATCCAGTTTTATTGCTTTCTTGTAGCATTTTAAAGCTTCATTGGTCCGGTCAAATCGATCGTGAGCTAAACCAATACGATAATATACCTCATGAGTTTGCAAGCCAAGCTCAAGGCTTCTTTGGTAGCACCTTATAGCTTCCTCCCAGTTTTTTATTCTCATATAGATTATGCCTAATTGAAAATATGCATTTCTATCTTCTGGATTAAGCATAATGACCTTTTGGTACAGATCAATGGCATCCCTTTCCAAACCTTTCGCCATACACTCTCTACCAACTTGAGCGTAGATTTCACCCACTTGTTTATGGTCAAGGCTAAAAAATTTATCCATAATATCGAGAAATTTTTCCCAGTACAGGATAAGAAATTTCAGAAATAATCTTAACTTTATAGCCATGTTCAAATGTCCGTGCATATCGAGAATCTTCCAGGATATTTCATCGTAGCTACATTTATCCACAACTACTGTACACGCAGGCTTATTCAGATTTCCTTTTTTTGCCCATGCCAAATGCCAGTCCGATAGCCCCGCAAGTCACGCCTCCTGCCCAAAGACATAGCCCTATGGGCAGGGCAATTTCAAATACGCCAGCCACAGTTATGCCGGCAATCGCACCCAGAATTCCAGCCCCTGCACTGGCGGCAGTCAGGGCAACAGTTCTAATCGGGCCCCTAAGATTAGTACCCCTATCTCTTTCTTCTGGTTGTCTCTGCATCGGCTTTTTCTCATCAGCATCTTTTTTATTTGTCACTCCAGACCTCCCACTATATTCTTCTCAGCTTCAACCCAGACTCCCCAAGTAATCAAAATTTAGACTAAATTTCCCTCTCTATTTTCTGCAATTCCTTCTGACAATCTTTTATCTGTCTAATTAGATACTGTATCCTTTTTTCCTTCAGGACAGCTCTCTTTCTACCAATTAACCGGTAACATTCCTTCCCCAGCGTGCTGAAAAAGTTTTCCATCCTATTTTTTACAGGACCAGTTTTAACTTTCACTTGGACGCACCGAATAACCTTTCTGGCTTCTTTTGGACCCGTTAATGCCCCGGAAGCGATTGTTTTTGAGAGGTCAGCCGTTATTTTACCGGTAACCTTCCCCGTAGCCTTTGCTATAGCCATTATCTCCTTTGGTAAAAGTACTGCGCCCTTCTCAATTTTCTTCAGTTTGTTCCAGATTTTTGCTGGCAATCTGGCTTTTTTCACTATTCTTTTGACCTCAAATCTTGAAGGTTTTAGCCGTTTACCCCGTTTAGCGCTCTTTTGTTGGCTGGATTTTTTCTCGACTTTCTTTCTTCCTCCCTTTCCTTTAATCCAGGCATAGGGATCTTCTCCGGAAGCCCTTCTCTTACTCATTAAATACCGATTCTCATATATTCCTCTTCTGCCTAACGGCTCTTCCCCCAACACCTTTCTTTTGCGTCTACTCATAAGAGATTACCTCCTTTGCCAGTTTAATATAGTCCTCTGCCCCGTAAGAATTGGGACTGTATAAAGTGATTGGTAATCCGAAACTGGGACTTTCGGCTAGCCGAACATTTTCGCGAACGACAGTTTTAAATACTTCCTTCTTGAAATATTCTCTTATTCTATCCAAAACTTCCTGACTTAAATTTGTGCGGACGTCATACATTACGGGGATAACTCCAGTCACTTTCAGAAGAGGATTGACTTTTCTTCTCACAATTTCTATCGTTTCTAAGAGCCTATTTATCCCTTGCAGAGCAAGAAATTGGGTCTGGATAGGAATAAATATTTCTCGTACGGCGGTTAGTGCGTTCAAGGTAAGCAACCCCAAAGAAGGCGCACAGTCAATCAAAGAATAGTCATATCTTCTAAACGTAAAAAAGAGTCGGTCTTTGAGAAGCGTCTCGCGGCTGGGCATATTAACAAGTTCAATCTCTGCTCTGGAAAGGTCGATATTAGCCGGAATGATATCTAACCCTTCAACTCGAGTAGGGATAATTACCTTCTCTGCTTTAGTTTTCCACAATAGAAGATCGTAAATCGAATAATCGAATTCGTTACTTTTAATTCCCAGATGGATAGTCAGATTAGCCTGTGGGTCTAAGTCTATTACCAGTACTTTCCTTCCCAGCTGGGCAAGACAAGTTCCCAGATTTGCTGCCGTGGTTGTCTTACCAACCCCGCCTTTCTGATTAATTAGTGCTATGGACCGCATTTCATTTTCCCTTTCGCCACTAGAATGCCTCCTCATCAACGCGCAGATATTGAAAAATCAGAGCCAGGATAAATGTTTTGCGAAACTCAGAAATCTTCATTGAGTGCCCCGCCGTCCCGCAGCCTTGCTCTCCCAAGCCGGCTGGGCACGGTGGGGGGGAAAGGGCACTCTTCTTTTAAATTGATAAGCGTCGACCATCGACCAAATCCAAACAATAAGTAAAAGGACCCAACCGATAAGAATAAAAGATAATGCCCAGGAAATGATATAAGCGATAATGAATCTTACTCCCTTGGCGAACTCTTGATTGTAAATTTGTCCCAACCCGGGTAAGAGAAAAGAAAGAGCGACTGCCAGGCCTCGATAGGGATGGTTAGCCATTCTTCACTCCTGGTTCTGACATTTTCATATTTTTAAACATTTAGCCTTACAGCATGTGCAGTTTTGATGATATTCAATTCCAGGTAATACACCCATTAAATACTTCTCTATTGCAGCCTCTGCCTCTTTTTCCTCAACCAAGACAACTTTAACGTTGTGACTTTTGAGATTATCAACTGCATTTTCATTCATGTATCTTCCTATCATAACCCTACAATCAACAATTTCGGAGACTACTTGGTTCTGTATTGTTTCTATGAATTCCTTAGTTTGAATGGATACTGTTTTGGGACAGATGTTGCTTCGGTGCGGGCAACAGACATTCTCCTTGACTTTTCTGCTTTTCACCCGGTTATCTTCAATTTCATAAATGATAAAATAGCGACATCTTCCAAAATGAGAAGAGATGTTTCTACCATCATCTGATGGAATGGCTATCTTCATTTTGTGCACTCTTTCTAACCATTCTTAACAGGATTCTCCTCTACAGGCATTAGAGATACGCGCGGTCAATTATTTTACGAAGTACCCTGGCGGCTTCCCCACGCACACTTAAATCAGGGTCTTCTAATCTTTTAATCAAGATGGGGACACTGTCTTTTTCGCCCAAGCGCTCCAAAGATTTTAGCGCGGCAAGCCGAACTCCCTTCTCTTTTGAGCTGAGATTAAGGATAGCTTTACGGTAATTGTTCTGTTCTCTGCTTCTTTCTTCAATCTCAGAAATCTGCGCCTTTATCCATTCTATTTCAGCCTCGCATTTTCCCAATTCTTGAAGGAAACCTTTGACTTCTTTTCTCTGCCAGATGTTTCCTGCCTTCTCTTTGACTAATTTAAATACTGCCTTACCAAATCTGGTGAACATAACAGATCTTTGCCATAGCGCCTTCTTCAGTTCACTTCTTAATCTTTTGATTTTTAGTGTCTTTCCGGTCACTTGAATTGTCTCAGCAGTTTTCACCTTTATCGCATCAGACATCTTACGAGCCCTTCTAGCCATTGCCAATGTTTGTCTGGCTATTATTCCCGCTGTCTTTCCCGAAACTACCTGCATTTTTCTCAACAATCTCCCACTCATCTTTCCTCCTTTCCATCTCACCACTATAATCGAAGCGGGCGATCAAGGAGTGTCGCCGCATATAAAATTTTCTCCTTGTAGTTTTTCTATAATTACTTCTTTTGATCTTTTTCCTTTTTACTACTTTTTTCTTTTTTAACAGCAAGTATCTTTTTTATATATTTTTCTTCATGAAACGCTTTCAGTTCAATATCCTTCTCCTCCAATTCTTTATTTGCTTTTTCCAAATGTTTCTTACATTCCTCTAACTTCTCAAAAAGCAATGCATTTTCTATTGATAACGAAGCTTCAGAACCGAAGAGGTTTAACATTTCTAAGTCATCCTCTGTGAAACAACGCGACCGGTGAATATCATTAAGATTTAAAACCCCTATGGTTCTATATCTTACTTTTAAGGGAACACAAACAGATGATTTTATTTCATTTCTCCTCACAATATCCTTAAACTGCTTTTTGTCAGTAAATCCATCTATAAGTAATAAGGGTTCGCCTGTTTGAACAATCCAGCCTGAGATTCTGTCCCCAATCCTTACTCTTGTTGACTTTACTATTTCTTCTTTTAACCCTATTGATGCTTTTATACTCAATACTTTTGTCTCTTTATCTAATAGCATCAATGAACCGCCATCTGCAGATAATGTGTCGCATGCAAATTTTAAAATCGCATTTAGGAATTGCTCTAATTTAAGTGGCGCCACCATATTTTTGCTTGCTTCATATAGGCCTGTAATTACATCTAACATACCGGCCTTAGAGGTGAGTCTTTGCTTTTCCAAACATTTTATAATCTTCATATTTAGCACATCTAAATCTAAAGGCTTGGTTATATAATCATAAGCACCCATTTTCATTGCTTCCACAACACTCTCTATTGTTCCATATGCGGTAAACACGATTATTTCCGTGGAGGGATGAATTTTCCTTACTTGTTTTAACACTTCTATTCCATTCATACCAAGCATTTTTAGATCCGTTAGAACGATATTAAAAAACTTTCCCTCCATAATCTTCAAAGCTTCTTCTCCTCCTCCGGCTGTCTCCACTTCATATCCTCCTACAAACCTTAATGATTCCATACATGCATTTCTTATGTCTGGATCATCATCAATAACCAAAATCTTCTCATTACTCATCTTTCTCTCTTTTCCTAATTTCACGAAATGTGTCTACACCTGGATTAGAAGCAATTTTCCTGCCAAAGATATTTATCAATAAGAGCTGAGGCCTTATCAATATCAGATTCCCGACGGTAAAACGGAAGAAAAATAAGGTGCAAACTAATTTAACTGCCTCAATAACTATACATTAAGAATACTCGTTAAAATGAGTAATCTTTTTACATAAATTATTCAATAAAACGTTAGTCTACCGATGATAAATATTAATAAATTAAGTAATAACTTGACAAAATGTTAAATTATTTACCAAATTAGGTCAGGAAGGGTATTTTTTTCGGAAGGCCTTGAAAGAGGTAATTTTTTTGTCGCCAATTCCAAAATGTTTAAGCTTATTATATAGGGTATGGCGAGTTATGCCTAAGATCTCCGCTGCCCGAGTGCGATGGCCGTGGCAGTATTCTAATACTTTTTCTATATACATCTTTTCCATTTCCTCAAGTGTAAGATATCTATCTTCTGGAGGCATCAAAAATAATTGTTTGGCTGTTTTATATTTCTGAATAAAAGGCGGTAAGTCTGCGACTTCAATTCTATTCCGTTCGCTCAAAATTATTACTCTTTCTATCACATTGCGCAGTTCACGGATATTTCCTGGCCAATCGTAATCCTTCAACATTTCCAGTACTTCCGTAGAAATTGTTTTCTTCCCTTTACCCGAAATCCTCAAATTATCTAAAAAGAAGTTAACCAATAAAGGTATGTCATCCGGCCTTTCTCTCAAAGGTGGTACAGTGATAGTCACCACACTTAAACGATAATAAAGGTCTTCCCTAAAGCGCCGCGAAGCAACCTCTTCATATAGATCTTTATTAGTGGCACAAATAATTCTTAAGTCAACCTGAATCTCTTGATTACTCCCCAACCTGCGAAAATCTCCGGTCTCAACGACTCGCAATAGTTTAGACTGCACACTTGGACTTATCTCACTGACTTCGTCCAAAAATAGAGTCCCACCATTGGCTACCTCCAAAAGGCCGTGCTTCAAACGAGTTGCGTCCGTAAAAGCACCCTTTTCATAGCCAAAAAGTTCGCTTTCCAAAAGAGTATCCGGGATAGCACTGCAGTTAACCACAATGAAAGATTTATCCCATCGCGAGCTATTTCCGTGGATAGCACTGGCTATCAGTCCCTTACCAGTACCTGTCTCTCCTTGAATGAGGACAGCGGAATCGGTGGGAGCGACCTTCTGAACCAGGCACAGAATCGATTTCATTTGAGAACTCTCTCCCACGAGCCTGGAAGGAAGGGTCGGGCGCGGCAACTCCCGATTTATGTAGCGACCATTGCTACGCCTGCTACAATGCTCAATGGCGTTTTCAATATCAGAGATAACCTGATTTAAATTGAAGGGTTTAGTCAAGTAATCATAGGCACCCAAACGCATGGCATCAAAAGCGGAGCGCATTGTGCTATTTTCTGCAAGCACAATCACCTCGATGGATGGGTGAGTCTCTTTAATCCTCCTCAGGGTTCTGTTACATTCCATTTCCGACAATTCCGAACTTAAGAGGACAACCTGAAACTCACCATCTGCCAGCTGTGCCAGACCAGAATCTCCATCAAAAACTTCCTCTACACCATATCCAATCCGGGCTAACTCTTTTTTTATAGTTTTCCACATGGATTCTTTACCATTCATAATCAGAATATTTTTCTCCCCGGCCATAACTAATTCCCGGTCGCCTGCGTTCACGGCTCCCTACGATGTTTCTTATAGCACTTTGGGCACATAACATGAGAGCCATAAACCAGCTCATTATAAGGCAACCATTTATTAAATAGAAATAGTGATTTACACCAGGCACACTGCTTCTTTATTTTCCTGTCCGGATATGTTTTAGCATTTTTTCTGAAGACCTCGTATATTTCTCTAAATTCCTTATTGTACTGCCTGAAGATTCCCAAAATGGCAGGATCGTATTTGCGAGACTGCTTATATAGTATGATTTCACATATCTCCTTATGAGAAAGCGCCTTTCTAAAAGGCCTATCTGAAGCAAGGGCACTATATGAATCTGCTAAGGAACAAATTCTTGCGGAAAGCGGAATATCCTTGCCTCTTAAGCTATACGGATAACCTGTTCCATCATAATTTTCATGGTGATAAAGCGCTATATCTTTCGCTATCTTGAAAAAATCCTGCAAATCACCGCCCGCACTTTGTTCAATTGCTGATAACATTTCATATCCATAATGAGTATGCGTTTTTAATATTTCCCA
>Ga0315314_1003665_pt1 | contig 11869 bp, 20 predicted proteins | sample TDP9_MG_FD_203631 | JGI IMG/M metagenome (GOLD analysis project Ga0315314, IMG submission 203631) | Freshwater sediment microbial communities from Lake Towuti, South Sulawesi, Indonesia - TDP9 | ecosystem: Environmental > Aquatic > Freshwater > Lake > Sediment | place: Indonesia: South Sulawesi...
TCAGCCTTTTGAATGGTCTCAGTCGTTTCTTGCATTGGTTTGTTTCGCCTTTCTACATTTCAACATGTTGACAGGTCAACTTTTTAGCATCATTAGAGTGCATGATTTGACTATGATTTACCCCTCTCAGTGGAGAATCCCAATTTATGAATGATTTATAAAAAGAACTCGAAAACAAGCCTCTTTCAGCAACATTGCGAATGTACTTTGGAATGATAAAAGGTTCCATCTTCTCAACTCACATAACTCAAATCAACCTTACTACGAGGACCCGGTGAGGTCTCGCCAACATGATTGAAGACGCGAAGGAGGTCCTGAAGCAATCGTTCATTTCGCTGAGCCCAATCAGGATAACAAAACTCAATCTCGAAACAGGTCGGATGCGTGTCATCGCCTGTCTTGATTTTGATGCCATTGGAAAGCCTGAACAGATCAATCACCAGGTAAGGCAATCGCTCGCCAGTGTCGATCACAGCTGTCCCGCCCTTAAGCCGCAAACTCGACAAAATCCCATCCAACACCTTCATGTCAGAGACTAACCCACTCAAACTGAAGCCATTGCACACAAGCTGCAAAGCACGACCTCGATTAGCAGGCTTACAAACCCAAACCTTACAACGCCCAGTCTCAAACCACTCCAACCGACCAAACTCATCCTTCCACACCAACATACGATTCTTCGCCCTCGATTGCACCCAACCAACCAAAGGCGCCCTAACACGATCCACATTAGGCGGCACCAAAACCCAACCATGCACACCATGAAAACTTAGACACTTTAGCCCTAGCCTATTTTTGTAGTGAGATTTCCACGCTGATTTGAGGTTAGCAAAATATCTTCCATGTACTCTGTAGTGAGTTCCAACGAGTTTGCAGAGCATTTTGGGCGTAAGCAATGGATTCTTGTCAAGTAAGGCGAAGACTTGCTGCCGAAGACTTTCACTATCACTACTCTCACTGTGAGACTTTTCTCCCGGAGAAAATTTTGAATCATCGCCACGTGGCTCAGCCAAAAGAAGTCACCTTTCGGCAATATGGGTACTGAGAAAGGCGATTTGGCGCCGTTTCGTCTTCAGTTGCTCGATGGTCTCTTTCAGCGCTTTATTCTCTCTCTGAAGCTTCCTGATTTGAGCATAATTTTCAACCTGCATGGACTCAAAACGTTTAATTTGGTCCGTTATCTCTTGAAAATCTTCGTGGAAAGTCTTAGGCTTCTCAGGTTTGGCGATAACCAAAAAATCACCTAAATGAATAATCCTATCTGGTCTGTTCCAGCGCTTGAAACGAATTGCTCTCTAAGCGGAATGAACCCGTCTTTTTCAAATTGCTTTCTAATCACATCTTTGGGTGCGCCGAATCTTTGGCTAAGAATATCCAAGATGCCTTCTTTCTGTTCGCTTGACAGTTGTTGCCAATCAACTTCATAGACCCTCTGAACTCCACTTTGCCCTTGCAACGTTGCATTCTGAGGAAATAGCGGGCGTCTGACAGGCACTATTCCGTTTGGAAAGACAGAGCCAAACTGTTTCTGTCCTTCCTCGTTCAAATGAACCCAATGATGAAATTGTCTATTCATAGTATATCTTCCTCCTACCAGTTTTCAGGGTCGTTTTCTTCCGCTTCCACCTCTGCCCAATCGTCTTCGTCTTCAGGCGTGAGATGCTCTTCGTAGAACGCTCTTCGCTTCAACTCCTCAGGACACGGGTCCTCACAATCACAGCAAGGATACTTCTTGCCGTATTCGCAAACTTCAGGGTCCTTAGTCATGATTCCATGCCTCCCGCAAAGTCTTACGATAAACCGTGATCCCCGCGTCCTCGAGACGAGTAATTAACGCCATGGTCCTTACGAGCCGCGGCTCTGGCAAATGATAATTATAATTGTCGTAGCCAATCGCCACCGCCCAAGGCTTCAAACGATAGATATCGGTGTCAAAAATCATGAGATCGAAATCGAGAATAGGTTCAGCACAAAGGAACAATTTCCTCAGTTCATGTCCAGCCTTGTATCTTTCGTAAAGCGCTTTGGCAACTTGACTCATCCAGTAGAGCCGGTCGAGTTGTGAAGGAGCTTTTGAGATGCCTGGATAGTTACGGTTTGACTCTATCGTGCAGCCGAGCACACAGTTCTCAAGGTCATGAAGAACATCCCATAGATCAAGGTAACGTTTAGGATTCTTCGTGAGAAACAAGAATTTCGTTTCAGGAAAATTCCGTGGCACATTACAGATTTTCAGCAGGAACTCTCTTGGCACCCAATCGCCGAACAGATCAGCCATGTCCTCAACGAACACAAACTCACCAGGTCGAAATGGAAACATCTTCTCCATGTCGCTGGAAAGTTTCAACGTTGGCTCGCCTTCGTAAAATTTTGACTTCATTCGTTTGGCAAATCCACGTGGTCCCTGAGCCCAACAATAACAGCAATGATGTAGGCATTCGCCACCAAGAGGATTCCAAGTGCGGGTGATGAAAGGAAACATGCGACTCATGCCATTTCACTCCCTTGAAAAACTACGTCTGGCGATAATTTCCAGCGGTTACGATCCGTGTGTTTCATGCCCAAAATCTGCTCATTCACTAGGTCCTTGAGAGCGCCGTTAATCGCCTGTTCGCTTGCATTGAAACTATATCTGTCGACCAATGCAGAGCCGATCTCGCCTACGCTTCTCCAAGCGTCAAAAAACCCAGCCTTACCAAGCTGCAGAACCTTGCCCTTCACCGTGTCAATTGGAACCTTCGGCGCATGCTTTTTGATTTCCTCGAGGTCGACAACAGTGACAACACGCTGCAATCCAACAGCGGTAGCCGCATCCGTAGGCTGATTAGTGGGCATCTGCGTAGGCCATTTGTTCTCGATAATTGCTGTCAACGCTTTGTCAAAAGATTCATACGCCCTAAATTTCTCCTGGAGCCCAGCCTTCTCAGCCTCAAGCGCTAGGATCCTCTCGGTCTTCGCCTTCTTCTCTTCCTCGAGAGCTGTGATGCGATCCTCGTAAACTTTCGATAACTCCTCAACTTTAGCCTTCAGATCAGGAGATTCACTCGCTTGGGCAGGACCCTTCAGCATTTCAGAAACAGCAATTTTAATGTCAGCTTTCTTTCGAAGCTCCTTAATCTCCTCATCCTTGGCTACAACGTCAGCTCGTAGCCTTTCAATCTCTGATCGCTCACGCTTTTTGGCAGCCAACGCCTTCTCAATCGATTCCTTCAACGAACCCAACGTTTGATTCACGCCGGCAGCGAAGGGAACAGGCGCCACCAATGGAGTATCTGCACCGTGAGGACAGCTGCGCTTCCTTGCCTTGATTCTGTGCACGCCAAATTTGTCCCAAACAATAAAGTCGCCTACATCCTGTTTGATTATGTCCTCCTCTGTGATGGGAATATGGAGCTTTTTCACGACGTACATGACGCCTGTTTTCGGATCTAGGTCAGCGCCAGGAGCGAATTTGCCGAACAAAATAACATTGCACTGAGTTAGAGGCGACTTGTGAAAATCAGCTGGCCGCTGCGTGATGAAAATGGGAAAGATACCGATTTTGCGACCATGCTTGGCGATTAGGCTGACTCTGGCTAGGCTCTGTTTGCTTGTCTGATCCCACGATTGAGGCGCCCATGTGTCAGCTTCCTCGATTACCAGAAAAATGACGCGGCGATACTTCTGCTCCGTGCGATAGAGATTCCAGAGAAAATCAGACACAAATTTGCGCTGATCGGCTTCCTCTTCCAGATCGCTAATGTTTACTACGAGGTTGATGCCGCTTTCAAGACTGCTGTGCACATACTCCTTGGCAAAATCAAGCTCGAGAGGCAGGTCCTGAAATTCTCCGCCCACTGTCACAACATTATTGTAATGTGCCTTGAGAGTATGCCACTCACTAATCGGCTCAATGATAATAGTCTGGCCTTTTTGATCTAAAACATCCTCAACAATGTCAGCAGCAGCGTTAGATTTACCGGCGCCAGACGCAGCCAAAACACCAATTCGCAAACCTTCTTTACGGTAGTCGTCTGTGTCGATCACATAATTTTCACTCAAACGAAGCTTCATAGGAGAACCTCCATAGTCAAATCTTCCCTGATTTTGCGGAGTTTTTCACGTTGGCGCTCTCTCCAACGCTGATAGTAGGCTCGTTGCTTCTCCTTAGTCTTCAGCATCAGGTCGCCTCCTTCGGGAAGGTTACTTTGACTTTGGCGCCCTTAGGTAGAAAACACAGGAAATCTCTGCAGAACGCGTGCAACTCCTGATAAAAATAAGATGGCCATATTGACTGACCACAAAGGGCGCAGATTGGCCAATCTGGTATTTTTGGGGGGCTGCCGGAGGGTCTAGGCACCCTCTTCCCTTTTGTGGTTAACCGGCTTGCCGAGCATGTTGACAGTGACGACGAATGTGGAAGCGCCCTTTCCCAAACAGTCATGCCATAACCTCACAGGTTTCCTATTTTCATTACAGTTCGGAAGTTTGTTGGCATTCGGATGGTGCTGCCGCAGTTTCCACACGATAACGTGGGTTGACCATCAGCATAATCGGCTAAGGAAACTTGGGTTCCATCAAGGAAGGAGCCGCATTCATTGCAGTGATATTCTTCGTCTTTGGCTGTTTGCAGGCAACCGTAATGCCAGAGGCGGCCATCGTCGGTGCGGGCTAAGTTGCGGAGAATTGATGTTTGGCATCGCCAATAACTGCAGACCCGTTTGGAAGCTGGAAGGACCCGGTAGAAATAGCGAACGCTCATGTCTTTTCCTCTTTGATGGGGACAAGTCGATGCAAATTGTTGGCGGCGTGTGTGATGCGAAAACTCCTATGGCAAACGGAGCAGGTGAAATCGGCGATATCGAGAGGCTCAGGCTTAGGCGCCCCAGCTTCAGGTTTATCAGACTCTGATAAAGGCGCCCCAGCTCTCCGCGGCTCCGGTACAGACTCTGTACTCGGTTGCTCAGCTGTCCGCCGCTCCTGAGAGGTCGTGGGTTCAAATCCCACCCCCGATGGCTCTGATGGAACATTTTGCGTTGTTTCTGTTAAATCTCTACGGCGTGGAGATTCTGGAGCTTCATAATCTCTTTTGAATTCATTTGGCAAATACTTCATTACCCATTGATAGCTCATGCCTGTTTCTTCGCTGATACGCTTCGGACTCCAATTCGTCAGCTTAGCGATTTCACCCAGAATCTCCGTGATTTCCTCAGCTGGAACCTTGCGTCGACAGACATTCACGATTAGTCTGGCTAAGTGAAATTTCACCGGGTCCTCTCGCTTATCAATGTCGTATACAACCAAACTCTGCCATGACGGGTCTGCTTGAAGTCTATGTACTCCGTCGATGATTTCTCCTGAACGGTCCCGCAAAATAGGTGTCAAATGCCCAACTCTTTCAGCTGTGCTTTTCAGAAACGCTGTTTCTTCGTCGCCTTCAGGAATGGGCGTCTTCTCTGCCGGCTGCTGGACTACGGGTATGGCTTCGCCGCCTGGCAACGGCATGCTTATTTGGGGCGCTTGCTGTTCACTACGTACATCCTTAGATGCTGTCGGCTGTTTGAAGCCGGGTCCTGGAATCTCCCAAGAGCGTTTGCCTTCAACATACCTACCGCCCAATTCTCTAGCTAAGTCGCAGACTGCCTTGAAATCTTCTCTTTCCTTCAACCATTTTCCAGGTTGCAACGCAGCGAAGAACATGCCCTCTTTGGTTTCACCTACGTCGAAAAATTCTTCAACTTTGGCTTTGGGACAACCTAACTGTTTGGCGATGGCTTCGACAAAATCCATAATAGTCTCAATTTTCATAGTTCCGCCTCTCTGGCGAAGCCGATGCGCGCCTCAGTTTCTTCCGAATCCTCGAGTTCCTTGATATACCGCAGAAAATTCAGCATCCCAGGCGTTAGTTTCGCTCGCTGTGTTCTGGTGCTCCACATCTTGCGTTGACGACGTACAAAACCATAATACTCCAGAAAGCTAAGGACCGCCTCAACCTGCTCTTCATTTAGCCGTGACTTCAAACGGATAGTGTCGAAAGTGACGTATTCGCCGCTGCTCAAAGCATCCAAGATATCATCGAAAACCGCGGGCATGCCCTAAGCCTCCTTGCGTGTCAGGCTGCCAAGCTGCTTGGCGATGTCGAGGAAATTGGCTACGGCGTTTCGGTCGCTGCAATCCACGCTGAGGTTGATCTGCAATGTGGTTCGTATGTTGAATGGTTCCTTGCCCGTCGTTGTTGGGGCTGCGGTTGCTGGTTGGGGCTGCGGCGTAGGCGGTTCAGGCGGAACAGGTTTGCTTATCAGTGGCGGACTCTCAGGCTTCCTTGGTCGACCAAATTTTTTCTTAAGCCTTTTTGGTCCTCCATACCTTCCCTCAATTTTACCGGCTCGTCGGAGTCGTTGCAGACGTGCTTTCACGCTGGCTGCCGTGCGGTTTGGAAAGTGCTTGGCGATCTCATCGATTAACTTGTTGGCTTCCCACAGGTTGATGAGTGTGGCATCGTCTATCGGGTTCCAGCGCCTTTCCGGGTCATGCATCGGCACCGGCTGAGGCTTGAAGACTTCTCGCGGTTCTTCGGCGGTTTCGGTTTTTTCAGTTGGCAACTTGACGAAAAACGCTGCTCTGCTATCAGCTGTGCCCTGAAAAATCTTGCAGCCCTGCGCCTTCAAGTCTTCTTCCCAGGCTCTGCCGAATTCGCTGGCTGGAATAACAATGCATTCACCGTACAACTTATCGTTGATGACAGCGTAGTTTTCCTTCAACTCAGCAATAGAAACCAACTATTGAACCTCCACATAGGGCGTGTGTTGTTCTGGGGCGATTCCCAACAGAGGTATCTCGAGCGACATGGCGATGACTACAGCATGCCTTGAAGAGTCAGGTTGAGAACCGCATTCCCACAACACAAAACCCAACAACTCAAGCCTCCTTTTTGTGTCGATCAACAAAGCGGCGCATCAAATCAAGTAGGGCTTCTGTTCGTGTTTTGTATCTGCCCTTCCAAGCCACATCGAATTGGCTGAGCAACTCCATTGGACAGTTGAATTGTACGAGATCGGTTTCAGACATTTTTTGTATCAACCTCTATTTTTGGTGTGTACATGCGGCAGTGACAATCCGGAGTGGCGATTGGACATTTTTCAAAGCGGTCACATTGAACAGCAAACGGTGTCTTCATGCCCTGATAAAATTCGGCTTTCACATCCTCGTAGCATCTGATTTTGCTGAGATACTTCTGTGTAGCCAGGAGGCTGCTGTGGCGTAGGATATCCATTAAGCCGATGAGGCTCTTTCCCTGAATCACATGCCAATTAACAGCGAAGTAGGCACGGCCATACCGCGGTGACATGTATGGGATTCCACAGGCGAGACACCATTTTTTCCAAATGTAATCGATCGCTATATCCGTCATGGGTCCTTCTGTTCGGCGTCCAGCCTTCCACCCTGGCCTAAACAACAAACCTTCGGTGATGTGGGTTTCAGCCAGATACCTTTCGATGTGCATCGTAATAGTGGGGTCTAAGGGCATGGTGAAAAACACGTGTTTTTTGCTGTCTAAAACCTGGATGTCGCCGCAGTCAAGGTTAATGTGGTTGTGTTGTACGGTGGCGACCTCTGTGGTTCGGAAGGCATTTAGGGTAGGCAATTCGAGGATGAGCTGATCCCGCAATGGCTTAGGCCAATTCAAAAGCCTAACAAATCGTCCTCGATAAACGAAGATTTTGCCTTCTGTTGGCGCTGTTTGCTGGAGCAAGGTAAAATCGTCTTGTTGACTCTGAGGCTTTTTAATGGTGATTGTCTTAGAGAAACAGATAGCTTGGACAGACCACGCTAAAACACGTTTTTTATATTGCTGAAGTGAAAGTAATCGCTCGAATTCCCTGAAATGTTGGGCTGCCACTGCTCATGTCCTGTTTTGCTTCAGATCGGAAACCCAGATTTTGCCAAATTTAGGAATATGTTTCGGTTTCTTTTTTGTGTACGTAGGCGGCAGCTCTTCACCAACTTCTTTTACGCCGGCGCTTCTGAGTCGCTTCAAGTTTTCATCCATTTTGTCCCAGGTCATTTGCGTTTTCTCCTTGCTTGTTTTGGGTTTTCGTATCCGAACACAAAACAAGTTTTATATAATGATATTGCCCTTATAAGATTTGGGGACACCTACACAAAACTTTCGGCTCTTCGTCGCCATTGCAATGGACATGCTTTACCATAGACTATGGTAAAAACTTCATGGTGTTTCGGAGCATCGTGAACATAGCCGTGCCCATCGCTGGCGCCCACGGTTTTGGTGGCTTCATGAAAATTCCCATGCTTCAGAGCGGCTTCGTTGCCCCGAGGGGCAATTTTCAACATCACCTCAATGTTGCCATTATAAAGGGTCACCAGTACACCTACACAAAATGCGAGAAAAATAGGGATATGTTTTATTTTGTCAACATGTATGTTGGAGGCAATATATTGTCAGAAAACATGTTGGAGACTGGTGAAACTAACCAAACTTGAATGCCTCTAATACTGATTCGGCACTCATTTCCACGGTGGCGAATATGGATAAGGCAGTAGCCCAAAAGACATCGTCGTGTTGACTCTGAGGATGGTTGAAGGCTATTGTTCCATCTTTGCGCAATTCGAATCTTTCCACATGGAGTTCACTGACGAATTCGCCTCGGTAAGGTCGTTCCCAAGTGTGATTTGGATAGAGAAACTGTCCCGTGCTCATGCGCTGCTTGAGAAGTGTGGCCATCTCCTGTTTTCTGGGCGCTGAGAATCTGACGCCTTCCACGCAATCGATGCCGCCCTTCTTCATTTCTTCAACGATGTAGTCCTGGTTGGTTGCGTCAACTCGGATTTTGCTGAAACTCTGCCAGCGGTCATAAAGGACTTTAACGTAGCCGATCACAGCCGTGTAATCCGTGCCCAATGGAAAGGTCTTCAGGTGACGCAAGTAAAATTTGCCCTGCTTATGCTCAATTACCACAAACACGCTGTGATCCTGCACTCGGCCCAGATCTAAGCCGCCGTACAATTCGCCTCTCTGCCCCTTCTCCTCAGACCAGAGTTCACCTTCTTTGTCGAGGCACTTCGTGATCAAGGCTTGACTCAGCCACGTGGTCTCGTCTTCGGCCCATTCAGCGTCCATCTCACGCTTCCAACGCCAAGGATCCTCAGCAAACTGGCGCCTTATCTTCTCAAGCACATTGTTTTTTAAGGGTCCTTTAGGTTCGAGGGCTTGCTCCCATGTTACATGGCTTTGAGCGAAATCCTTGTAGTCCTTGTGATTGAAGATTTTGTAGAATACGGATTCAGTGGTCCAGGGCGTGCTTGTGCAGAGAAACTTCCCATTCGTCGTGCTGATCGTGAATAGAATAGCATCGTAGAGGTCTTCATCATCCCTGACAAAGTTGAATTCATCCACATAGACAAGATGCAGCGTAGGACCCCTGATTGTGTCAGGGTTATTTGGAAACGCCTCGATTAGGCTGCCGTTAGAGAAGCGGATGGCTGTTTTCTGTGGCTTCAACACCATGCCTGGCGGCAGCTTCTTCAGAAAATAGGTTACGCGGCGCACAATGAGTTTGCTCTGGCGCCAGCTGGGTCCTACGACAGCGATGTAACTATCGGGATGTGTGACCGCATACCACAAAAGCAAGGCAGAAACAATCCAGGTTTTGCCGCTCTGCCGAGCCCACCGGGCAGCAATAAATTGATTTTTCTTAAACAGGTTGATCAACTCAACCTGGTAGGCTGTGGGTTCGAATCCCACAACTTGCTCAAAAAACTTGACAGGATCCGCGCTCAGTCGATGCGCCCTGGCAAACTCAGCCTCTTCGACCAGGCGTTCACTTTGCTGAAGCCTGAACCATCTGGGCAGAATCTGATTTGGACGCATGGTCCTTGGTTTTTTCCCTGGCCAACTCTCCATACTTCTTTTCGAGCTCCACAAGTTTTTCCTCGATTTTGCGGTATTGCACATACCGTTCGAGACCATCAACGTAAGCCTTGTACAAATCGGCGATTGTGCTCAATCGCTGCAGTTCAGTCTTGCCGAGACCGGGTTCGGTGGCTTTCTGCAAGGCTCCGGCCACAAGTTTTAGAACATCTTCGAGGCTTGGCAAGTCCTTGACTTTTTCAATTGTCGTCGTCAGCTCAATTTTTGCGCCGACGACATTTAAACCAAGGCGACCTAACTTTTTGATTATGGCTTCAGGGCTACGGTCAAAACGTTTTGCTAATTGGGGAATTGCTGAGGGTTGAGCACCACACCTTTTAAAATGCTCTATGAGTTCTTTTTCTTCTTCGGATTTCCATGTTCTATGGACCATGATTCTCAGCTCTTCGTTTCAGCATACGACGGCGACCCGCCAGAAAACTGGTAAGCAGGGCTTGCGCCTCTTCCTTGTTGACTTCAAGTGAATTAACAACTCTGACAGCCATCGTCCAAGTTATGGGAATAATCATAAAGTCGATATCATAGAGTCCATCTGTGAAGCGGAAAGTGTTCTGCGCCAAAACAATATGTTTGCTGCGTTGACCGAGCACACCAAGGAAGATCCCCCAGCTTTTAACAGGCACATCAATATCCGCAGGACCGCCAAGACTTTGACCCTTTGACGCATCATACCATTCCACTCGGATTAAGCAACCTGGCTGCAACGCCTTCAAAGCCCGCAGAACAGTCTTATTCACTACGGGAAACCTCCAATACGACGTACATGGCGGGTATGTACGTCGCAGAGCACATAGAACAATCTTCTATAGAGAGGTTCCACAAAACCATTAAACAAGAGAGAGAACAATGAAAGTAATGGAGAGGAGAAGATATGGCGGTAAATGAGACTCTTCTTTTTATTGGAATTTTGATAGGCTTCTTCGGATGGATTCTTTCGAATTTGGATGTAATCTTCGGAATAATCCTTATGGTTGCAGGAGTTGTTTTGTTTATTTTGGCTTTTTTTATTTCGCCCGAAGAAGAATATCATCCTGGAAGCGCTAAAAGAAAGTGGGCTGATTAATTTCATTTTCTCTTTTCCTTTGCTGTGACTTTGTGATATGCTTCATGGCATGCTTGGGCATCAGAGTGCGACAAGCCAAACTGTTCTGTTATGTACTCTGTGCGTTTCTTCTCAGTCAACTTTTTTTCATGCAATTCCAGAAGAAGTTTCTTGATTTTTGGTCCAATAGGTTCAGGCAGGTTCATGGTTCCTCAACTCGGATTTTTTTAGTAAAATCTGGTTTATGCGTTCTTATGAGGTTCTCAACAAGTTTCTCTTCGGATGCCGTCATTTGTCGCTTCATTGAGATTGTGATTTCTCTTGCAGAAAATGAAAAGTTGATGTCATCGCCTAAGATTTTCTTCAATTCCTCAAAAAGGTTTGAAAAATCAAGGCTTTGAAATATTAATTTGGTTTTCAAAAGTGTTGCACCACACAGGCTTTTATAAGCAGATCCTTTGTTCCCTCATCGGATATTTGTTGATTAGAAAATACTATCGAGTAGGCATCTGTCTCAGCATTTTTGGTTATTGTGCCCTTTGAGACTCCATCCACAAAAAATTCAGCGTAAGTTGAGTAAACGTCTATGCGGTATTCATGCTCAACTGTCGTATCCACCCCCGTTATTGAGAAGCTGCTTGCACCTTGTCCAGCGGTTTGATAATAAGCGAAGAGAACCCTGTCTCTGGTTTTTCCGAAGTATATTAGTGCTCCTGCACCTCTCAATCCCCAACGCATTTCTGATAGTAAATACTGAAAGGTTTGAAGGTTTGTTCTTAATTTAGTGGCAAACCTCATTTTTTTATCAATGAGGTTGTAAAGGTAAGCTGTGTAAAATGAAGCGCTGGCATTGGCGCCGATGTTTCTGAGTCTTGTTGTTGGCAAACTTAAGTCAATCA
>Ga0315314_1003666_pt1 | contig 11867 bp, 21 predicted proteins | sample TDP9_MG_FD_203631 | JGI IMG/M metagenome (GOLD analysis project Ga0315314, IMG submission 203631) | Freshwater sediment microbial communities from Lake Towuti, South Sulawesi, Indonesia - TDP9 | ecosystem: Environmental > Aquatic > Freshwater > Lake > Sediment | place: Indonesia: South Sulawesi...
TGCCTTCATTGTTCCGATATCCTCAGATATCACAGCTCGACCCAATTCTCAATCTCAAACCTTGTGATCATAGATTCCTATGCGCCTATTTCCAATACAGCACTATTCTTCAAGGCGCTGGGTTCATAGCCCTAAGGCGTATTTTCTGATATCCCCCATCAAAAGAACTAATCGGACACGATGTTTTTTGGCTCATTTCCCCGAAAGAAATCCGACCAGTAACAGCATTATCAGAATCGCCAGAAGCGTCTACCAAATAACACCCAAAGGCAAAAAATACATATTTCTCTTAGCATTCTAGTGCTCACAACACTGAAGAGCTAAATCTTTAAGAAATGGTTATACATATCAGGTTATCATGCCGAGAAGGGATGTTGACGACGCCTTTGAGTGGCTAGTGTTGATATACGGCATAGTCAATGCCATAATAGCTACTTATCCAGAATACTTCTATGGCGGGGCAGCACAGTACGGAATGCCTGCATCTGAGGTTGCCGTCAAGTCCACAGTCCTTCCCTTAATCATAACTGCTTTAGTATGGATAGTAGGCAAACTTGCCATTGACATTAGAGTTCAAGTTACAGCCAAGTTGACAGCATGGATGCTAGCACTAGGACTCGTATACGGAATCCTTTATTCGTACTTAGGAGGAGCTGGATACATCCGTACAAGCGGCATCACAGTTGGACTAAACATGTTGGTCGCGCCCGTCCTACTCCCAATCATTACCTTCAGATTTGTGCTGCCGAGATACAAGGAGATGTATCCAGACCAAAAATTCCTCAGAAGTAAAACCCTACTCATTATCGTTTATGTCTCGGCTGGACTTCTCAATCTTTCATTGCTTTTCATCTTACCAAGACCCAGCTAATCGCACAAGCTTCCAGAGCTTCTAACAACATAATAGCGAAACGGTTCATTTTCCACGGTGCACATACCACTCTAGAGATGAATGCGAACTCTGGCAGCGATGCTTTGAACCTCGACTACCGGGTCAAAAGCTTTTCATCCCTTTGAGGTACCGAATGTACTAGTCTTGTTCCGAAACCCCTACTATCAGAACTGAAAATTGTCAATCTTGTCCTGGCTGCATCCTCAAATGTCAGAGCTTAACCCAATTCTCAGTTCTAGACCTTGTGTTCATAGATTCCCATACGCCTGTTTCCAGTACAGAACTATTCTTCAAGGCGCTAGGTTCACTGCCCTAACGCTTATTAGCCATCGGTCTGATAATGTCGAGAACGGGGGTTGCCGTTATGAAGCTTGGCGAGCAGTTTAAGCCTGACAGGGCTTTTATGAAGCTTTACTACGCCTACTTGTTGATAGTTGACGCCATCATCTTCTTAGGAGTCATTCTGCCAGCGGTTATCACGGCTGTTGTCTATCTGCCTCTAGATCAGGCTTTGACTGTTGTGGCTTCCTTAATTCTGCCCTTCCTTCTTGCCGTGTGGTTCATCGCCTATTGGATTCCCAAGTATTACCTGTCAACGTCATACGTTTTCGCAGAGAGCGAGATTGTCGTCGAAAGGGGAGTCTGGTGGAAGCACAAGAGCACGGTTCCCTACAACCGCGTAACAAACATAGACGTTGTTCAGGGACCCTTGTCTCGACGATTCGGCCTAGGCAAAATTCGAGTTCAAACCGCAGGCTACAGCGCCGCAGGCGGCGGAGCAGGAGCAATCGCAGAAGCACAAATCTTCGGCGTAAAGAACTACGAAGAGATAAGAAACTTCATACTAGACATGGTGAGGGGGCATAGACCAGTAGCTGTCGAAGCTGCTGTCGAGGCAGAGGCAGCAGGGGCGAAGCAAGCTGCTCAACAGATGCTGGATGAGCTGAGAAAGATAAGGGAACTTCTGGAACATCGTGGTCAGTCGGGTTGATGGATTGTCTTTCAAGTCATCTTCCCTAGTTCCCATTGAAGTGATAAGATGAACATTAGGGCTTTCAGACAAGAAGACGCCTTCGCTGTCTACAAGATGATTGAGGAGACGGAGGAATTGCATGCCTGTGGTCTCCATTATTCTGAGAAGGCTGTTAGAAACTGGCATATCGACCGGAAGAACGATGTGATACTGGTGGCAGAAGAAGGCAACAGTATTGTAGGCTTCATCTTGGCCATTGTGAATCAGCCGGAGCCCGAATGCGCCATTATCGAGAATCTTGCCATAACCCCGGAATGCCGGGGAAGGAAGATAGGAAGTCAACTCCTCTCCGAATGCTTCCGCCATCTGAAACTCCGGAAAGTCTCCTTCGTGTCCATAAACGTCAAGGCGGATCTAGCCAGATCGATCAGCTTTTGGAAGAAGCACAAATTCAAAGGCGACGAGCTGTACCTATGGATGTACAGGGAGATCTGACATAAATTCGGATAGTAATCTTCGGTCTAGATCCCTATCTGCCTCTTACTGGAGGATGCATATGGGCTAGGTTAGCCGCATCCGTCGAACCTTTTGGCGACCGATCTGTCCTCCTCGCTATTCTGCTAATCAGACCTCAGCACGATGATGTGACGGCCCTATAGCATGCTGCGCACAGGATCTCGCAGTTCTCGACTGTGTCTGATCCGCCTTTCTCTTGAGGAGAAATGTGGTGAACGTTCCAGCCGCCTGCCGTGTCTCTGCCCGCATCAAGCCAGATTAGGCTTTGAATGCAGTGCCCCACGTGCCACCTGTGGTCGCTTCTTCTGCATTCGCATCTGGCCTTAGACCTTCTCCAAGCCTTCCTTACCACTTCGTCAGAAAAGGACCCCACTTGACCACCTCGCATAGAGAGTATGGCTCTGTAGCCTTTTAAGGTTTCCACCCTTATACACGAGGAAGAAAACTGCAGATCAACCTGAGGTTCAGGTAAGTCTAGATGTCAACCGAACTTCTAGAAGATCCATCATTCGCCAATTGATTGCTTGATAGGTTGTTTATTTCTCAAAAGTGCTTAAATCTAGCCTAATTGCTAGAATTAGTTCCAGATCAACCCTGTTTGGGAGTGTCTAGGCCGAGATGTTGATGCGTGGGCTGGAGGTTTCGAGGCTTCGCCTTTTGGTTGCGAGGTGGACAGATTGAAGGATAGGATAGTCTGGAATGCTCAGTGGAGAGTTGACAGGTTCCGCGATCCTGATGGTGATATGGCGGAGATGTTGATGAATGGTGCCCATGGTGAAGATGCGGTGGCGTACGCTGGAGATTGCTATCTGGGCGGCGAATTTTTTGAGGACAATATGGCCCTGAATGAGGGGCTTGGCGAACTCATCGACATCATCTGCGGGCTTGGCGCCCCAACCAAGTGGGACAACGCCAATGCCAGACTGGGCGTAGGCGACAGTAACGCCGCTGAGAACGCTTCGCAAACAGGCCTCCAAGGGACGAACAAGACCTTCAAGGGGATGGACACCGGTTATCCTCAGCGTTCATCCCAGCAGGCTGAGTGGCGGGCAACCTTTGGCTCGACGGAAGGCAACCACGCTTGGGAGGAGTTCACGGTTGTCAACGCAGCCGACGATTCTGGCAAGAACCTCAACCGTAAGGTTGCCAGCAAGGGCACGAAGACTTCAGGCGAAACCTGGACGCTAAGCCTGAAAATAACGTTCAGTTAGGCGAATGGAACATGAGCCAGCAGATCTTCAACCGCCTTTTCTACAATGCCGTTGACCTAACTGACGGATTGAGTGTTCCGGCATGTCCATCATGCAAAAAGCCGTTCAAAACTGTACAGACCCTGCGTGATTTGAAGAATCTGTTGGCTTCAACCGCTGATGTTAACCGGCTTGTCGATTCAAAATGTCCGAGTTGCGGCGCAGTTCTTCGCCTCTACGTTGCCCTTCACAAGCAGGCTGATGGCAGCCTCATGATATGTGTCCAAAGAAGTGACGAAGAAGGCGCTTCTGGCATTCCATCTGACTGGTGGACTGAGACAGCTTGACGCAGATTTTCAGCGACGGGTTTGAAAGCGGGGATTTCTCGGCGTGGACCTCAACAGCTGGGACACCTGTCGTGCAGAGTGTGGTAAAACACCATGGCACCTACTGTGCAGAATCCGACGCTTCTGGCGATTACTACAGGAAAGATTACACGGAGCAGACCACAGTGTTCCATCGGGTTTATCTTCGATTCAGTGTTCTGCCCGCTAATAATGAATACTTTCAATTCATGCGAATGGGTATGGGCGCAACAGAAATATGCTCGGTACAGGTTAGGCGTAAAACGGATGGCACCCTAGTTCTCAGGCTCAGCCGCAATTATCCAGCCTCCGCCAGTTTTGATTACTCTTACACTTGGGTCGTCAACACTTGGTATTGTATTGAGGTGAAATTCGTTAGGGCGGTTAGCGGAGAATACAGAGTATGGTTGGACGGCACAGAAGTCATCACAAACACGGGCGTGAACACAACGGGAGTCACAGGAGCGAGCAGAATCGTCGCGGGGTGGAATAGTGGAAGTGTCGCAGCGGGCGACGTTGTTTGGATTGATTGCGTCGTCGTTGCTGATGCGTATATCGGTCCAGAAGCTGGCGCAGTTCTCAAGGAAGTCACAGATACGCTCAGCCTTAGCGACGTGTCGTTTGCTCACAAAACTTTCGCAGTTTCTGATCTCGTTGGGCTCTTTGACGCCGCACCACTGACAAACCGAACCTTGCCTTTAGGCGATGCGATCTCTCTTGCAGACCAAGTATGGCGGGACAAGGCCTTTGCAGTCACAGATGGTGTGAGCCTTTCCGAGTTAGTTGAGCGAATTCTTGCCGTGGTTCTCGCCTCTGCCATAGTGTTGGAAGGAGAGAAGGGGGTCGTGACATTGCATGGGGAAAGCGGCGTTGTGACGTTGGAAGGAGAGAAGGGAGAGGTGACACTGTAATGCCTGAAGTTTTCATGGTGCAGGGAGACCGCAAACCGTCTGTTGAAGCCACCTTGACGAACTGCGGCGACCTGACAGGGGCTTCAGCAAAGTTCATCATGATTAAGCCTGACGGCACGGTTAAGGTTAACTCGTCTGCCGTAATCTCAGACCCTGCAAACAAAAAGGTTCGGTACGATTGGGCTTCTGGAGACACGGGTGAACCCGGCGACTTCTACGGCGAGTTTGAAATAACCTATGCGGATGGGACGAAACAATCGTTTCCAGCCAAGCCCCGCACATTCACCGTGCACATAAGGAGTGAGCATGGATGACCTATTGTGAAGTGGCATATGTTCGGCTTTTGTCTGGCGCGACATCCGACGTGGTCGGCGATAGTGAAATCGAAAACCTCGTCGCCCTAAGCGACCAGCAGATAGACGACGACTTAGGAGCCTTTTCCGCTCCGGTTCCATCGAGGATAAAGCACCTCTCAGCCCTTCTAACAGCCATCAAACTTCTGGAGAGGCCTGATCTCAGGTTCAGGCTTGGAGACTCAGGTCTCACTGAGCAGCAGGTCGAGCGGAACTTGGAACGTTGGCACCGCGAGGTCGGACGGATCTACGCCTACTACGGCAAGACCGTGCCTAGAAGCGGAGGCTCGTTGAAGGTGGTCTAACATGACTGACTTGGCAGATGTGAAACAGAAGCTCATCGACGTCATGAAAGATGATGCGGCGTTGACGACTGTGCTCGGCACTGATGCTTCTGGTCAGATTCCTGTCTACGGGGAATGGCCTATGGGCAAGATTATGTGGCTTCCAAGCGTCACTGTAACGGACATCACGGACCACGGCGAAGTCTCAGGGCTGAACGATTCCTATGACGGCGGCAAAAGGTACGAGTGGGATCACGCCTTGATCCAAGTCGATGTCTGGGCGAAGACGGCTGCGTCAAGGGACGAGATAAGCGCGAGGATCAAGAAAACCCTGTTAGAGGCTTCAACCGAGTTTCGCAGCATCGGGATCTCGCTCGGGGCACCTATGATCGTAGCTTTGAACGAGGCAAAACGCCTGATCTTCCGCCACAGTCTGAGGTATGACTGCTTCTTCGTCACGGAGGCTGCGCAAACTTGAGCATGTATGTCGGAAAAGACGTTACCATAAAGATTCAGGTTCCAGTTGACAACGAACAGAGAACCATACCGGGCACCTCGCCCTATAAAGTAACTCTAGGTAAAGGTCCAATTAGTGATAGGGACCAGGATGGCGTCGCAGACGAGGTTGCGCATGTCAGTGTGGTTGATGGATCAGGCAACCCCGTAACTCCTTCAGCCGTAAACGACACGACGAAGGAAGTGACCTTTGGATCAGGCGATGCGGGCAAAACGGTTTACGTTACCTACCGTTATGACTTGGACCCGTTTCTGGCTCAGGAGTTGACTCTAGAGCCGAAGCAGGCAGTGGAGGGGGTAGACGGACTGGGAATTGACATGATTCAGCAGTGGGCCTTCTTGCTCAAAGAGTTTTCCGGGAGCATAAAGGAAGCCTTGAAGCAGGGAGAAGATCAGCAGCTGAAACGAATTGAAGCCTTAGCTGTGGTTCACACTGAGCCCTATGGAATAATCGTAACATGGAATCAAGGCGGTTCCGCGGTGAAGGTCGGATTGGACAAAGTGACCTTCCCAGAGGGATCCGTACCCTCGCCAAAGAACAACCCCGTCTTCATTGTCACGCCCTTCAGGGCGATGACCGCGAAACTGATCGCGTAAGAGTCGCAATGAAAGGAGGGATGAAAGAGAGATGAGCGTATACGTGGGCAAACAGGTGCAGGTGAGCATAACCAAGACTGTTGAGGGAGACATGGGCTCCTTCTTGGCGCAGGAGGTTACTTTCGAGCCGAAGCAGGCTATCGAAGGTGTAGACACGTTGAACAGCAATGAGGTTCAAGCGTGGGCTCCGGGGCTCAAAACCTACGAGGGCACAATCAAGGAAGCCTTCAAAGTCGGCGCAGACGGCAAGAAGCAGTTGGAGAGGACTCCGCCCTTCCAGAGCAGCCTCGAAGAGTACACGATGAAGCTGATCTGGGACGGAGGAACCGGCAGCAAGATAACCGTCACTTTGACCGGCGTCATCTTCCCAGAGCCTTCAGTGGCTTCGCCGAAGAATGCCCCTGCCTTCATAACGACAAGGTTCAGAGCCAAGTCGGCAAGCATAGCGATCGCGTAGGGTGGCTGAGGGATGGTCGAGGAGAAACGGCTGACCTTCGTTGAAGTCCTAGCGAAAAGTGAAGAACTGTCAGAGCGTCGCGTCTACGTTGAGGAGCTCGGCGGCTACATCCCGTACAAGGATCTTACCGTTGAGGATTTCGCGGGTATCTACCAGCAGCGCGGCGAAGACCCTCTGGAGCTCAGCGTGCAAGCGTTCTACAGGGCGTGGAGCAAAGCCGATCCGACTGTTACACTTGAAGCCGTGAAGACCAAGATTCCGCTGAGAATAGTCCTCAAGGTCATCAACGAGACTGTGCCCGACCTGTTCCAGACAGCCCCTTTATCGAAGCAGCCAGAGCACCCTTTGGCAGAGCAGTCTATCTCCTGAAGAAGTTTGGGTTCAGCCTCAAGGAGATTCGCGGCATGACTTTGCGGCAGATGGGCTTCTGGCTTGAAGGCATGGTCTACGACGCTGAACTCGTTGCCAAGGCAGTTCAGAACGGCGGCAGAAAGGAGGTCCGCACCCTAGACGAGCTGGTTCAAGTCCTACCCAGATCGGAGGTCAAGCACAATGGCGTTGGAGATCGAGGTTGAAGGAGTCGGAAAACTAGTCAAGGCATTAAGCCAGATTCAAGGTTTGGACGAACCCCTAGCAGAAGCCATGGAGCTTTACCTAGAGAAGGTTGTTGATGACGCGAGGGCGCTTGTTCCCATCCGAACTGGACGGTTGCAGAGAAGCATAAGATTCCGGCGTGGCGAAGGCGGATATCATGTTGGGAGCGATGTTTCCTACGCGTCTTTCGTGGAGTCCGGCACAAGCAGAATGGCTCCAAGACCCTTCCTTACGCCTGCCCTTTCCCAGAATATCTCGCTTTTGAAGGCGTCATTGTTGGACAAGATCGAAGCATGGTTCAGGAGAGGTGGCAAGGGATGAGTGTAGCCCTTCCAGGTTTGACGACTACGGTCAGAGCGATTGATGAAGCCAGCAGCGTCTTCAGAAAGGTTCAGGCTGCCGCCGAGGAGTCGATGGGTCAGGTGGAAGAGGCTGGCAGAAGGGTTGAGTTGACGCATAGACAGATGACTGACGGGCTTAAGGGTGTTGTCACAGGTTTCAGCGGGGTAGTCACAGGTGCCCTTGCACTTTACGGCGCCTACGACAGAGTTCAGGACATGCAGGTCAGCATCAGCCGAGCCAACCTTCAGGTCCAGTCGAGCCTCAACGCGGTTGAGGACGCCCAGAGACGCTACAACGTTGTCATCGAGAAACATGGCGCCGACAGCGAACAGGCAGCTGCCGCGCTTAAGGACCTTCAGCTTGCCCAAGAACGCTATCAAGTAGCCGTTGAAAGGGCGCAGATGATGCAGGGCAACCTCAACGAAGCTATGGTTCAATCGGCAATATCCGTGATCCCCACAGCCATAACAATGATTGACAGCCTCATCCGAGTCAAGCAGAGCTGGGCTTCAGCTCAAGCCGCCTTGAACATCGTGATGAACGCGAATCCGATCATGCTCATTGTCACCGCGATCGGAGCCCTCATAGCCGTACTGATTTACGCCTACAATACCTGCGAGCCTTTCCGAAACGCTGTGAACGCCGTCGGTGCGACTCTGCTAAACATTTTCAAGCCTGCCATAGATGCTGTGACCGGGGCTCTGCAGTGGCTTTGGGCAAATGTCGTTGAGCCTTTCACCTCTGCCCTAAGCGGATTCGGGAACGCTTTAGCCAATGTAGCAAGTTGGTTTACAGGACTCTTCCAGTCTGCCGGCTCAGCATCCAGCCAGATCAACAACATGAGCCGAGACATGGAGCATCTTTACGGTGTCGTCGGCAGGCCTCCTTCCACAGGCTTGATTGAGTCTTTCGAGTATCTTGACAAGGCTTTGAAGAGGATCGAGCCTCCAGAGCTGACGGTTTCTCCTGTTGTCAGCGGCGCTGTGGGCGCTGTACCCTTAGGGGCGGCTGCTCCCTCTTCTGTCTCCTTGATCCTTAACGGCCCTCTCGTCAATATTGAAGGGTCTGCTGACAGAGAGACTGCAGAGAGAGCAGCTGAGCTTGTGAGAAAAGAGTTAAGAAACGTGCTTGTCGAGGCTTCGAGTGGAGGCGCTCCTGTGACACATAAACGGATAAGAGTAGGAGGTCTGTTGAATGTTGCTTAGTGAACAACTTCGCAGCCTGCAAGACGAAGAAGTGCTCATTGCGAATCCCAACAGTTACACCACGACTTCAGGCCCCGACTGGGCGACTCTGAGAACAGAAAATATTACTCTGACAGCAGAGAAAATCGTTTACGTCCGTTTTAAAGGCGCCTTTCAAGCGGGCGATTCGGCGTTCATCGCGAACGCAAGGGTGACACGCGACGGAGTTGTTGTTATGGTAGCTGGAGAGATAAACAACGGTGAATCTGTTGAACGAACTATCCTCATGATTCTTAATGCGGGCTCCTACGCGTTCGCTTTTCAGGCGTGTATCCTTGGATCTGCTGGCACCGTGAAAATTGACAGCATCAGAATCGGAACTTGCAATTTTCCCGATAAACAGCAATATAATTGGGACAGCGGAAATATTTCTTGTCCTAATGGCGTAACCACAACTGTTCTCGAACAGCAGTTCACGTTGCCGAGCACTCGCAAACTTGTCGCCGGAACATTGAAGCAGTGCTCCTACTTCGTCACGTTCTATATTATTGGCGGTAAGCGCAAAAGCCGCCCGAAGAACGTGGGTGAAAGCAATGAAAGCGGTTTCTTCAATTGGCGGGTCTATCTTGATGGGACTGAAAAGGGCTGGAATGAAAGGAACGACGACTGGGGCGGAAGCGACACTAACCCCGACTACGGTAGAGGAGCCCACGGACGTGTCTACGGAGTCCTAAATGCTAGTAGCACGCATACTCTGAAAATTGACGTTTACAACTGGTATGGCGCAACCTATGACTGCCGAATCTATGTCAAAATCATCGAGTGCCCATGGATGCTAGTCATAGTTGACTCCAATGTTCTCGATCTCGACTTTCCGCAGGGAACTACTCTGTATGTTATGCTTGAGCCACTGGACAGTAACCCCATAAAATTTGCGAAGATCGGGAAGGACCGGATCGTCGACTACAGCGCAAACTACTACGACTCGGTCTCGGGACAAGGGATCATAACACTGAGCTACACTTTTGAGATTGTGGATGTTCCCGGCGCCATGCTAGTTGTCAGCGGACATGGCACATGCATAAGTTATCTGGCGGTGGATATAAGATGACCGTCACAATAGACACGAAAACCTTAAACGTCGAAGGCGGCGGCATAGAGGAAACAGTCGATCCGGTGGCAACCTTTATCGACAGGTGGATCAGCGGCGAATACAAGAAACAAGCCAAAATTTTCGGAACAATCCGGTCTTGGACCCTCCGATGCTACGAAAACAATGTGGCTTGGAGTACCAGTACAGCTAAACACCTTCAAGATAAAGCAAAGATGGGCGACAAAGTCTCTTTCAGCATAGACGAAGGCAACCTTCACTCTGTCACCAGTACCTACGTCTACATTCTCGGCGTGGATGTCCACTATCCCAAAGGCGCGAAGGCTTCAAGCTTCACACGGTTCTTCACGGTCAAACTTCAGGAGGCCCCATAAGCCAGTGATAGAGTTCTTCAACATTGTCGCCGCGATGGTCTGCGGCTTCATTCTCGGCTTAACCGTCCACAGCGCCTATGTGCACAGCAAAGGTCGCGGCAGCCTGAAGCCTGCGCCCTGGGACCACGACGAAGAGGAAAGGAGGCTGGAATGAGAAGGTCTGACCTGCAGATATTCTTTGAGGTCCTGCGCGCCATCGAAAGGGGAACTCGGAAGCCCACGCGGATCATGTACAGAAGCAATGTCTGCTGGAACAGGATAACACTGATCCTTGACCACATGGTGCGGGAAGGCTTGGTCACGATCCAACTGGAACCAAAGATGAGACGTGTCCGTCGCCTCTACGCGTTGACGCCGAAAGGTCTGGAAGCTATCCAACATCTCGCTGGCGCTCTGGAGTTGGAAAGGAAGGTCATAGGATGGAAAAGAATGGAGAACCTGAGGAGAGATGAACAGGAAAGTTGCGAACATGATTAAAGACGTGGATCTCGGCGACCTGATTCGCGTTGAGTGGTTTGACGCCAGCATAGGTAGGAGCCTCGCCACCGGAACTAGAGTTGACATTCCGGTCAGGAGTTGGGGCATCTTCATTGCCGTCCTGGGCGAGAAGAGCAAACACATCATCCTGGCTCAGAACAGCTTCAAGTACACGGACGGCGTCTACGACGTTGACTACACGAGCATCCCCATCTCCTGGGCGGCGAACGTTGTACTAGTCAACAAAGCAGAAGTTGATAGAGAGGTTGCGGAACGGCTCTTCCAGAGCTTTCTCGCGGGCAGGTGCAGGACGATAAAGAAGAGGACGAAGAACCATGCAGAAATGGATCAAGAAGGCATTGACAAGAAGAGCGCTTGCTAGTGGTCCACGGGAATCAGCAATGCTCTTGGAGGTAGAGCCGTCCGACAAACTTATCTACGCTGTAGCCTTTGCCATCATCTCCCTGATCTCTCTGACAGCGCTTCAGATCGCTTATCTACTCATACTGAAGGAGTGGAACAGCGAGATCTTCGCAGCCATAACAGGCTTAGTTGGGACAATCCTAGGAGTCTTCTTCGGAAAGAAGGCGTAAAAAAATATAGGGGGTATAAGATTTATGCCTAAAGCCTCGCGCAAATTGTTGATCGCCCGCCGCCTCGCCAATCTAAGACAAAGAATGAAGATCGACACTCAGGAGATTCGGTCCAGAACTCTTGCTGATCTAAAGATT
>Ga0315314_1003667_pt1 | contig 11865 bp, 15 predicted proteins | sample TDP9_MG_FD_203631 | JGI IMG/M metagenome (GOLD analysis project Ga0315314, IMG submission 203631) | Freshwater sediment microbial communities from Lake Towuti, South Sulawesi, Indonesia - TDP9 | ecosystem: Environmental > Aquatic > Freshwater > Lake > Sediment | place: Indonesia: South Sulawesi...
AACGGTGTCTTATCGATGAAGGTATAGTTCATTCTGTAGGGCTGACTCAATTGAAAAGTGTAGTTGCCGAAAGCTGTCTCATAGACATAAGCATCCAGATAAGTGTGAAGTTTCGGTGAGACTGGTTGCGTTTCTGAAAGGCTCAAGAACACTTTGGATGACTGAGCGTAGTATGCACCCACTGTAGTTAACAAGACAAGCCCCACAATTAGGACAAACCCTTTAAAATCAGGGTTTTCAGCGATCTCTTTGAACGCTTTGAATGGAGACACTATGACTTTGAACGGATAAACCAATGCCTTCAGTGCTTGATGACCATTCAACTTTCGCGGGGCTTCCCCCTGCTGTTCTTCTGGGCTTGTTAACTTGGTCACATCCCTAGTTTAAGCCTTCGGTATGTTTCGTAGTCCACATACTCAATGCTTTTGTTCTCAGCCTGATACCGAATAGTGAACTTCTGCCGACTCCTCTTGTCGAGAATCTGATTGGTCACCAGTAAGGAGTAGGCATCGCTTCCAGCACCGGAGCCATAACTAACAATGACGATTCTATCGTTGGGTTTAGCTATATCTAAGACAGCGGCCAACCCGATGGGCGATGAACCCGAATAGGTGTTGCCGAACTTAGCCACCTGTAGACCAGGCATAAACTGCTCCTCCCTAAAGCCCAGTTGAGTCGCCACCTTAATAGGAAAACTGACATTGGGCTGGTGCGAAACAAAATAGGTTACATCTTTGGGCTGAAGCCTCATCTTGCCCATGAGCTTTTCCGCAGCCTTTGAAACGTGTTTGAAATAGGCTGGCTCACCAGTGAATCTACCCCCATGCCGTGGATAACATTCTTGATCCCTCCTCCAAAAGTCAGCGGTGTCAGACGTGCAAGAACACCAGTCTTCTATTTCAGCGATAACGTCGTGCATGCCAAAGATAAAGGCGGATGCACCGTAGCCCACAAAGAAGTCTAATTCGCCTCCCAACTCGTTTCTGGGTGCCGCCTGAGAATTGTCTGTGCCAACCACCATAGTATAGTGTTCACGCACACTGGGATAGTAAACTAAAGCGGCAGCATCCTTAAACATGCTTGTCGCTGCCTTGCAGGCAAATTCCGTGTCAACCGCGTCAACTGTCTGCACTCCCTCAACCTTGTCTTCTTCACCGAGCTTCAACACTTGAACCACTTTGGAGGCGATAGGCTTGACTGCGTATGGGTTGGACTCTGAACCAACGTAAACCTTAGCCACCATAGTGGGGTCAACGCCTGAATGGATGAGCGTCATTTTTCCAGCTTCTACAGCAGCGGTAATAGAGTCTTCGTCGATGAAAGGAACGCTTCTCTCTATCGCGCCTTCTTTTATTCTGAACCTAGACGTGTACACTCCGTAACCGACTATCCCTGGCTTTTCGGATTCCTTTCCAGCTTTGATAATCGGATGCTCCTGATATGGGTAATATTCGTCTGCAAGAGTGAAAGTCAAGGCTATAGATGGAATCACATCGCTTTGCTCAACAGCGTAACGCCTTCTAAACCGTGGAACAACTTCTCTGCCCTCAAATTGAGACAATTCAACTTCTTTTTCTATGAGAAGTCTGTCTGTGAGTCTGCCAGGCACACGAACTTTCCCGTTGTCGAAAGAGACAATGCCATATATGTAGGCTTCGAGTTTGGTGAACTTGTTAGTCGGCTCTTTAACAAGAGTGCAGACTTCCAACTCGCCTTTTTCATAGAAGAAGTCTATGTCTTGCATTTTTCCGAAGCTTTTTCTTCCGCACGTTCCACAGTAGTCTCGGGGTCTGAAATATTCTTTGCCGCAGATTCCGCATCTGCTTCCTCTAAGGCGGTCTCCAATGTATGAAACTCTTCTCTCTATTGGTTCACTACTCATTGTTATTCACCCTTCTTCAAAATGTGAACATAAGCCTTTGTCCCAAAGCCCTCAAGTTCTGATACGCAACCATATTGCAAATCTGCATCTGTTTTCACCTGACGATTGCCAGCTTCACCCTTAAGTTGTTTGACGATTTCATAAATTTGGGCTCCTCCAGTGGCGCCAAGCGGGTTTCCATCGGCTTTCAATCCGCCGTTCGTGTTAACAGAGAGTTCTTTTCCATTTACCTTATAGAAACCTTGGTTTTCCTTGAGACTTTCCGCAATATCGTGCCATGCCATGCCCCGTTTTGAAAAGCCCAAGTCTTCAAGGGAAATCATCTCGAGAAATGTCGATTGGTCGTAGACTTCAGCGATTTGAACGTCACCTACTTTAATGTTTGCCATTTTTAGAGCGTTTTCCATTGCAATATTGCTAGCGATGAACCCTGTTCTCTCTTCTCGAGCTGGATAAGTAACGTAGTCGGTTGCGGACGCCGAGCCTGCGACACAGATTGTTTTCTCTGCGTGTTTTTTCGCCATTTCTGAACTGGCTAAGATTAACGCGGTGGCTCCATCCGATACGGGTGCAAAATCAAGGAGTCCCAATGGCTTGTGCGCTTTTTGGCGTTCTTTGATTACGCTTTCTAGGCTTATTTCACGCTGATATTGAGCGTATTCGTTTTGAAGTGCGTTTTTGTGGTTTTTTACAGCGATTTGGGCTAGGGCGGTGTTGAAGGTTTCGAGTTGAGAGTTAGAAATGCCATAGTGTCTCACATATTCGCGAAGCATGAGTTCATGGTTGGCTTCGGGTGTACATCCCGCGTAATAGCTCCACTGGTCTTCGAGGAGCATGAGGTCGTCTCGGATTTTGTCCCAGCGGTCAGTCATTTTTTCTACACCACCCACTAGAACAAGGTCGTATCTGCCTGATTGAATGGCATTGCAGGCGTTCAGGAGAGCTGAGCTGAACGACCTCGTTTTTTCCATGGGAATGTGCAATTCTGTGAGTTCGGAAAGGAAGCCTTCTTCAATGCCTATCTTGTTGGTTATTTGAAGAAAATAGTCGGCGAAGTATCCGGCGTCAAGGTTCTTCCTCTCTATTCCAGCCGACTCAGAGGCTTTAAGCCAAGCTTCCTCGATGAGTTTTTCGGGTTCCCTCTCGTAGTGTTCGCCGAATTTGGTTCTGCCAACTCCTACGATGACTGGGAAGGGTTGAGTCATGAAAAATCACGTTTTGCATTCTCTAAACTTTGTTTTACCTTCCATAAAAGAGTCTATTAAATCTTCTGTGTTTCTCGGAAAAATCTGTTGCTTGCTTTGAAAATATAAGTATAGGTTTTCATTGTATAGGCAAGGTTGGTGTAGCTAACAGTTGATTAGGGCTGTTTTCTTCGACCTCGGCGACACATTGATAGTCGAAGAGGAAGTTGCAGGAAAGCACCTGTGGGAAGTCACGTTGAAGAAGCTTCCATATCTTGACGAGGTTTTGACAGAGCTGAAGAAGAAAGGATACAAATTGGGCATAATAACGAACACGGTTACGTCACGGGAAGAACACGTGCGCACGGCGTTGCGAAGGATAGATGTGGAAAAGTACTTCGATGTTATAGTTACATCGGTGGATGTGGGTCACGAAAAACCCGATGAAAGAATATTTATGACAGCCTTAAGAAAGGTGAAAGTCAAACCCAAAGAGGCGGCCATGGTGGGCAACAGAGTAAGCGCTGACATCGTAGGCGGAAACAGAATGGGCATGAAAACCATACTCTTCAAATGGAACAAACGCTACCCAGAAAAAATAACATCACCAGAAGAACAACCAACACGCACCATCCGTTCTCTCAAAGAATTGCCTATTATCCTCGAAGAAATATAAAGAAAGAAAAACAAGACATTCTACGGTCGAATTTGAAACTCCAAACCCTAGATATTGATTTGAAAAATAAGAAAGTCCAAGGTTAAGGCTAATTTTCTATCCGAAGAGTGCGCCTAAGCCTTCTATCGCTGCTTCTTCCTTCTTTTTCTCTTCTTCCTCTTTTTTCTTCTTTTCTTCACCTGCCGCTGCTGGTTTGGCTTCCGCTCCCTTTGCGGGCGCAGCTGCTGGCGCTGCGGCTACGGGCGCAAGTGTTGTCGCTGATTTTAATGCTTCGTCTATGTTAACCTCGGCTAATGAGGCTACTAACGCTTTGACTCTGACTGGGTCAGCGTTGATTCCAGCCGCGGTTAAAACCTGTGTCACACTTTCTTCGTTGATTTGTTTGCCTGCCTTGTGCAAGAGGATGGCAGCGTGAACGTATTCCATACTCATCGAGTTTTCACCTCTCCAAGATTCACCATTTCTTGCTTTTCAACCTTTCTGAACCGATGGTTCTGAAGGCGCCTTTTCCACCATGGATTCTGCCTTCTCTTCAACTTTTGGTAGTTTGGCGCTTAAACTCAATCCTGCAGCATAAGCTTTTCTTAACAGGTCTGCGATGGTTTCTTTCGTGGGTACGCCAGCGTTTAAAGCCAGGTTGAAGGCTTTTCTGTGAGCCGTCTGAAGCAGCAATGAAATGTTGTCGGGCGTCGGATAACCCACGTTGAGAGAAAGATTTAAGGCACCTGATAGGACTTCAACAAGAGTTCTTCTAAAATCGTCCAAGTCCAAGCGAAGCTGCTCGTCAGTTAATAGGAGTCCTTCTTCCCAAACGACTTTTAAGATGAGCCCAATCTCAACTGGCTTGATGCCCAGTTTTGACAACACACCCGCCAATTTAGCGTCGATGACATCGCCTTTCTTCGCCACCAACGTGTCCTTATTCACCCATACGCTTCCAGCTTCAATTCGTGTAGGCAAGCCAACCGAACCCAATTGACTGATAATTGGACCTGGAGGTAAGCCAGTGTTACCCGCAGGAACAATCACGTCTATGGCGGCGATGTCTCCAGCCTTGGCTGTTGTCTTAACTCTACCCTTTTCCAACAAAAGAGACAACTTGAAGGGATTAAGGTTGGTGAACAAGAAAATGTTGGGTCCGTTTAGCAGTGGCTCCAGCTTTTCCATGCCAGGCTTGTCCTTGCATTCGGCGACGGCTCGTCTCATCAGCGTGTTCTTAATAACGTGAACATTGGCGACATCCCTTAATTTTTTCTTCATCTCCTGCAACTGAGCCGCCCGCACTTTTTGCAGATTGGCCACTCCCAAGGCTCTGTGCTCGTTAAGCAACTTTTTGATTTCTTCGACTTCAGCTGCTTTTTGCGTCACAACTTGCCTTGACATGGCATTTCCCGTCTAAATCCTCATTTTTATTGGTGGTCCCATAGCGGTTTTTACGACAATTGACCTTATGTTTTTGAGACCACGTTTAAGTTTGCCTTCTAGTCGTCTAATAACGGTTTCAATGTTTTCCGCAATCTGCTCGTCAGGCATATCTTCGGTGCCGATGCGGCACTGCAAAACTGGTTGACCGCGCAGACGAACCTGCACTATTTTGCGTTGTTTCTCAAGCATGTCAGCTATGTTTACGTTGGGAGCAACTGGAGTGGGCATTCGCCCCTTCGGACCTAACACTGCGCCTAGAACTCGACCAACCGTTGGCATTAAGGGCGCCTCTGAAATGAAGTAGTCGTAGTCGTTCACCAACGTTTTTTGCCTCTTTTTGTCGCCAGCCAACGCTTCAAGTTCAGTCCGTTCAATAACGAGGTCTGCGCCAGCTCTTCTGGCTTTTAGGGCTAGTTCACCGGAGGCTATGACACAGATTTTGCTCTGTTTTCCAACTGCGTGGGGCAACTCGATTAATTCTTGAATCTTGCTCTCAGGCTTCTTAATGTCGATGTCGCGCAGGTTGATTATCAGCTCTACTGACTGAGTGAACTTTTTTTTCTCAGTCTTGCTCTTTGCTTCTTTTACTGATTCAATGAGCGCTTTGGTGTCCAATGACATGCTGAAGCCTCGTGCTCTCAAACCGTATGGGAACCAGTTATAAAAATCTTGTTGTAACTATGTTCAAGCCGTTGTGAGCCTAAGCGAGTCTCTTCTGATTATTTCTCCTCTGAATGCCTTACGTCTTCTCCCACAGTGTAGAGGAAGATTCGTGCAGAGGATGGACCCAACCGTCGGAATCGCTTGCCCATCTCCTTAATGACTAGAGCATAATTGTTTGATTTGTCAAGGCTGTCGAGGTAGAATCTAAAGGAACCGAACTGTTTTTTTATGCTCTTAAACTTGGCTGCGTTTTGAATAGTAGCTGCAATTTTAGCTCGGTTTCGCACAATGCCTTCATTCTTTATGAGACGTTCCACATCAGAGTCTCCGAATCGTGAGACCTTTTCGATTGAGAAGTTCTCGAAGGCTTTCCTAAAGTTGGGCCACTTCTTGTCTATCATCTTCCAGCTTAAGCCAGCTTGAAAGATGACTCGAGTCATGTTTTCAAAGTATGCGTCGTCGTTTGGAGGACGTCTCTTTCTGTACATCCATGCAGGCGGACGCCAACTTCCTTCTCCCATAACAAACCCAACTGTTAGGAGAATAACTTTTTGCACTAATAAGTTTTAATAGTTTAGAACACTACTTGGACAAACAAACGTTCAAGAGGGCGGAATTTTTTAAGACAACTACTCTTCTTTCCCAATTACGGAGTCATGTTTTCCCTCATTGACTTCTTTTTGAACATCTCTTGGGTCTTTTCCGTCAACCGTTACGCCCATGCTGACGCAGCTGCCTAAGACCTCTTTTACAGCCGCCTTCAGATTGGGTGACAAGAGTTCAGCACTCTTCTTTTTTGCTATGCTCACGATCTGCTCCATATTTAGGTTGCCTACCTTCGTAGCCTTAGGTGAACCCGAACCCTTCTCAATCTTTAACTCGCTCACAATCAGCGCTGAGGTTGTGGGCGTGCCAACGGTCACTTCGAACTCTTTGGTTTCAGTATCCACGATGACCTTGACGGGCACCTTCATGCCTGCATAATCCTTTGTAACCTCGTTGATTTTGTTCACTATGGCGAGGACATTGACTCCTAATGGACCCAGTGCAGGTCCGAGGGGCGGTCCAGCGGTTGCTTGTCCACCTGCAACCAAGGCTTCAACAACTTTTTTAGCTTCACTCATTGCGTGATTTCTCCTTCCTTTTTGGCTCTCTCAACTAATCTCACGTAATCGGCGTGAACCGTAATAGGCAGGGTGAATGTAGCCTCAAGCAGTTCAAGGGTTACCTCTTCCTTGCTCTTATCTATCCCTGTGATTTTTGCTCGCATACCCTTGAAGGGTCCACCCACAATTTCCACGATGTCGTCGATGCCCAATTCCTCGATAACGGGTTTAACCACAACGTAGCGTTCAACCTCCGCAAACGAGACGAGCCCAGGCACCCTCGACCGCACGTGTTTGATGCCTGATATGGCTTGTTCGACAAAATGTGGTCCTTCACTCTCGACGAAAACATATCCCTTCATTAATTCAGGCACAAGAACCGCCTTTATTGGAAGTTTGGCTGTTTCAACCCTGATGGCAATCATGTTAGCCACGTTTTTTTCTTGTCCAGCCGTTGTGCGCACGGCGAAAACAGATGTTGGGACCTTTCTAGCTTCCTCTGTCATGTGGCACGGACCTTCTACCCTACGGTGCTCCACGCTTGAAGCGCTGCCGACATTATCTTGATTATGTATCCCACAACGCCTATCGCGGCGACGCCTAAGAGACATATTTTTATGGAGAGCCACAGCTCGTCTCTGCCTGGTTTCTTAGCCAATTTTAACAGTTTAGCAGCCGAACTGAAGAACGATCTGACGCCCAAGGTTGCTCAACCCTCAAACAACAATAAATTCTAATATAAAGCCTTATCGACTATCTGCTGCGATAGTTGGAGAGGTGAAATGTTTGAAGTGGGTAACGCGTGAGCATGTGCATGTTGATAGAACAGCTTGTCCTTGGCTTATCAAAAAATTCATCGACCCAAAAGCTGAATTCATTTTTGCACCAACGGAGAAAATAGAAGAAGCTGTAAAGACTGCGAGAGCAATACCCTTTGACGCGCCTGGAGTTGAACTTGGGCACAGAGATGGAAAATGCAGCTTCGAAACAATTATGGAAAAGTATGGGTTAAAAGACCCTGTGCTGCTTGAGCTTGCAAAAATTGTTCACGCAGCTGACACAAGTGATACGCAGGTGGCTCCTGAAGGGGCAGGGTTAAGCGCAATAATGACTGGTGCCCGATTCAACGTAAAAGACGATTTTGACGCTGTTGAGAAGGCTGCTTATGTTTATGACGCACTTTACAGTTTTTGCAAGTTTAAGCTACTTCAAAATAAATACAAAGATGAACTTGGAAAGATGACTATGAAACAGCGGGAGGATTTCTTGAAAAGGAAAATGCGGAAAAAAGGATGATTTAACATGCCTTCTCTTCTTGTTTAACTTGAATCTAACAAGCACTTAAGCTGGTTTGTTGATGGAGCCGCAACCTCGAAGCACTCAAGACAGCGTTTTTTGGATACTCTGCATAATGGGATTGTTCGCCATTCTAAGTTCAACAATGTCCAAGAATCCTGTTTTGAAGCCTTTCGCAACGAGTCTTGAAACTCCTGAAGGTTTTTGGATAGGTTTCGTTGCTTCTGCCTCCACCATACCTGGGATACTGGTCAGTTTGCCCGCTGCTTCTCTCTCGGACATTTTTGGTAGACGGAAAGTGTTGTTGGCTTCAGCTCTGGTTTTTGCTTCTGCTCCTTTCCTTTATCTTTTGATAACCGTGTGGTGGCAGCTAATTCTTGCGCGTTTTTATCATGGTTTTGCCACCGCAATTTTTGTTCCTGTTGCCGAGGCTTCGATAGCTGAGCAGTTTCCAACTAGGCGGGGAGAACTCATTTCGCTTTTTTCTTCCGTGACATCTGTTGGAAGGGGGATTGCGCCTTTCTTAGGCGGATATATCCTGTTCTTGACAGACTACAGTTACCACACGCTGTATTTGGCTGTGAGCATAGCTGGCATGACAGCTTTCGTTACTGCTTTGCTTTTTCTGGCTGAAAGAAAACATTCCACCATGCAGCCTACTGGTTCGAAAGAGACTATTTCAAAAATGTTTCGTGGATGGAGTGGTGTTGCTCGCAGTCGTGGCGTTTTGATGGTGAGTTCTGTCCAAGCAAGCCAATACTACGTTTACGGTGCAGTGGAATACTTTCTGGTGGGATATTTGAAAGAAATTGTCGAGTTAGACCCCTTTTTGATAGGAATCATCATGGGAAGCCAACTGGTAGCAGTAATTCTCGCCCAACCTTACATGGGCAGAGTTTCAGACAAGGTTGGAAGACGAATTCCGATAGTTGCGGGTTCAATAATTAGCGGTCTCCCATTACTGGCAATTCCCTTCGCAACACAGTTTCCGGTTCTACTGTTTCTTTCAATAGTGTACGGGGTTGGCTTTGCGATAGTGACTTCTTCCACGCCTGCTTTGGTCAGTGAACTTGTACCATCAAGCCTTGTAGGGACAGCTATGGGTTTTCTCGGGACAGTAATGGATGTGGGTCAAACTCTAGGACCAATCATCACTGGCATGATACTCGCAACAACACTCGGCTACAGAGGTTCATTTTCCGCCTTGACAATCGTGCTACTAGCTGTCAGCCTAATTTTTGCTGTTTCTAGAGTTGCTGGAAAACCTAGCCTCTCTAGGTCCCAGCATTGAATTTCAAATAGGCTCCTAATAGTTTTCTAATTATTTTTAATGTTCAATATTTATCGTTCAAGTCTTTTCTGGGGCACAGAAACGACGCGTTCAAACTCGTAAATCACCCTAGACACCACAGTCCATGTTTCCAACATTTCTCTGTCAATGCACACAACTTCATCAGCCAACTTAGTGGTTGCCTCTGAAAAATGCCCACTGGGAAAGCCTCCAATAAACACAATTGGCTTTTTCTCTTCAGTGAGTTTTGAAACCGCTGCTTCAAGGGTCCTGGACTTCCCCATTCTGCTCAAAGCTAAAGTGTGAGAAGGCTGGATTTCACGCATTAACTGAGTCAAATTCTGCTGCCTCAACGTGAGCAACGACTTTCCGCTTTCCTTAGGTGGAACTCGCCCGAACTCAAACAATTGCTCCATCAAACTAACAAAGCGATTGTAGTTTCTAGGTAGACGAGTTTCAGCTTTCACCGAAATCACATAATCATTAATGGTGTGCACGTAAACCCGTAGAAGTTTCTCCTTGTTAAGCGGCGAACCCAAAGCTTCCAGCAAGGCGAAATGTACGATGTCGGGTCGCCCACGCTTCTCTCCAAGCTTCAACGTTTTCATTGCTGAATGATGATAGGAACGGTCTAAAACAATAAAGCGCGGATGCTTACCACGCAGTTTAGCATACTTCTGAACAGCCCTATGGTTCCACAACTGCTTAGGAAGCGTTTCCAGCGCCGACTCAACCAAAACAAGTGTCAACAAGTGTCATGCCCTTAAAGAAAGTGTTAGGAAAAGATGCTATCAATAAAAGCTTAGCGCTCAGGCTTCGATGACAATTTTTCGGTTTGGTCTGATTGTGGCTGCGAATATAGATTTGAACCATCAATTTTGGATTCATAACGCTTTTTCACTGCAGGTTCTTTTATCAAGACTCATGGCAGACTACAACACTATTTTCCTTCTAATTCTCGCCGCCCTCACATTCGTCATAATCGGCATGTTCTTCATAGTCTACTTAATGATTTTAGGAGAAAGGGAGAAAAACAAGCTAAAAGCCAGAATGGATTCCTTTACCAAGAGTGGAACAACACAGGCATGTCCCCACTCCTTTGGATACTTGTCTGGGCACCCAGAAAATCAACCCATACCCGAAGAATGCTTTGGCTGTCCAAAAACGCTTGAATGTGTTAATGGACAGAAAGAGACAGATAACACAGCTGAAAGCTCAGAGCTGGTTCAAGAACAATAACTTTTACGTGAAGCAAAAACCAAAAAAGGATATTGCAGGCTATCCTCCATATCTTCCATGCTGGTATAAATGGAAAAGAACAGAGATGAATGAAACTAGACAAATAGCCCTGCAGCGGATACACACACTCTTTAAATTAGCAAAACAAAACATCCGCAAAGAACCAGAGTTGGCACAACGTTACGCTGAGGTTGCAAGAAAAATAGCCATGCGGACTCGGGTAAGGTTGCCCACCGAATATCGACGGATGATTTGTAGACACTGTAAAAGCTTTATTTACCCAGGCGTCAACTGTCGTGTCCGCTTGCAGCAGCGACGCGAACCACACACGGTCATAACATGCCTAATCTGCGGCAAACACACCCGCATACTGCTCAAGCCACACAAAAAACTGAAGAAGGAAAAAACGTATGCTAAGCAACAAAATCAAGCGCAGTATCAGACAGAACCTTAGTCTAGAGAAGCCCACAGTTTGGGTTGGAAAGGAAGGCTCAACAGAGCAGGTTGTGAACGAAATCAGCAGGCGGCTGGAACATCGCGGAGTGGTGAAGGCAAAAATCTTGCAGACAGGCCTCAAAAACGAGGAAGCTAAGGACATAGCAGCAAAAATTGCCAATCAAACTGGCGCGATTCTCATCGACGTTCGCGGTCACACCTTCGTTTTATATAAGCAGAAGAGGAAGGGCAAAACGGCAAAATAACGGTTAAGCCCTTTCCACCGAGACGTTGAATTCCTTCAACGCTGTGATTATTCTTTCTCTGTCCATTGCTCGCATGCTCTTCCAGTCGAAGACAGCTGATTCCACCTTTTCCACTGTCCTTTGGACGCACTGCTTCACCGTTTCTGCGTCCACGTTGGGAATCGCATATTTAGCAATAATGTGGCCGAACGCTTTAGGCGTGGTTAATGCAATCTTGGTGAATCTTTCGTTGTAGTGTGGGCCGCCGACGCCTAAGACTGTGGGGTATTTGGACTGTTTTGAAATTGCCGCCATTGCAGCGTGGGCTACGGCTTCAGCCGCCTTCAAGTCCTTCCACTGTTCAGGAGAGCTGCCTAATTCCACGAATATGGTGGGCACATCTAATGATGGACCATGATGTGT
>Ga0315314_1003668_pt1 | contig 11863 bp, 10 predicted proteins | sample TDP9_MG_FD_203631 | JGI IMG/M metagenome (GOLD analysis project Ga0315314, IMG submission 203631) | Freshwater sediment microbial communities from Lake Towuti, South Sulawesi, Indonesia - TDP9 | ecosystem: Environmental > Aquatic > Freshwater > Lake > Sediment | place: Indonesia: South Sulawesi...
CCTTGGCGTGCGGGCCCGCGATCTCCAGCCACTTGTCGATGGCGGGGCGCACCAACTCCCGGGCCTTGTTGATCTCGGCCTGGCTGGGCTGCGTCACCTTCAGCTTGCTGACCTTCAGGCCCACGTCGGCCTCCATCTCCTCGACCTTGGCGGCGAACACGGTCTGCCCCTGCATCTCGCGGCCGGTGTCGATCACGATCTTCTTCAGGTCGGCGGGTAGGGCGTCGAACTTGGCTTTGTTCACCACCAGCATACCGCCGAAGACCGACTGGAATTTCCAGAAGCTCACGTTCGTGCAGACGTCGGCTAGGCCGAATCCCAGCGCCCAGCCCCGCGAGGTCTGGATGGCATCCACCGTTCCTCGCGAGAGGGCTTCCATGATCTCCGCCGTGGGGATGGTGAGCGGGGAGGCGCCCAGGAGCTGCATCGACATGGTGGTGATCAGGCCGGAGGTTCGAACCTTGAACCCCTTGAAATCGTCCACCGTGGCCACCGCCTTCTTGCCCCAGATCCCATCCAGCGCTTCGACGGCGATGTCGGCGACCTTCACCAGGCCCTTGTCGCCGTAGGTCTTCCGCTCGATTTCGATCAGCCTGGGATCGTTGAGGAAGGCCTCGTACTCGAAGATGTTGTCCCAGAAGAAGGGGAGCGCGTAGTCCCACTGGGGGAACGTCCCCGCGACCCACGGGATCCGCTCCCAGCCGATGTCGGCCCGCCCGGCGATGACCGCGTGGACCACCTCGTTCACCGGAAAGAGCCCCATCTTGGTGTCCAGGACCAGCCGTCCGCCCGAGTTCTTCTCCAGGAGCTTCTGAAAGCGGGGGTAAGGATAGAACGACCAAGTGTTGGCCGCTGGCCCGGGATTCGTGGCGAAGGTCCAGGTGACCTTCTGCTGTCCCGCTTCGCCGGTCGCGGGCAGACACGAAAGCGCGAACGCGAGGATAACGGCGAGGCTGCCTAACGTCGACCAGAACCTTTGTCTTTTCATGTCGACCTCCGCATGTGTTGTGGGTTGAATAACGGTGAAGAACACCCCTCCCCCCCTGACCTCCCTAGCCCGCCGCTTTCTCTTCCACCATGCCAATGGACTGCTTCGGGCAGATGTCGATGCACGTGGAGCAGCCCTTGCACAGCCTGGGATCGATGGAGGCCACGCTGTCGGTCAGGGTGATGGCGTCGCAGTGCCCGATCTCGATGCACGCCCCGCAGGCCGAGCATCGCGCCGGATCGACCTGCGCGTACCCGCTCCAGAGCGTCAGGTCGGCCGCGGACTTGATCTCGGCAAGCAGAAGATCCCGCATCTCCCGCGCCGTGCCAAAGCCCATCTTCTGCATATACTCCCGCAGGCTCTTCATCCATCTCTCGAGGAAGGCGAACCCCCGGAGCATGGTCTCCGTGCACACCCCGATGGTGTCGGCGCCGCACATCATCATCTGCACCGCGTCCCGCATGGAAGCGATGCCGCCCGTGCCGTTGATGTGGGGAAGGGGTCCCAGGAGCTTGCGCATCTCGAAGACGTCCCGCATGGCGAGGGGCTTGATCCAGGGCCCCGACATGCAGCCTAGGGTGTTCTCGCCCTGCAGGTTATAGATGGACTTCCGGTAGTTCCAGATGTCGATCGGCGGGATGCCAAGCCGGTTCGCCACGCCGCTGACGGCGTCTGCCCCGGCCTCAATGGCGGCCCGGGCCACCTCCGCGATGCGGCCGCCTTCCGGGGTCAGCTTGGCGATGATCGGGATGCTGAGCGCCTTCCGGAGCCGGCGGACGACCTCGGCGACGGCCTCCTCGTCCTGGCCCATGCTCGCTCCAGAGGAGGGGCGACGGTCCTTGGCGCGTTTGTCGGAAACGTCCACGCTGAAGGACATGTTGGGGCAGCAGAAATTCAGCTCCAGGATCTGAGTGCCCGCTGCCTCGAATCTCCGCGCCCCCTCCTCCCATCCGTCGACATTGGCGCTGCTATCCGAATAGTTGGCGATGATCACCAGCTCCTTGCACCGCCTCCGCGCCGCTTCGATGAGCCGCAGACCGTTCTCCATATCCAACCGGTATTCGGCGGTGAAGATATGGAGCTTCTCCTTCTTAAACCAGCGGTAACGGGGGTCGTAGTTGATGTACGGCCGCGGATTGTACGTCTGCTTCGTGGAGGCCGCCCCCCACCCGCACTGCTCGATGCGTTCCAGTTGCTCCAGGTTCTTGACCGTCGGTCCGGACGACACGATGAACGGGTTGCGAAGCGTGACATTGCCGATCTTGACGGGAAGATCAAACAGCTCGCTTCTCACGTATTTCCTCCCCCCAGGTTTTCCTTTGCCGCCGGGGCTGCGCGCTGAGAGGCCAAGTAGTGGCATTATTACTCTCTCGAGAAGAGGCAGGTCAAGCCGAATCTTGGGACCGTACACGGATGCTGCCCAGCGGGAGGGGGCGAGCAGCAACCAGAAAACAGCAGGCACAAAGCCAGGGAAACGCAAGAGCGGGAGGCGCGGGGCGGGGCGAGGAAACTATGAGACTCCACCGTTGGCGCGGTTCAGACAGACGACAGCGCACTCCGCTGGGGAATCAGGACGGTACTGAGCGCGGCGACCACCAGGACCAGCGCCGCGTAATCCTGCCATTGGGGCACTTCCCGGAGCAGCACCATGCTACTGAATACGCCGACCACCGGCACCATCATGACGGCCAGGCTCGAGACCCCGACCGGCGCCACCAGCGCGATCTTCGTCCACGCCCAGTAGCAGAAGTTAAAGGCGACACAGATGTTGTAGAACACGCCGAGCATCGGCCAGAGGGACAGGACGAAGGGATTGAAGCTCCCCCCTTCCTCGAGAAGCGCAAGGAGGAAGAGAGGGATAACACCGATCACCATCTGCCACGCGGTGAAGGGCGAGGTGGGCAGGTCCACCGGCCAGCGCTTCATCATGACGGTGCCCAAGGCCCAGGTGAACGCCCCGCCGATCACGAGCATGGCTCCGAGCGGTGAGTGCTCCAAGGCGCGGATCTCGCTCCCCAAGAGCAGCAGCATTCCGCTGAATCCTAGCACGACGCCCAGCGCCCGCCGCCGGGTGAAGCGCTCGCGAAGCAGCCAGGGCGAGAGCATGGCGCTCCACACCGGCATCGTGAAGCCGAGGATTGCCGCCCGGCCCGAGGCCATCAGTCGCAATCCATAGATCACCAAGATGTTCCAGCCGGTCATGTTGACGAGCGCGATGGCGATCAGCCGGGGCCACTGCCCATCCGGCACCCGGAGGCGCAGGCCGCTAGTCCGGGCAATGGTGAAGAGCCCGACGATGCCGAAAACGAAGCACAATGTCCGGAAGTGCATGGGGGCCATCTCGGACAGGACGGTCTTCATGACGGGCCAGTTCAGGCCCCATCCGAGCGTGAGGGCCGCCAGCAGCCCGATGAGATGCGGCGGGAAGGTTTGCGAGGACTCAGCCCGTTCCATGCCCTTTGGCTCCGGAGCATTCAAGGAGGCCAAGGTAATCCAAGACGCCGCGGCAGGCAAGCCTTCTTGCCTCTGTGTGGGCTATACAAGGTGTTTCCTTCCGGGGTATGGCATGACGCGAATCACCGGGATTCCAATGGACATGAGAAAACCGGCTTTGGTACTATGGCATCCGCTCTCCACCGGATACAGCAGCATGGCACCGATGCGGAAGATCTTGGGACGACCGGACGTCGTGAGCGCGTTTACGCTCCTCGCCTTGGCGATCTTTGCCCGGGCGAGCGCGCGGGGTCTTCCCTGGGGAACCCTCCACCAACCTGGACCCGGTTTTTTCCCACGCGGGCTCGCGGTACTCCTTTTCGCGCTCACACTCCTCTTGCTGGTCCGAGGACTCGCCAGCGAGGCGGGATCCATCGCCCGCCTCTGGCCTGATCGTGGGGGGCGCCAGCGGGTAGCGATCATGTTGGCGACCCTCCTGGGATACGTGTTGGTCCTGGATATGGTAGGGTATCTTATTGCCACCGCCGGCATGTTCCTGATCCTCCTGCGCTGGGTGGGGCGGCAGGGCTGGGTGACCACTCTCATTACCGCCGCCGTCGCCGCAGGGGGATCCTACGTGCTCTTCGCCCGCTGGCTCATGATCAGCTTGCCGGCCGGTCTCTGGGCTCCCTGAACAGCCATGGACACCCTTCAGGCTATCCTTGGCGGGTTTGCCGTGTCGCTCACGCCGGCCCGCATCTTCTTTTGCTTCCTGGGCGCGGTGCTGGGCACCATCGTCGGGGTGCTTCCCGGCCTGGGGCCTTCCGCCACGATCGCCCTCCTCCTCCCGGTCACATATCGGCTGGACACCGTCTCCGCCATCATCATGATGGCGGGGATCTATTACGGGAGCCAGTACGGCGGATCCACGACCTCAATCCTGGTGCGGATCCCAGGCGAGTCCTCCTCCATGGTGACCTGCTTCGACGGCTACGAAATGACCAAGCAGGGCCGCGCCGGGCCTGCCTTGGCCATCGCCGCCATCGGGTCCTTCATCGCGGGCACCCTGTCGGTTGTGGGCCTGATGCTGGTTGCGCCGCCCCTGGGCCGATTCGCGCTGGCATTCGGACCACCCGAGTATTTCAGTCTCATGGTCCTGGGTCTCACCCTGGTGGCGTACCTGGGCGGCGAGTCCTTGCTCAAGGCGTTGATCATGGCGGTCGTGGGATTGCTGCTCGCGACCATCGGACAGGATCCCGTGGCGGGGGTCGAGCGCTACACATTCGATACGCTGGTCCTTCGCGACGGCATCGGCCTGGTTCCGGTGTTCATGGGGATGTTCGGCATCGCCGAGGTGTTGGCCACCATGGAGGAGCCACCCGACCAGCAGCGGCTCTCGACCCCCAAGGGCCTACTGCCCACTCGTCAGGATTGGCGCGACTCGGGTTGGCCCATCGCCCGCGGGACCGTGGTGGGGTTCCTGCTAGGAGTCCTGCCGGGGGGCGGTGCCACCATCGCCTCGATCGCGGCCTACGTGACCGAGAAGCGGTTCGCCAAGAACCGCGGCCGGCTGGGGCACGGGGCCATCGAGGGCGTGGCCGGTCCCGAGGCCTCGAACAACGCTGCGGCGACCGGCTCCTTCATTCCCCTCCTCACCCTGGGCATCCCGGCTAACGTGGTCATGGCCATGATGCTGGCCGCGTTCACGCTGCACGGGATCCGGCCCGGGCCCCTGCTGATCCAGGAGCGGCCCGACCTGTTCTGGGGCGTGATCACCAGCATGTATCTCGGCAACATCATGCTGCTGATCCTGAACCTGCCGATGGTCGGACTGTTCGTGCAGATCCTGCGGATTCCCTATCCCATTCTGGCCCCGCTGATCCTGCTTTTCTGCCTGGTGGGAGCCTACAGCACCTCGACCCAGGTGGCGGACGTTTTGGTCATGATCTGCTTCGGGCTGCTCGGCTACCTGATGCGGAAATTCAAATTCGAGGCCGCACCGTTGGTCCTGGCGTTGATCCTGGGAAAGCAGATGGAAGAATCGTTGCGTCAGGCCCTGGGCATCTCCCAGGGAAGCTTTGCCGTGTTTTTCACGCGGCCGATCTCTCTGGTCCTGCTCCTGGCCACGGCGGCCTCACTGGCCGCACCGATGATCACGTGGGCCTGGCGCCGGCGAGGATGAGCACGCGGAAGGCCAAAGGTCTGATCAGGGTCAATCGACCGGCACGAGCAACGTCTTGATGCCAGCCTTGGTTTCGAAGCCTTCGAATCCTCTCCGCCACTCCGTCAGGGGCAGCACTGCGGTGGCCAGAGGCTTCGTCCGGATGACCCCGCTGCGCATCAGTTCCAGCGCCCGCGGCCATGCCCAGGGGACATGGCCGAAACCGCCGGTCGCCACAAGCTCTTTCATGACAAGTTGATCCAGATCCCATGTGATCGGCTTGCCCAGCACGCCGATCTGCACATACCGTCCAGCTTTCCGGACAAGATCCAGCAGACCCATGGCTGCCCGCCCCGCGCCGGAGCACTCGTAAACCACATCAGCGCCCATGCCCTCTGCCGAGAGATCCGCGACGAGGCGCCGAGGGTCATCCTGCCGCACGTTGACGACGAAATCCGCACCCAGCGATCGCCCCACCTCCAGGCGTCTCTCATCGCCGCTTGTCCCGAGCAGTACCGCCCGTGCCCCGGCAGCCTTGACGACCTGGAGCGCGAGCAGCCCGACTGCCCCGGGCCCGGCGATGACGGCGAGGTCACCCGGTGACACGGTGGGCGTGCGGAACACGCCGTTGACAACGCACGCCAATGGCTCGGACAGCGCTCCCGCTTCAAAATCGATGTTCTCGGGCAGCTCGTGGACGTTCCTGGCCGGCACGATCAGGTACTTGGTGAATCCTCCGTTCACGCCGGAGCCGATGGAGAGCCGGTGGGGACAGAGGTTGATCTGGCCTCGGCGGCAGAGGACACATGTCCCGCAGGTGAAGTAGAAGGTCTCGGACGTCACCCGGGCACCAACGCGGACCCCGGTGACCTCCGGCCCGGTCTCGACCAGGACACCGGCTACCTCGTGGCCGAGGACGACAGGAGGACGCGAGTCGTACTCGTCCTTATAGATATGGAGGTCCGTGCCGCAGATGCCCGCCGCCCGGATCTCGATCTTCACCTGACCCGGCCCGGGGACCGGTTCGGGGATGTCGCGCACCTCGATGTTGCCAACCCCCAGAGCGACCTTCATCACCGCTTTCATGGATCCTCCCATTCTTCATGACCGGCGGGCCGTGCGAAGAATCGCGCTCGGGCCGACCCGAAATGCAGGAGACGGGAGACATACTTACGGCCTTTAGGACGGTCGCACAAGGAAAAACTGCCATGAGGGTTCAATGCTCGGACGGCAGGTGCGACCCATGGACGATACGATCTGACTTCGGTCGTGGGAATGCAGAAGAGCCTCCCCAGCGCCTCCGAGGAGAGTCTCAGATCGAATTTCGCATCCGAGGCCTCCCCTAGTCAGGAAGTCCGTGACCAAAGAGGTGATAACAGATTAATCGTGCTCTCACATGCCAGAAGTCCTGAGTTGCCTAAACGCCAAGTCTGCGGTATGAATAAAGCAATGGCCAGAGGCCACGTACGAAAACCAGGGTCTGCCCTGCGAACTGGAGTCGTCTGGCCGAGTTCGGGGGCCGGGTGTCTGGACATCTGTCATGAGGATTGAGCCATGTGGGGACCCAAGACCGCCGATCGGCAATTCTTCTCTGCGTTCTCCCGGCATGCCACCGTCACGGCGCGGGCTGCGGGATTGCTGGTCACGTTCCTCGAGCAGCCGGACCGGGTGGATCTTCCGGTACAGATTGAGGCCGGTGAGCACGAAGGGGATAAGATCCTCCACGACACGGTCCAAGCCTTGCGCGGGACCTGGATCACCCCCTTCGATCGCACGGATATCCAGAACCTGATCTCCGCCCTGGACGACGTCCTCGATCTCATCCATGCCGCGTCCAAGCGCGTGCTTTTGTTTGACATTCGGACCTCACCCCCCGAAGCGCTGGCCATGGCCCGACAGATCCTGCGGGCCGCGGAGATGGTTCGCCAGGGCGTGGAATTGCTCACGGATATGAAACGCGCCGAGGAGATTCTCAGGTTGTGCGAGACGCTGAACGAGATCGAGAATGAAGGCGACGAGTTGTATCGGCAGATCCTGGCCAAGCTGTACAAACCCGGGAATGACCCGCTTGAGGTCATGAAGTGGCGGGAGATCTACGACAAGCTCGAAACCGCCCTGGATCGGTGCGAGGACCTCGCGGACCAGCTCGGCGCCCTGGTGCTGGAGTACTCATGAGCGTCAGCCTCCTCGCCATTATTACCCTGGCCTTGGCCTTCGACTTCATCAACGGGTTCCACGATGCCGCCAATTCCATTGCCACAGTCGTCTCGACCCGCGTGCTGAGCCCCCGGGTGGCCGTCCTGTGGGCGGCCTTCTTCAACTTCGTCGCCTTCCTGGTGTTCGAGACCAGGGTGGCCTCGAACATCGGCAAGGGCGTGGATCCCCAGGTCGTCACCCTCACGCTGGTTGCTGCCGGCCTGGTGGGGGCCATCGTCTGGGATCTTCTCACGTGGTGGTGGGGCCTCCCCACCTCGTCCTCCCACGCCTTGCTCGGAGGCTTAGCGGGAGCGGCCATCGCCAGAGCCGGCTTCGCCTCCCTGGACGGGCCGTTCTTCCTCAAGACTGCTGCCTTCATCGTCATCTCGCCAGCCATCGGCATGCTCCTGGCGATCTGCGTGATGCGAGCGCTGATTTTCCGTTTCGGCACCAAGGCGCCGGGGACCCCTGGATCGGGCCTTTCGGCGCCTGCAACTGGTCTCCGCCGCCCTGTACTCCCTCGGCCACGGTGGTAACGACGCCCAGAAGACGATGGGGATCATCGTGGCGGCCCTGGCCGCCCAGGGCCTTTTCCAGCATGCGACCATCGGGCATAGCGAGATTCCCCTCTGGGTCGTCCTGTCGTGCCATGCCGCAATGGGGCTCGGGACAATGAGCGGGGGCTGGCGGATCGTCCGCACCATGGGGATGCGGATCACCAAATTAGCGCCCGTGGGGGGCTTCTGCGCGGAGACCAGCGGAGCGGCCTCCCTGTTCCTGGCTACGACATTGGGCGTGCCCGTCTCCACGACGCATACCATCACCGGCGCCATCGTCGGCACGGGATCCGTCCACAAGTTCTCCGCGGTTCGCTGGGGCGTGGCGGGTCGCATCGTGTGGGCCTGGATCCTGACGGTCCCGGGCTCAGCCGCCATCGGCGGGATCGCCTACCTCGTAGCCCAGGCAGTCGGGATCCCCGGTTAGGCAACGGGGCGCTCGTCAACGGTAGAGTAGAGCACTCGCCACCCGCGGATAGGTCGAGCCTATCTGTTTCCGCCCCTTTCGTCTGGCGGTACCTCACTGACCCCGGCCTGACCGTGCGCGAATGCCAGCGCCTCTGCGTCATTGACCCGTTCGCAATTACAGAAACGTATCCGTTCGTGGTGAGCTTGTCGAACCACGAACCGGGAGTTCGCCCTTCGACAGTCTCAGGGCAAGCGGATTCGTAAGCGTGCTTATGAAACGCTGGGCTTAGCGATAGTGGAGGTAGTGCTCCACCTCGTCTCTGAGCCAGGCAGGCCAGAAGCGCTCGGAGATAGGGTAGGAGGCATCCAGGGCCTGGTAGGAGCCAGGCCCGATGACCGCTCTCACGTTCTCGGGCGTGTTGTAGCAGACCCGATCCACCCCCAAGAGGGCGGCCACCTTGGCGTTGATCTCCTCGATCGTCTTGTCGTAGGGATTGTCGCCGCGGAAGGCGCGCTGCACCGCCAGTTCGTCCAGGCACTCGCGGCCGCGGCGCCACTCCTTGAAGGACGGAAAGAACATGGGGCCGTAGGAAACCCAGAACTCCAGCTTGATCGCCCCCGCGTTGTAGACGCTCCAGACCGCCCCACCCTCGCTCACGCTCCCCTTCACGATGGAATCGTCCCCCATGATGATCCGCCGCCCCGCCAGGACCGAGTCCATGGCGGCGAACTTGACCGCCACCTCCATCATCCGCTTGCGGCGGCCCGCCTCCAGGAACGTGCGGATCGCCTGGGCTTGTTTGACCAGGCCGGGCAGCAGGGGCTTCCCCAGCCCCTCCGCGATGCCGTAGGAGACGCCGCGTCCGGACTCCGGGTTGGGGATGACCACGTCGGCGTCGGTGTCGCCATATTTCTTCGCCAGCTTGTGTCCCAGCCCCATGCGCAGCCGGAACATCTCCTCGCCTCGATAGAGCGAAGCGCTGTTGCCGAAGTAGACTGCCTGGAAGGCATCGGGCATCTCCACTTCGGTTCGGAGCCGTCGGGTCTCCACACCCCGCGATGAGCAGATGCTCATCTCCGCCCCGGCATACTCGCGTTCGGAGTGGCCGCCCAGCCGCCGGTGAGAGCAGCTCTCCGAGGCGGCCAGGAAGGCATCTCCCAGCATCCCGAAGCAGAAGGGTTCGAAGGCCCGGCTGTCGTTGAGCGTAACCAGGGCTGTCTCCCTGCCGTCGCACACCAGGGCGGTGAGGGCGAAGGTGCCCCACCCGTGCAGTAGATCCACCAGCTTGCGGCCCGCGGCGAAGGTCAGCCCCTCCTTTTCGAGGCAGCGGTGGAAGAGGGCGCCCAGCACCTCGGTCGCATTGACCGTGTCGAAGGTATAGGCGTCCTCCAGTTCGGCTTGCAACTCATCGTCCTCAAGGATCCGCCCGTTCATGGTGAGGACCACGGTGAAGGGCGAGTCCTTCTTTGGCTTCACCAGGATGGGCTCGGCGTTCCGCTTTTCCGGAATCTTGTTCTTGGTGTAGCCGACATTGCCGATGGCGGCGACGGGTCCCAGGTCCTGGAAGATCCGCAGGATGTCTTCCTCCGCCACGTCCACGATCCCACCGATGCCCTTGTGGAGATAGATTCCTTTTGGCCCCGCCACGGCCAGGCCGGCGCTGGCCTTCCCCCGGTGCTGAACCGCCCCGGTGGCCAAGAAGGTCTTCTCCACGAGGTCCTTGTCGCCGGGGCTGTAGATTCCGGTGATCCCGTCCATGCGGATCCTCCTCTGACCCTTCATAATATCATGGCACAGCCGAGGCATGGAGGCAAAAGGGGGGACGTTCCATTAAAGTATTGATAAAATCAAGCGTGCACCTCGACCAGCGCTCCGACTCGCACAGGAGTCAACGGATGGACCGGGCGAGGGGGCGGGCGCGGCGGTACCAGAGGCGGCCCTCGGTGCGGTGGTGTCAGGGAGCGGTTCGGTAGGACGCAATAGCTTCCCGGAGCGCCGCCCTCGCTTCGTCCGGCCTTCCCAGGTGATTGAGCGCCTGGCCAAGCTTGAACCAGCCTTCGACGCTGTAGCTGTGGATCCCCGTGGCTTGGCGATAGCGCTCCACAGCCTGCTCCCATTCCCCCCAGCTCAGCACGGAAATCCCCGAGGCGCAGATAGGGCTCGCCGTAGCCGAACTTCGCGTTCAGGACCAGAGGCCGCTCCACGAGTTCCCGTCCTCGATCCACCTCCCCTCCGCACAGCAGGCACAATCCCAGGGCATAATGCGCCTCTGGCAGGTCGTCGGCCCGGGGCATCTCCTGTTCCAGTTCGGCGCAGGGCTCGCGGAAACGGCCTTGCCGCACCAGGAGCACCTCGAGATCCGTCCGGGCTTTCACGTCGTGAGGATTTACCGCCAGAGCGTGCCGCAGGCGTCCCGCCCCGCCCCAGGTCCGCATCCGCCGACTCAGCCGCCAGGCGTAGCGCGATCCCCCCACCATCGCGGCAGAGGGAGGGCGATAGGGTGCGATGTTCAACATTGAACGTTGCACCTCGAACCCAGCAACCCGCTGAAATGAAAAGGGGGGCGAAGGCCTCGCCCCCCGAACATGCCGCGCGCTGATCCCGGGCCTCACAGGATTGCCTTGAGGCGATCCCTGGATTGTTCCAACACCGCCGCATGCAGACTGTTCCCATGGGAATCCATGGTGACCACCGTGGGAAAGTCCTGCACGCGGAGTGCCCAGATCGCCTCGGGGCTACCGAACTCTTCCAGATGGACGCCAAGCACCTCGGTCACGCACTCCGCCAGGACCTGGGCGGCCCCGCCGATGGTGTGTAGATACACGCAGCCGACTTTCTTGCATGCTTCCAGCGTTTTTGGCCCCATGCCACCCTTGCCGATCACCGCCCGAATGCTGAACTTCTCGATGATGTGGCCCTGGTACGGCTCTTCCCGGGTGGAGGTGGTCGGGCCAGCGGCCTTCACGACCCACTTCCCCTTCTCCTTAATCACGACCGGGCCGCAGTGATAGATGATCGAATTCTGCAAATCCATGGGCGGCTTGCCCCCCTCGTGCAGAAACTTGTGGACCGCGTCCCGGCCGGTATAGATCACCCCAGTGACGTGCACCATGTCCCCC
>Ga0315314_1003670_pt1 | contig 11860 bp, 9 predicted proteins | sample TDP9_MG_FD_203631 | JGI IMG/M metagenome (GOLD analysis project Ga0315314, IMG submission 203631) | Freshwater sediment microbial communities from Lake Towuti, South Sulawesi, Indonesia - TDP9 | ecosystem: Environmental > Aquatic > Freshwater > Lake > Sediment | place: Indonesia: South Sulawesi...
CTCGCAGGCCCGGCGGACTTGTGGCGTGATCTCTTTGGGGTGATTGAAGTGGATGTTCATCCACAAGGGATGGAACCGTCGCAACAAGGCCGTCAACTCCTCATCAATCCGCATGGGGAGAAAGACAGGCACCCGGGTGCCTATGCGGATGATCTCCACGTGAGGGATGGCCCGCAGGCGACTGAGCAGGTCCTCTAACACCCTGAGGTTCAAGACCAGCGGGTCGCCGCCGGACAGGAGCACATCTCGTACCTGGGGAGTACGCCTAATGTAGGCGATCTGCTGATCGTAGTCGCTTCGGCTAAGCTGCGCTGCGGGATTGCCCACAATTCGACTTCGGGTGCAGTAGCGGCAATAGCTAGCACACTGGGTAGTGACCAACATGAGCACTCGGTCAGGATAGCGGTGCACCAAGCCAGGGACAGGGGAGTGGGAATCCTCGGCCAGGGAGTCAAGCATCTCCTCCCCAGAAGGGGCAAATTCGTGAACCGTCGGAATGACCTGACGTCGAATGGGACAATCAGGATCGTCGGGATCCATCAGAGTGGCAAAGTAGGGGGTAATCTCTACACGGAAAAGGCCAGGGCCTGAAAGCCCTGTTACCTCCTCAGGGGTAAGGTGGATAAGCTGCGCAAAATCGTGTGCCGTATTAAGGCGGTGTGTCAACTGCCACCGCCAGTCGTTCCACTGTTCGACAGGCACACTTTCCCAGGGGTGAGGCGGCCTCCCTTCGCCAGGAGGCTCCTCGATTTGAACTTTTGCATCCTCCATCAGTTATGACTCCTCCCAGTCCATTTCTGTTTGCCAGTCCTCAGGATTGCAGGACGGCTCATCATAAACCCAGTCGAGTTCCAGAGGCTGCGAGCTAATCACCTCAAGACGGGCCCCACACTCGCCGCAGCTGAGCCGTTGGCCCTCCTGCGGCCAAGCGCCGAACCTGACGCTACCACCACACTCTGGGCAAAACGCCGTAGTCATAGTCACCCCCTCCTGGATTGCTCTAGTCTGTGTTCCGAGTGCCCGAAGGTCATTCTTCGATACTCACTATTGCTATTATAGTCAATCTGTGTGCAGAAGCTCTGGCAAAAAGCTGTGAACGGTGTTTCAGAAGAGGGTTCCGTGTCATACTTTTGCAACGCTTCATGGCTCGCGACACCTCCTGTCCCCTTGTCCCGCATACTCTACCTTCGCGGCGCGTGAGGTGTCAGGCCGAAAGTGTGCATTGGCCGTGCTGAGGGGCGTTAGCGAAGAAGGTTGCTGTCGGGAAAGGAGGCAGGTGATCAGGCTGGAATGGTCGCGTGGAGTACGCACCCGACCCATTGAGTGAATTGGTCACCCGCCTCAGCACCGAGAGGGTTGAGTTTCTGCTCGTCACGCCTCATCCACCTCCATTACGACGAAGAGGGGCCGTGCACTGCGGTCGTAGATAATCCGCTTGCCATCGGGAATGAGCCCCCGGTCGAGGACCAGCCGCTCAAAGGCCTCCCGCCTCGCCTGATAGACCGTCTCCGGCGGGGCGTGGAAGATGTAGTAGGTATCTCGATCCTCTAGGTACGCAGCTACGCCAGCGGCGAAGTCAGGGGAAGGACGATCAAGGTTTTGGAATCCAAAGCGCTCCTGGGGATTAACCCGCCCCTGCGTCAGGAACTGCACCGGAGCCTTGATGCCCCAGTCCATGGCCACCACCGGCCGCCCCTTACGCTCCAGGTAGTCGGCCAGCTTGTAGTTGGCGTCGGAGTGGGCGCCGAAGCCGCCACTCTGACCCAGGGCGCGATGGTAGAGCACATCCACCCGAAGCTGACTGGCCATGAGTAAGGCCAGCAGCAACAGACAGCCCCAGGATAGCGACCGTCTTCGCCGGAGGTCAGAGCCCAACATATCCAGTCCCAGGGCGATGATTAGCTGGGGGAAGGGCACCAGTAGCAGGTAGTGCTCTGGCCAGAGCCCCGAGACAGTGAACCCGCTTTGGACGACTATCAATGTCATCATTAAGAGAGGGAAGACGGGGGGAAGTGCACATGGAGACTGCGGGCGTTTCGTCCCTCGCCAGCTTCCATCGTCGCGACGCAGCGTCCAAGGGCGGCGGATGGCTCGCCCAAGACTCCAGATCGAGATGACTGCCGCCGAGATCCAGAAGGCTAGCGGGAAGATGAGGTCCCGATGGATGGCGCCGAGATACCAGAAGTTGGACCCATCGAGCAGCCCGCGCAAGTGATCCCAACGAAGCCCTAGGTTAGGCACGTACGCCAGGTTGTTCACTCCATAGTAAGAGGTACGGAGATTGAGCAACACCACGTCCACTGTCCCTCTCGTCTGCAGGTTGTAGATCAACAGAGGGGAGAGCCCGAGCAGAAGGGCCAGCAGCGCGACGCCTAGACGCACTATCCTCCCCCCTCCTGTAGGGGCCAATTCAGCCCTCTTTCGCCGGCGACCCAGGCGCTCAGCCCCTGGAATGGGCAAGGCAGCCCACAACCCCCTGGCATTTAGCAAGATGGCCGAGATCGCCAGGGCCACCACAAACCACACGAAGGGGAGCTTGGCACTCACCCCCAGTCCCAGCACAAAGGCCGCCAGATACAGTCTCCAGTGTTGCGCACCTCCTTTCCAGCGCCCGAGGGCAGCCAAGGCCCCCATCCCGCAGGTCAGCATGGCCGTGGTCCATAGCACCCCCTGCCGGCTCCAGAAGAGGAAGCAGGGGTTCACAGCAAGAAGCAACAAGCTCACAACGGCCACCCTCGAGCCGTAGAACTGCCGCCCGAAACGATAGACGGAGGCCATGGTCAACAAGCTCAGGAAGAGGCAGGACAGGCGCAAGGCAAAGACGTTGACGCCCAGAGCCCAAAGGAAGGGGAACGCCCAGTAGGTATGTACCACACCCTTGTAGTCCATGACCATGAGTGGAAAGGTGCGACCACCGACACGGAGTCCCGATCCCCTGAGAGGCTCCGTAGACTGGCCCAACAGGAGCTGCATGGCCGGCACTACATCCAAGGCCTCGTCGTAGTTCAGGCCGGGCAGCATCAACTGCCAGCTAGCCAGCGCCAGAAAGAGAAGCAATGCCAGCAGTATGGCACCCTTCTCCATCCATCTTGGCCAGAGCCCAATGAAAAGGAGAGCCCGCTGGGGCTCTCTCTCGGTTGTGCTCAACGCGCCGGCCATGCTATTCCTCCACCAATAGCTCCACCTCCGTCACCATACTATCATACTCCCAGCCTGAGGCATATATCGAGATAGAGGTTACCCTTGCCGGGGGAGCCTCGCGCAGTTGAGTCCAGTCCAGCAGGTTTCCGGACTCATAAGGGAACCACACCAAGGGGGGGATCTTCTCACCATTGATGATAGGCCAGTCCTGGACGGGATCCATGTAGTAGAAGCCATGGGTGATGAACCGGTCGTTCCCATAGACATCCTTGTAGTCCAGGCGCACGATCACCGGGAACTCGGAGCTGAGATACCCGCCTCCCGGTAAGCTCTGATGAGCCAACTGGACACTGACGTGCAGGCGGACGGAGGCCACATCCTGCACGTCCCGGTTGATGGGCTGCACAATCCCTGTCTCCGCATGGTTCTGAGCGGCGCCACGCCGGGAGAACAGCACCGCATGCCGCCCCTCAAGGGCCATGACGGAGACCCGCCCTTCCACTTCTGCTGGGTCGGACTGGATGTTATATCCCTCCCAGCCCAGGCTCAGGGGTTCCCCAAAGTCGCCGTTGAGGATGAGATTGCGCTCCGCGGGTAGAAGCTCTGAGAGCCCTGTCCTATACTTGGCTATCACCCGCTCGCGGCCTTGCAGCTTGACTACCTCATCAGTTGCGGCGACTGTTGCCTCTCCATAGCGACAGATCACCTGTGACTCATCGCCGTGCACCTCAACGATATAGCTGCCCGGTGTGAGGAAGACCCGGGCCGAAGCAGTGCGAACGTGGAAGTCCACGGCGTGTATTCCCTCGGCGGCGATGTCCAAGCGCATGCGCCCTCGCTGTATCAGCAGATATATGCTCCCTCGTTGCGAGCTGAGATCGAAACGGGGCCTTTGGCTTCTCAGAAGGGCCATCTCTGTATCCCGGTAGAGAGTAACGGTGCTTTGGTCAAAGAAGGCGAGGAGAGCCACTGAGTCGTGCGTGTATATCCACGAGCCCTCGGGAATATCCTCCAGGGTTGACGTGACGGCGGTAGGCTCTTCAGCAGCCCGCTTGTGCACGGAGGTCGTGCTGTTGATGGCCGTCACAGAGGGCAGTTCCAGGGACACGGCCCTGTCCACATACCATGCGGCAGCTAGAGGCGTGCCGATGGCTATGAGGCAACAGGCACCAAAAGACGCCGCCAGGATTACCCAGGCAACCCGTTCCGGATTGCGACGCATCAGAATCGGACCTCGAAGGAGCGATAATTCCCGCTGTACAGCCCCCATTCAGCACTGACCCGTTGCACGCGCGCAGAGTGAGGCCCCCGGCCTAGCGCGTGCAGGAATCGCTGCAATGAGGCTTTCGGCCCCTCCGCCACCACCTCCACCGTAGCGTTCCACCGGTTCCGCACGTACCCGGTCAGGGCCAGCTCCCTGGCCTTTCGCCGGGCCCAATAGCGAAACCCCACCCCTTGAACTTCACCGTAGACTACAGCTCGCAACTGAGCGCATTCACCTTCCGGCTGGGCTTGCCCCGGCGTATGCCTCTCCATATGTTGCTCCGCTGCCCTGTCACCGTCCGCCACTCCGAAGACATTATACCATCGGTTCTTCCCCTTGAAAAGTGGTCGCTATCAGCCCTCATTCATGCCACCCAACCTGGCCCAAGCGCCCCTCACAAGTCCATCAACGGATTTCGATCTGCTAAGTCCACCACCCAGTCCTGGGCATTGTGACCGCCGCCGGGCCGCCATCTGTGATCCCTGGTGTACTCACGGATGCCGAAGGAGAAATCCAGTTGATCGCCGCGTTTCAGCAGCTTGACCAGGACAGTGTTGTCACCCTGCCGCAAATGTACGCGGCACACGTGGTTGAAGGGCGTCCACCAGGTCTGCTCGTCAGCCTCCAGCACCCTCTGGCCGTTCAGATAGATGCGAAAGCCATCATTGTTGCCGATCACCAGATACGCTTCGCGCTCGACCAGCGAAATCACCGTCCGACTACAATAGATGCAGTAGGGCCCCTCCAACCCAATCACCTGTGAAGGATCAATACGACGCTCAAAGGACACAATCACTGCCGGCTTGCGCAGCAGGTAGGACCAGCGCTTGAAGAGTGCCTCAATGCCTGGCCATGGCTCGGCCAGGTACTCGGCGTCCAGATCGACAAAGTGATGCCGAAACTTGCGCTGTGCCAGTTCGGGCCTGTCTGCGGGTGGCAGGGGATCGAAGTAGACGCCCAGGAACTTCCACAGCCCCGCTCCGACTACCCCGAACTCATAGGCGGCGTCCTCACGCCCCGCTAGGCGAGCGATGAGGATGTTGCACATGGGCAAGGTTTCGAGGTGTGCACTAGGACGCAACGTGAAGGACACCGAGCGGCTCTCGTCACGTACGATCGCCGAGGCAGGCACAGCGTCCCACCCAGGAGGCACGTCAAGTGTCAGATCCGTCCCCTCGGAGGGAAGCTCCCCGGTCACGTGTATTGTGGCCGACAAGGCCATGCCAGGTGCAGCACAGGGAAGACCGCCATACTCGATGCTCATGCCGATCTTGGGCGACACAGCAGTAACAGGAAAAGGAGCCAAGTCGGGCGTGTCGGTGATGTTAACACCAGTCTTCAGCTCCCTTGCCAACAACACCCCGACGCGGGCGACGTCCCGCGCCAGTGCCGATAACGTCATCTGCGGGCGATTGTACTGGATGCCCATGACAAGCCGGTCCCCGACGGGATCCTTCAAGGTACGGGGGATGTTGCTCGCGCCCAGGATCTGCCCGAGCAGCGCGCCTGACGAGGCCAGGGTGCAGTCGGTGTCGTAGCCGCATCTCAGGGCCGCGAGCAGCGTCTGTTGCAGGTCATTGCTACCGTAGAGCAGACCCAGGAAGGTGAAGGGGACATTTAGCCGGCTGTCGCAGGCTTCAGGATGTCCTCCCAGCGCCAGCAATCTCTGCCGGGCGTCGCGCAGGTTAAGACCCTCGTCATAGGACTCAAACGCAGCATGGCTGAGCAGCTCGATGCGGGAACCAGCGGGAAGATGGTGGATGAACATCTCGGCCAGTCGGCGCACATCGGGAATGAAAAAGGCCATCGAGGCCATAGCGGAGAGCATTTTCTCCGCCCCGACAGACTCCTCGCTGTGATCGAGAGTGCCGTCCAACTCGGCGTATTTCGCCGCCAGGTCAGGAGCGCCCGCGAAGACATAGCCCCAGATCTCGCTGCGGATAGGACAACCCTCGCCGGTCTCCCAGAACTCGTTGTCATAGCGCCCCGAGTCGGGCGCGTGGAGCCCCAGCTTCCAGTTGCGGCGGAAGGTGCCGTACTCGTTGAAGGGGTACCAGCACCATTCAAGCCAGGCCCGAGCCATGTCGTCGGAGGTGATGGCGGCTCCCTTCTCCTCCAGCACCTTCAGCCACAACACCTGGATGTCCAAGTCATCATTGGGCGGCAGCTCTTCAGGGAACATCCCCTCGGGCGCGATCTCGATCCAGTGCTTGTAGCCCTCGAACCGTGCACCCACCGCACCGCCGATGGACTTACCGATCCAACCACCCAGAATATGATCGTAGTATTCCTCATAGGTGAGCTGCATTGGAACCTCCTCGTCGAATAGGCAGAAGGCAGGCCACGGAAGTCGGAATCCTGCCTTCTGCCGCTCAACCTGATGAAGAGGTCAGCCAAGCTTCACCAGTTCGCCCGTCTGCGCTGACTGATAGACGGCATCGAGCATGCGCATCAGGGTCACGATCTGCTCCGGAGTGGTGGGGGGTGGCGTGCCGTTCCGGATACAGTCCAAGAAGTGGCGGATGGCCACGCTGTGGGTGCGTACCTTCTCCTGCTCCGGCACGTGAAGCATCTTGTCGAACAGTCGCCCTCGCTCCTGGCCGAAGATAGTCAGTGGGCTCAGCCTGGCTCCGGCCCGGTCGCCGTAGAGCTCCGTGTACTGAGTGGTCTTCTCATTGTTCAGCGCCCAGCTCACCTCCACCCGAAGTGTCGCTCCACCGCTCAGCCCGATGGTGGCAATAGCCAGCTCATCTGTGTCACCCGCCCAGTCTGGCGGCTTCGGTCTTCCCTTCACATCGGCCGGCGTCCAGGCAGTATCGTAGGCCAACTGATAGCTGCCGATCTCCTGGTAGACCTGACCATACACCTGCAGGGGCTGGGGGCATCCCATCAGCCACCAGGTCCAGTCCAAGCAGTGAACGCCGATGTCGATCAGTGCCCCGCCGCCGGACATCTCCTTTTGCGCGAACCATCCTCCGGCCGAGCCTCGTCTGCGCAGCATCCCCGTCTTGGCGTAGTAGATCCTGCCCAGCTCGCCTTCCTCGATATACCGCTTGAGGAGCTGGATCTCGGGCTGGAAGCGGTTGTTGAGACAGATCATGAGCACGCGGTTGTTGGCCCGGCCTGCGTCCACCATGGCGTCTGCTTCGCCAGTGTTCATGGCTGGCGGCTTCTCGCAGAGCACATGCTTGCCGGCCTGGAAAGCGGCAATAGTGATGGGGGCATGGAACTTGTTGGCTGTGCACACACTTACAGCCTCGACCTCCTCCAGCGCCAGGAGCTCCTCATAGTCCTCGAAGGCTCGCACTCCACCCAGCTCCGCTGCTACCCGCCTAGCCCGCTCTTCGACAATGTCGCACACGGCGACGAGTTCTGCATCGGCCTGGTCGAGGTAGCCGGGTATGTGACCCCATTCAGCTATCGCCCCAGCCCCGATGATGCCTACCTTGATGGCCTTAGTCATTGCGACCTCCTTATGTCATGATGTTTGTAGAGTAGCATTCAGCCGGCATACAACACCTCGTGGAAACTGAGCTCAACGTTACCCTGCTTAGGATTCGCCCTCATTCGAAAGAGTGTCCCCCCTGCTCTACTAGGGTTCTCGCATAAGCACGCTGCACACTGGCCGCGCGCCAGTCACAAGAGTGAGGATCTCGTAGCGGTGCGAGATCATCTCACTTCCACAAATACGGTGGGGAGCCGCTCCAGATGCTCTTCTGTGCGATTGACGTAGCCAAGCATAAGTACGTCGTCCTGGTCCGTCGGATGCAGGCCGACACCTAGATACGCGCTGGTCCTTGTGAGGCCAAAGAGGACACCTGTTTGTGGCAAGAGATCATCACCGGGCCATGGACACAGCGTTGACCGGAGCCGCTAGCCTTGGAACAGATAGGGTGCGGAGCCCTTTCGAGACAAGGAACACCAGGTATAGCAAAGATAGCCTACAGGGAAGTATACGCTATCAACGAAATAGAAGCAAGACAGTATCTCATTGAGGCTGCGGAGAAGTCAGCAGAATAGGAATTGGGCCCTTCGCCATGGGCGGTCTTCACATTGCGGAGGCCCGTACCAGGCCTCGTGCCCGTTGCTTGCGGCGGGGTTTGCCCGCCAGCGTGCCGTTCCGCAACCCAATCGGCTCTTGCGGTGCAGCTCCGTGATGGCCTGCATCCCGTGCAAATGGTTGCGCCCTTTCCTTGGGATCAGCCCCGGCATAGCGTGTCTTCATTCTGCGCAGGTATTTGTGTCTTTCGTCGATGGTCATCTTGTCTTGTGTGGCCATAGCTCCTTCCAGTAACATTATCGTTGGGGCGAACCATATCACCTCGCGAGCATTCCAGCCGAGTGAATACACAGGTTGCCAAAGCGTCAGCGCACGGCTATACTATTGACTGTTGGCTGGAACGACATGACCCTGCCGCCGCGAACTGCATGTCATGCTTCTCGGCAGGGACTCGGGGCGGGCTTCATGGCCCCTCGCGAGGATCTCCCGTGCGCGTCGGGCACGGCACAGGCGATCCCGGAGCTGGGTCGAGGGTGTTCGTTTTCCGCTGATAGGCGGGCTAGCAGCTTGGGTCCATCGGGATGGGAGAGCGCGATGGTCTCCGATGTAGGTGCCGTTACCGGGATGTGGCAGCAGCTCAAGCAAGCCCTGCTGGACCTTCTGTTTCCTCCTCGTTGTGTGGGCTGTCGCCGGCCGGACACATGGCTCTGTCCGGAGTGCCAGAAGGGAATCGAGCGCATCGCTGGTCCGGTGTGTCGGCGCTGCGGTCGCCCTGTTGCGCAGTCGGATCGCCTCTGTTCATCGTGCGGCGGCACTGCTGATCCGATTGATGGTATTCGGTCAGTGGCCTACTTTGAGGGTGTGCTGCGCGAAGCAATCCATCGCTTCAAGTACCGAGGTGGACAGGCTTTGGCCCAACCGCTAGGCCAGCTCATGGTGGAACACTGGTCGGAGTGTGAGATTCCGGCTGAGATGCTGATCCCTGTTCCCCTCCATCCCACCCGCCTGGGGGAACGGGGGTACAATCACGCGGCGCTGCTGGCCCGAGAACTGAGCGCGAAGGTCGGGCTCCCAGTGGAGGCGAGGTGCCTGGCCCGCGTCCGGGCCACGCCTCTGCAGGTTAACCTGGACGCTGCAGCCCGTCGGGAGAATGTGCGAGGGGCATTTCGATGTCTCGACGATCGGGTGGCCGGCCGTAGCGTGGTGCTGATTGACGACGTGTGCACGACGGGCGCTACGCTGACCGCCTGTGGCGCGGCATTGCGAGAAGCGGGAGTGGCGTCGGTCTGGGGTTACACCCTGGCACGCGCTCGCTGATGTATGAAGCTATCAGAGAAAGGGGACGGTGGACTGGCACCCCCCACCTACATAGTATCTGAGGGAGCAGGAACATGAAGGTTACGATTCAGGGGCGGAATGTGGAGATCACCGATCGGCTCAGAGAATACGTGGACAAGAAGGTCAGCCGCTTGATTCGCTATCTGCCCAGCATTGATGAGGCCCGAATGGAGTTGACCGTGCATCGGACCAGGAGTGCTCAAGATCGCCAGGTGGCCCAGCTTACAGTGCGAAATCGGGGCCTCATTCTCCGCGCTGAGGAGCAGAGCAGCGATCTCTCGGCTTCCATTGATGCTGTCCTAGACAAGATGTATCGCCAGATAATGCGCTACAAGGGGAAGCGATATCGCGGGCGAGCTCAGGCTCGACAGGTGCAGGAACCGCCGGAGGAAGCGGAGGAGGCGGGCCTCCTGGCGGAGGAGCCCCATCACATTGTCCGAGTGAAGCGCTTTCCCACTCCGCCCATGGACGAAGAGGAGGCCGTCGAACAGATGGAACTCCTGGGCCACGATTTCTTCGTCTTCCTCAACGCTGAGAGTGGCAAGATCAACGTGCTGTACCGGCGCCGGGATGGAGACTACGGCCTCATCGTCCCCGAGCCAGGCTAAGACGGAGGGACGTTCCACCCATCAATGCCCACCTGATAAGGGTGGGCATTTTGTTCTGGCTTTGCACGGTCAGTATGCCCTTGACTCAGGGCCTCCTGAGGGTAGCTCAAGTCGTCGTGAAGACATCATGCTCACCCTGAGATGTGCACAGGCATGATGACGTGCGTCAGATCGGGTCCCGCTACTGGTGTGATCACCGCTGGCGATGAGGGGCCGGTTGTCTCTAGGGCTACCTGGGCTGTCCCGATGCGCGAGAGGATATCAATGAGGTAGTTGGCATTGAAGGCGATGGTCATCGGTTCCCCCCTCTGACTGCCGGCCTCCTCCACGTCAACGTCAATCTCTCCCACATGGTCCCCCAACTCAGCACTCGTGGCAGCTACCGTCATATGAGCCGGCGTCAGGTCCGAGCCCGGTACGATGGAAAGGCGGATTACGTTGGCTACATCACGGGCGAAGATGTTGGCCATGCGAATAGCCTTTAGCAGAGCCTCGGTTTCCGCCACGGTCCGGACGGTGTAGGTGGTGGGAATGATCTGAGTGTAATCGGGGAAATTGCCTTCGATCAGTTGAGAGACAAGGTCTATGGAGTGTCCGTCACCGATTTCCTGATGGAACAGTATCTGATTGCGCTCCGGGGTGATGGCAAGGGCGACCAGCTTCTCCTGAGCGGGACGGGCCTCTCTGCTCCTGGTGATACGCGCCAGCTCTGAGAGTGTCCGGGCTGGCACGATGACTGTCCACTGTCCACCTCCCTGGGCTTCGGCGAGCCCCTCAGCCCGAGACTTCGGCGAGACTTCGGTGAGCTCAGACTTCGGCGAGCTCAGTCGAGCCGTCGGGCCGACTTCGGCGAGCTCAGCCGAGCCGCCGCTTGTCTGCTCCTCCATTTGCCCAAGCAGCTCCCGGCGCACGGATAGACGGAAGCCGTCGGCCGCGGCCATTGTGAGCTCATTCGCAGCCTGTGCCTGGCCAGAGGACTTCGGCGAGACTTCGGTGAGTTCAGACTTCGGCGAGCTCAGTCGAGCCGTCGAACCGCTCAGTCGAGCCGCAGGCCCCAGACGCATCAGAACTCCGGTGAGAATGGGACGGCTCTCATCCACCGCGGCTGCAAAGGCCACCTGGTCGATCATCTGGCCCAGCACATCAGCATCGAGCTTGAGTCCTTCGTCTTCTTGAAAGACAGGAATGAGGGGAAATTCCTCTGCGTCAATGCCCTTGATGTTGGCCTCAAAGCGAGCGCATTGCAGGTTCAGCGTCTGGGTGCGCACTACAAGCTCCATATCTATTCGCTCTGGCGGCAGCGCGCTGACCAAGTCAATGAGCACTCGGGCGGGCACAGTGGTAGCGCCTTCTTGCTCTGCTTTGGCCCCCACCCAGCAGGAAATCCCCATCTCCAGATTAGTCGCTGCCAGTCTAAGCCGGCCCATGTCGGTTGCCAGCATTATGTTGGACAGTACCGGCAGCGTACTGCGAGTCGCCACGGCACGACCTACGACGGCCAACCCTCTG
>Ga0315314_1003672_pt1 | contig 11858 bp, 15 predicted proteins | sample TDP9_MG_FD_203631 | JGI IMG/M metagenome (GOLD analysis project Ga0315314, IMG submission 203631) | Freshwater sediment microbial communities from Lake Towuti, South Sulawesi, Indonesia - TDP9 | ecosystem: Environmental > Aquatic > Freshwater > Lake > Sediment | place: Indonesia: South Sulawesi...
AAACCTTAACCAAAAAAATATATAGTGCTCCTAAAGGGGAGCACTTAACCCAAAAGACAACCGGACTCCTACCATGGAGTCCGCAACCAAAAGCCCCCCGCAGATGCCAACTCGCTGAAGAAAACCTTAACCAAAAAAATATATAGTGCTCCTAAAGGGGAGCACTTAACCCAAAAGACAACCGGACTCCTACCATGGAGTCCGCAACCAAAAGCCCCCCGCAGATGCCAACTCGCTGAAGAAAACCTCAACCAAAAAAATATATAGTGCTCCTAAAGGGGAGCACTTAACCCAAAAGACAACCGGACTCCTATCATGGAGTCCGCAACCAAAAAACCCCCATACTAAACCATTAGCCAAGTTAAAAAGCCTTGCCAGAATTGATCCTGGACATCAAAAAATGGTAAAATAACCCCATGACTATAGCAGAAGACCTTTTAAGGGCCAGGGCATACGGAAGAACCGCTTATTATCAGGCCATCAGAGAGCAACCCAGCTATCAGGCAGAGCTCGAGAGGACTCTGAGGGACTACAACACAAGGACCTGGTATGACCCACTAGGGATCATCCCAGAATTCACAACTGCAGAGTTTAATAAAAGAAGAGACAAATATCAAGCAAAATACGGGACAACAATTAATATCCCAGGATTCAATGATGTAATACACATCAAACCAAAGGCAACCATTTCGCCAGACGAAATGGCAGCCCACCGATTCGCACTCAAGAGAGGGCTCCCCTCTCCACTAGATCCTGAACAACAACGCTTACTCCAATACAAAAAGTTTAGGTTTTTAGCGGCCCTTGCTTCACCAACACCAACATGGCTTAAAAATTATGGCGCAGTGGCAACATCACTTGATAACCTTGAAGACGGTCTAGTGACCATCGTAGTGGCGGGCCGATTGGCAGTAAAAATAGCCCCAAGACTGTTACAAAAAACACTCCCGGTCCTTGGTTGGATACTAACCGGCGCAGACATGCTGAATGCTGTAAATCTAATGTCTTACCTGCGCATTACCAAAAGAGGATGTAAGGGACTCCCCGAAGACCTATCAGAGAGAAACCCATTCCACGCCAAGGCAAAGGCTGACAGGGTTATGAAGCTCAAAAGAACAATGCCATCAATCGGAGAGATCCTCGAGGTACTCCAAACAACGGACCAGCTCTTTGGAACCGGACTTTGTCTTGGCGGCCTTATGGGTATGGTTTGGGACACCGCAACAACCGCCCTAAGCCCAGACTACTGGACAGGCCTCGGCAAGACACTAATATCAGGAAACGTAAACGAGATCTCAGACTGGATCTCTAGAGCAGCAGCAAACGACTACGAAGCAATCAAAAGAGCACTACAGCAACAATGGTCACAATTCAAAGACGAGGCATACAGACTAAAAGCATCGGATCAAAGTATCAGAGATGGCGTGATGAAATGGTCCAGGGAACAGGCAAACAAAGCATGGGGATGGATCAAAGCCGCACCAGAAAGGGCATCAAAACCATTTGCAGACCAACTATGGGGAAGTATGATAATCTCCGGAGGTATGCAGGATTTTGACAAAGAAACACACACAAAAGCCTATATGCTCCTTGACCAGGCCATGAAAGGAGTCATGCCGTGGTGGCTTAAAAATGACCCAATCTCTAACTTCAAACAGATCGCAGAATGGAAATGGAGAATACCAATTCCAACAGATCCATCAACCATTGCTTTGTTAGACGAGTACTTACCAGATTGGAGAACAAGGGTCACATGGCCCTGGCTGGATAAAAGAGAGGCTACCTTCGATGAGATCTTTTACAGCTACGCCCGAAAAATCAAAGAATCATTCCAAACGTACTGCTTAAAATACAAATACGAATACCAGGCAATGGTTGCCGCTTATGAATGCACGGACTTCGTTAAAAGTGTAATCAGGTCTTACGATGACAACCAAAACGTCAGATGTGGAATGACGGCATGGTGGGCCGCTGCAAAAGATATGGTAGATTTCATCTACCTCATTCCCCCGGACACGCCCAAACCCCTGGTAGACCAGCTCTGTAACTGGATAGGAAACTATGAGAGAAGGACTGCCGGACCAGCACCAATCAAAGAAATAGCCATACAGGGCTATTCGATTGGTATCATATGGGAGAGATCCTTCCCAGCAAAAACCCTTGAAACCATAGCAGAGCAGTTCCCTGAATGGGCAGAGCTACAAGACCTAATCGGAAACCTATGGTTTCCAGACCAATGACAGAGTGGCCCACGAGGTGAAAATTACCCCTGCTTTGCCATTTCCGTTTCTGCTGGTTTAAGCAGTGCACCCGCTGTCAGGATTAGCGGTAGTCCGTCCAGAAGGTATTAATATAAAAATAGCGAGGTGTAAAGACACACGAGGGCAGAATGCCCCTGCTTTGTCTATTACTTCTCTTTAGTTGTGCACTGCTTAGCCCGCTGTCAGGATTAGCGGCAATGGTCTTAACCTAACAAACCTAAAATCAAAAACCGATGGGTGATAATTTTGGCCAACGGCCAAGCTCGATCACGAGCTCAATCATAACCCATCGGAACCCAACAAACCTAAAATCAAAAACCTAAGCCCTTCAGATCTTCGATCTGCCGCCACGAGTGTGGTATTCAGTGCCTTTAGGCTCGTTACCACTCCACGAGTGGCAAGAGTCCCCCGCAGACCCCTACGCCCTGTGTTTCACAGTGCTAAGGCTTCGGTCGCTTCGCTCCCTTCGGGGTTCGGCAAATTTCTTAACCAGAAATTTTTAAGCCCTCACCCTGCCTGCGGGGGACTCTTGCCACTCGCTCAGTGCCTTACGTTCAGCGTCGGTTAAGACTCGTGGCGGAAAAACAAATTCTAGAAAACCTCGATCCTTAAGTGTAAGACTTCCAATGTCAGAGGTTGGAAGGTTTCCAATGTCAGAGGTTGGAAGGTTTCCAATGTCAGAGGTTGGAAGGTTTCCAATGTCAGAGGTTGGAAGGTTTCCAATGTCAGAGGTTGGAAGGTTTCCAATGTCAGAGGTTGGAAGGTTTCCAATGTCAGAGGTTGGAAAGTTTCCAATGTCAGAGGTTGGAAAGTTTCCAATGTCAGAGGTTGGAAGGTTTCCAATGTCAGAGGTTGGAACGACTAAAAACCAACCTCATTGAGGCATGGAGGGTTTTTCGAGTTCACCGGCAGCCTTAAGTAGTTCTTCGCTTAACTCACGGTGGATCACAAGTGTGATCCCACGGTTTTCGTAACGCTCTTCGATCAGCTCCCAACCGAGAGCAACAAGAACGTTAAGAAGGCGATCGACTTCGTGACGCTTAATTGAATAGGCCATATCAAACCTCGATATCAAAGAATTGCAAAAACCTTGTAGATCCAAGGATAGACTTGATCAAAGTCAAAATCTTCAGGCTTGAAAAAATCATGATGATTCCTGAGGCCATCCATCTTGTGAACCTGAAACACACGCCAGCCCCTCCCCTTACCACTCCTCGAAGCCCCCTCAAGCTGAAAACCACGCATCAAAGGGTTCCCTTCACTACTAATACCAACAACAAAAGGAGCTACAACGCGGTCAGATTCATCATAACGAAACACAAGAAGTTGCATTGAATCCATCGCATCAAGAATCATCTCAATATTCGCTTTTGCAAAATCACCAAGCTCATTATACTCATCTTCGGTGGCGGGCCGAGGGCCTTCCCAGTCTTTCTCCCAAGACATCTTTCGCCGAAAATCAAACCTTGACATTCTTAGAACCCCGAACAGACTTAATACACCCAGGACAACCGATGATCTGCTTTGCTACCCGAATATCAACGGGACCAGAGCAGATCTGACACGTAACATAAACCGGTTTTGGTTCGGGAGAAAGATCAGACTCCCCCACGTCCCCCATGCCCTCATGCATTCTACCAGCTTTGGATTTCTGATAATCAGAAACCCAAAGCTCAGCCACTGGCGTTGTAATACCATTCTCAACGGCCATACGAAGCCACTCACTTCGCAAAAAAGGATCATCAACCTCAAGAAGCTTTTCAGCAACAGAAAGAGCAACCCCACCCTTTTCAACAGCCATTTTAAAATCCTCAGGCATTCGCCAAAACTTCAAGTACCGGATCACAGTATGTTTAGACCTACCGGTCGATTTACAGATCTCCTCCACCGACAAACCACCTTCTTCCCTCATCGTTTGGTAAGCACGTGCCTCTTCAAGTGGCGTTAAGTTTTCACGCTGAAGGTTTTCAACCGCACGAAGAATGATGATCTGAACATCAGAAACTTCTTTAATAATCGCCGGAATCTTATCAATGCCCAGGTGTTCATGGGCAAGATAGCGCCGATCACCAGCAACGATCTCATAGCGACCATTGCGAGGGGTTACGATGATCGGTTCAAGAAGCCCATTTTCACGAATCGACTCCGCAAGCTCAATGATCTTTGACGGATCCATCGAATCACGACCAGAAACCTTCGGACGATCAATCTGCTTCAACTGAATCAGTTGAATTCCATCTTTTTTCATAAAACGACCCCCTTAAGTACTTAACAACATCCTAAACCAAAACAAAAACATAAATCAACCACAAAAAAAACCTGCTCCCGCCTTGCAAGGTCTACCGGGGCAAGGCTCTCTTCCCTTCGCGCCCTTTCAATTCTGATAATCGGACACACATTTTTTCTTAAGGTTAAAGCCTGACAATGGTCACGCCAGCAAAATGACGCTGTCATGCCCTTTGCACGGCTTCTCTTCTTAAGTGCGTCCTCAGCTGTATTTCATCATCTCTTTTACCTCCAAACTTTTACGAGAGGTAAAAGAGATGATGAATCAAATCCATATCAAAATTGAAAGGGCGAGTCGGTCAGTTAAGACCGCTTACGCTCTACCCTTAACAAGGGGGTAAATAAAATGAATGACCTAAAATGTTCGGGATGCTGTTGGATTCTTGACCAAGATGGGCAAATCTTCGCTGAGTGCATTCACAAGGAGTGCCCTGGTCATCGACTTCAACAGCTTCGTTTGAAGGAAAAAATTGAACACTCTGGACCAAAATTGTCAGAGTGCTTTTCCTGAAGTGACTGAAACAGGCTGTCAGTTGACACCTAAATTTGGTACACTATTTGCTACCATAAAAGAGGAAGGAGGTGAGATATATGAAAAAGGGAGACCAAAAAAGCTTCTCAATCGGAGTGAGATGGACCATCATCTCTCTCCGCCCGCTCAAAGTCAAGGTAGAGACCGCAGACCAACGCGGTGTCTACAAAGACCCGTACATAGTACGGATCAAAAAAGCACAGTGGTAATTATCCACCCCACCTATCGGCCATACGGGGAGAAAGGAGGTGAGATTATGGCAGCTATTAATTACCTTTCGGAATTCGACAAGATCAAGGCCTATCAAACTTATAGGCCAATAGTTGAGGACCTTTCAAAGCCACAGCTCGAGATCCTGATCCTTTTGCTCATCAATGGGAGCGAGCTCGATTATGCGGTTGACCTGGCTATGAGCTACCCGAAGGAAGGTTAAAACTATAGATCATCACCCAAGCCCCTGGTCCGGGGTACCTGGACCAGGGGATTTTTTTTGACCTATAGTTTTAGAAAAGCCGTTGATCGACTCCCCCTTAATGTCGATCCCCTGGACCGATGCCATAAGGGCACTCGTCGAAGCCCTCACAGGTGAAGCCAACCCCTGGGCATTCCTGGGGATCACCATAGTGTGAGCAGTCACCGTAAAATTCACATGATGGGCAAATACACTTATTGCAATTATAACTCATCGGTCTTTCACCCTTCCGAACGGCTCAAAATTCAAAATGATAAATGTCACCGAGTGATTCCCAATCACCACCCCAGGTGTGACCCATGCCTTTCCACAGCTCACCGGCCCGATGATAGGCCGCGTCATCCTTCCAAATCAACTGCCCGTGACGAACAAGCACAAAGTCAATCGCAAGCCAGTCTTCATGCTTGGAATGAAGGACTTTAGATTTACCCTGGTTGTACAGGGTCAACTGTTCTTCCCTCGTACGATAAAAACAGGTTGGCATCAACTCGATCTTTTCACTTTTAAGATGCCAGATCAGCTCACAAATGTCTTGAAAAAACCTAACTCGATCATCGGTTTTGGCCATGACTCACTTCCTTTCCTTTAGGTGGAGATAGACCCGATCACCAAAGAAGAATGAGAAAACTGAAGCTGAAAGGTTAAGGAGAAAATTTGCAACCTCCATCTTAGGAGAAGGAAGAAAAATGTAGACGAAGGTCCCAACGAGGATCAGATCAGCTAAAACGTACCGGTGCATCGCTCTAAAATTCGCTACCCATTTTGAGATCTCACCTGCAGGGTTGTCAAGTGAAGCCAGGGCGGTCAACCTACGTGTCTGAGAATCGGTCAGGCGAATAGCATCATCAACAGTCTTTGGCTCGGCCCCGCCGATCCCCGTGATCTTGGCAATGAGAGACCTAACCCCATCGGAAAAAACAGGGAGAAGAGCGGGAAGAAGTAAAGCGAGAAAGTTCATAAAGCACCTCCTTGAGAGATGTTAAAACGCACGGGAGTACCCGAGCGAAGCGAGCTGAAGATATAGGTGAGTATAAGATCCTTGAGCCAGCGATCATTTTGGCACACGAGACTCGGTTTTTCTCCTTAATGGAGCTCTTAGGGTCTTTAATATGGGGCTTTTGGTTGCGAAGCCCTACCTTTTATGGGGTTTTCCACAGGATTTCCACAGAGGGTAGAAGCCTTTAAAGAGATCTCATTCCCTCTTATGGATTTATAGTCTGCCATTTTTGGCAGACGGAAAGAGGAGAAAACCTTCTTGACCCACTTTCCAAGCGAATTCAACCATATATATGCCTTTACCCTGAACTTGTACAGGGTAGAGGTAAATAGCTTCTTCCCACCAGCGACCCTTTTAGTCCGGCGCAACCGACTCAAATAGTTTTCATCAACCAGAATCGCGAGATCGCGGTTCAGGGTCCGGTTCGATATGTCTATCCCGTGGTAGTCAAATAACAGCCGTTGTAGCTTGCCCTGTGAAGGATAGCAGTACTTTTTACCGTACTTCAGGCACACACCAAATAAACATGAAAGGATCGCTTCACGCCGAGATTCCATGGTTTTCCTCCTCTGGAAAATTTTACTTGACAATACAAAATAGATTTGTTACTTGTCAAGTACGACAAATTGTCGCAGTGGGTGCGACAAATTGTCGCACTAATCAAATGTTTAGTAAGGGAGATCGGGACAGTAAATATGAGACTATCCCGGTCTCCCTTTTTTACTGTCCCAATCTCCTAAATCAAACCAAAGGAGGTAACAACAATGGCTGAAATAAAGAGTTTAGAGTCAATTCAGGAGAAGTACCAGCGCGTCACTCCTGCGAGACGGGACGACTACGAGAAGGGCATTGCGTCCCCTCGAAGGTCGTGGAAGGGAGCTGCTAAGGCAGCTGTAGGAACCTACAAGGCAGCTATCACCGAGTCGGTAGCAAAAGACCTGTATAACAAGGGACTCGACAAAGTCACAGACACTGACTGGTCGGAACCAGCAATGACCAAAGGACCCGGCCGATTCGCTGAGGGAACAATGGTAGCCGGTCCTAAGTTCGGAAAGGGCTTTGCCAAGATCCACGCTGCATTTAAGGCCGTAACCAAGCAGCCGAGGTACCCTAAAGGGGATCTCCGGAACCTGAAGAACGTTGAGCTCTTCAGCCAGGCCGCGTATAAGGCCAAGATCGGTGGATAATCCTGAAGAAATTTTCTTCAATTTAAGAAAGGAGGGTAAAAATGAACTACAGACTTGCCACAATCTTCGCAAGAAAGTCTTACAGCGCCGATATAACTGAAACAATCGACATCGACGTCGCCGACCCTATAAGCCAGCTAATCATCGAATTGGCTGTAAACATCACGAATGATACCGCGATCACTGCACATGCAATAAGGTGCTTAACGAATATCGAGCTTGTAGATGGCTCAGATGTTCTTTTTAAGCTCTCGGGAGCAGAAGCCGAGGCAGTTGACTGGTATCATAACCATATCGTTCGTTCTCCTTGGAATATCTACATGGGGTGGGGAGAAACACAGAGGTTCATTGCTATCAACTTTGGCAGATGGCCATGGGACAAGGAGCTTGCTTTTGATCCAAAGAAATTTAAGAACCCCCAGTTAAAGCTAACCCTGGACATTGACGCAGGTGGTGCGGTCCCCAACCTAAACCGATTGGGTGTTTGGGGTGCTGTATTCGATCAAAAAACGATCGAACCGGTTGGCTTCTTGATGCACAAGGAGATCAAAAACTACACAATGGGAGCAAGTTCCCACGAATACACGGACCTCCCAAGGGATTACCCATATCGCAAGATGTTCGTAAGGTGCCAAACTTACGACTCTGAACCAGGAGCCAAGATCAATAAAATCAAACTCTATGAGGATGAGGGAAAAAGGATCATCTTCGACCACATCCCCGAAGAAATCCTAAGGGCAATGGCTTTACAAAGCCCGCCCCTCAGGGAAAAGATTCATTGTAGGATAGCAACATCACAGACGAACATTTACTGCACTCCAACAACAAGATTATACGGCAATGCGTCTGAATTGGGCGATACTTCCGGCTCGGGCGCGATCGCTCTAACAATGGGAGATGGAGGCCGTATCAAGGGCATCTGTGCAACAGCACAAAAATACGCTGTAGTTGACGTTGAGGGCTACCTACCTCATGGAGCGTATGAACTGCCCTTCGGAGATCAGGACGATCCGGAGGACTGGTTCGATGTCACAAAGGTAGGATCTTTAAAAGCAGATATTGACGGAACATCAAGTGCAGCTTCAACAGATTCTGTACAGATCTTTTTACAACAGCTAAGAACATACTAAACGCCACCATCCAAAAAAAAATTTAATGGAGGTGTTTAGTATGATGAAGTTAAAACAAGTCATTACCGAAGAGGTAATTAAGGGCGCCTCAGCAGGGACCAATGACCTTGAGTCCCCGGTGGTAGAGCCAGGAACGATTCTTGAAGTTAGACACGTCGCGGTGGAGAACCGAACCACCGCGTACACCCGCCTTGTGATCGGTGTTGCTGACGGGATCTCCTTCTTCCAAAAGGAAGAAGAGGACTCCCCTGCAGCAAACAATATCTACTGGACAGATTCTAAGTTTTTAATCCCCGCAGGTAAAAAACTACGCGCCCGCCTCACCGGATGCACGTCAGGCGATAAGATCTATATGGCTTACGAGGGCTTTGTGTGGGAAGAAGAAAAACCCCCAAGGCCAGAAAGACCGCTTCCGCCACCTACGCCTCCACAACCACTTTGGGAGGTCGAATGACGTGCCAGAGATTGGAGCCCTTCGTTTAGATTTTGACGGCATTCTTTTCCACCTGCCCGCATCAGGCGGACACGAAATCGGAGCCTACCGAGGCCAAATAAAAAGACGCCCCAACCCACACGGACTGACCTGGACTGATCTTGGACAACAGGCAGCGGAAATGATAATCTTCTCACTCGCTTACCTGGGGAATGGTATCGCTCTGGCAGGATCATACCCAAATGCAAAGATTTTCAGATCGACTGACTACGGACTGACCTGGACTGATCTTGGACAACAGGCAGCGGAAACACAAATTTTCTCACTCGCTTACCTGGGGAATGGTATCGCTCTGGCAGGATCATACCCAAATGGAAAGATTTTCAGATCGACTGACTACGGACTGACCTGGACTGATCTTGGACAACAGGCAGCGGAAGCACAAATTCTCTCACTCCCTTACCTGGGGAATGGTATCGCTCTGGCAGGATCATACCCAAATGCAAAGATTTTCAGATCGACTGACTACGGACTCACCTGGACTGACCTGGGACAACAGGCAGCGGAAACACATATTCTCACACTCGCTTACCTGGGGAATGGTATCGCTCTGGCAGGATCACAACCAAATGCAAAGATTTTCAGATCGACTGACTACGGACTGACCTGGACTGATCTGGGACAACAGGCAGCGGAAACACATATTCTCACAATCGCTTACCTGGGGAATGGTATCGCTCTGGCAGGATCATACCCAAATGCAAAGATTTTCAGATCGACTGACTACGGACTGACCTGGACTGATCTTGGACAACAGGTAGGGGAAGTATACCTCCGCTCACTCGCTTACCTGGGGAATGGTATTGCTCTGGCAGGAACAGCCTACGCTGGAAAGATTTTAAGATCGACTGACTACGGACTGACCTGGGCTGACCTGGGACAACTCGCAGCGGAACAAATAATCCTCTCGCTCGCTTACCTGGGGAATGGTATCGCTCTGGCAGGATCATACCCAAATGCAAAGATTTTCAGATCGACATTATAAATGATCAATTAAACGACCTCCTACCATAGACGCATGCCAAAAGAATCAGAGATCATCCTACGAAAAATAGAAAGCCTGAAATACCAATACCGCCAGAATACAAATAACCTCCTTGAAGACCAGGCCCGCAGACTAAAATACCTAGAGGAAACTATCAGGGAGCTGCGTTACAAATTCGAGCTCGCCCTTCTGGCCGAAAGAAAAGCCCTTGAAATGCTAATCGATGAGGCAGAGGGCGAAGAAAGAGAGCGGTTACAGACAAAACTAAAAATGCTCATCGAAGAGCAGCAAATTAAAAGAGAAAATCAAGAGGCTATTTGGGAAAGGGATATAAAAAATCTCAAGGAGAATTTCAGGCTTGAAAAGGTAGTGTTAGACGAAGAATACATGGTTGATTTAAGGGCATTAGAACAAGCCCTTAGAGACGCACTTCAGAGAGAAAAAGAGGAAGAAGAAGAAAAGAAGAAAAAGGTCCCACCTGGTCTATTGGTCGAACGGATACCGTACCCCCGCTGGTGGAGGGATTCACTTAATGCAAAGATTGACTTAACTGCCCCTGGCTCAAAAACCCTCGCAACCGTAACAGGAAAATTACACCTCTGGGTGGCTACAATCGTTCTCACCGTAACCGGTGAGACTGTAATCACCATCACCTTTGGAAAGGCGGGATCCAGCGGACCAATATACTTAGGAGGAGATCAACAACCAATGGGGATTGTCATTGCCATGGGAAACTCCCCGGCACCATGCGCAGACGGAAACTTAGTAATATCAGCAACAGACCCAACAGCAGTAAACCCCCAAATCGGAGGTTGGGCAACCTGCTTCGCAGAGGAGTATAAAAAAGAGGTAAAGCCTTAATATTACCATGCCCGAAGGACAAGCAATAATAGACCAGGAAGATAGGGAGTTCATAACATCCCTTGGCAACTGGACAGGAGACGCAATATGGAATCCTGGACCCCTATTTGGATACGAAGGATTAATGGAATTCGTTTGCGACCCAGGCGGGCCAAACAAAACCGAGCAGTTAATATACCCAAATGTCATTATACCAAAATCAGCTGACTCCCTATTCGCGGTGAATTCAGGAAAAATACTAACCGTTTTCGGAGACCCGGAAATATCAATAACCCTCGATGACCAAAACGGAAACGTAATAAACCTACTCCCAATACTAAAACCAGGTTACCTGTTTGCGGGCATGAACTGGAATTTCATCACACCCACATATTGGAAACGAAACGGATCAAGAATAACCATAACGGCTTCATTCCCAGACGCCGCCGAAGGAAGTATGTACCTAAAGTTTTTCTCAATAATTTGGGTCACTCAAAAAATACAGTACCTTCCGATTTTAGGAGTAGGATAAGGAGCATAAAAACAACATGTCATACGAAGCATGGATCATGATCGCAGGAATTGCGATCGTAAATCTGTTTACACTGGTGGGAGGCCTGGTCAAGATAACAGCCCGACTCACCAGGATCGAAACAGATTTACAGTGGATCAAGA
>Ga0315314_1003673_pt1 | contig 11856 bp, 10 predicted proteins | sample TDP9_MG_FD_203631 | JGI IMG/M metagenome (GOLD analysis project Ga0315314, IMG submission 203631) | Freshwater sediment microbial communities from Lake Towuti, South Sulawesi, Indonesia - TDP9 | ecosystem: Environmental > Aquatic > Freshwater > Lake > Sediment | place: Indonesia: South Sulawesi...
TGGCGGCAGGGCCGGTGCCGCGCCGACGACAGCGAGGCCCGCTGCTGGCGCTGAAGCCGCGAAGCCGGGGGCCGGGCCGGTGCTCACTGCGGCCCAGGTGCCGGTTTCGACCAAGGGAGCCACTACCGGCATTCCCGAGGTTGACAAGATGAAGAGGATCCGCGAGTTCGCTGCGGTGTTCGGCCCCACAACGCTGATCAAAGCCCAGGATCGCAACGGTACGGAGCTGGAGTGGATTGCGGTCACCCCCGACGCCGGGAAAGAGAAGGGGCGACAGGTGGTGATGCCGCTGAGCATGTTGATGTACGCTGACTACCCGGAGCTGGTGGAAGGCTACTTCCCGATCTACGTGCGGGGGGCGCGACCATTGGGCAATATCGTCTCGAAGGTAACAGTGACCGAGACGCGCCGCCCGAAGAAGGATCTGAAGGCGATCAGGGAAGAGGAAGCAAAGAAGAGGCGGGCAGCGCAGCCGACCGAAGAGGTGGCTGCGGCTGAGGCTGGACCAGCGGCCGGGGGCCGGGGCGGTCGAGGCATGGGCGGCGGGATGCGCGGAGGTGGCATGCGGGGCGGCGGGATGCGCGGGGGCGGCATGCGGGGCGGAGGTATGAGGGGAGGCAGGGGAGGCTTCTAGCCCCAGCCTTGCGCTTGGGTAGACGCTTCGGGGGGCCGCTCTGGCGGCCGGCCATTCGCTCGTCGGCCTAGCGGTGAACCTCGGCCACGGCAAGCGATGCGGAAGCCTCCAGCAGTGTCGCCTGAGCGCTTTCCCCTGCCGATAGCGCGCCATCAACCAGCCGGACGCCGAAGACCTCCTCCAGGCCTGCCCTAAGCGCGTCGGCGACCTGCTGATAGCTCAGCGCCGTTCCTGCCGCGTCGCGCAGTCCCACCGCCGCCGGCGCAACCGGCCGGCGTCGGAACAGCCGGGCCCAGTCCTCAAGAGGAATGCGCAGCGGCAGCGAGTTCTGCTGGAGGATCACGCCTTCGCGGTGCAGTTGGGCGCTGCCCAATATCTTCTGTGAACCCAACACGAGATCGCATCGCGCCTTGACCGCGAAACAGGCAGGATCGTGGGCCTGAGGCTGGCGCCCGCCCGCCGACCGCTCGACCAAGCGCGACTCGACCCCTAGCAGTCTCAGCGCGGCGACGAAAGAACTGGCAAGGGATCGGTAGGATTCCATCACACCCCGTGTGCCGAGCCGCCTCTCTGATACGACGATGCTGAAGGTGACTTCGTCCTCCGTGTGCAGGATGGCGCGGCCGCCGGTCGGGCGGCGGACCACGTCAACCCCCATCCTGCGGCATGCCTCCAGGTCAACGCTCGCCTCGGCGTCTTGAAAGCGTCCCAGGGAGATGGCGGGTGGGCGCCAGGTGTAGACGCGCAGGGTGGGCGGCGTCTCGCCGCGCAGATGAGCCTCCAGCATCGCCTCATCGGTCGCCATGTTGAGCGCGCCGGGCTGAGGCCCCGAGTCGAGATAGCGCCACACTTCGCGCGTCACGGCAGCGGCTCCAGCCGCCTGAGCGCATCGGCCTCATCCTGACACAGCTCCGCGCCCGCGTTGACGATCTGTCGCTGGAGCGCGGTGGCTTCGCCGTCGGTGAAGTCCCGGCCGGGGATGGGTGGATCGTCAATGATGAGCACGCGCCGGCCGGAACCGCGCGCTCTCACCGCCGCCTCGAGGTTCCTCACGTTTCCGGACCCGTACGGGATGCCGGTGACCAGGACCACGTCGGCCTGGCGCGCCAGCTCGCAGTTGAGCCGATGGGTCTCCTCGGTGATCGGTGAGAAGGGCGCTTCCTCGACCCGTGGCAGGTCGAGCGCCTCTGCTTCGAGCTGGTCGCTGTCAGCGACGTTGACGACACCGACCGACACGGCGAAGCCCTGCTGCCGGAGCTGGCGCATGAGCCGCGTCCCCGTCCCGGCGCCACAGATCAGATGGAGGCGCGTCTGCCTGGTGGGAGGCGGCGCAACCGGGAGTCGGGAGATCAGCGTCACATATGGCCGGCCGCTGCTGGGATGCTGCCGGACCTGAACATCGGTGCCGTAGGCGGTGCGGATATTCGCTTCGGTGACCACCTCCCCCGGCGTACCGGTCGCCAGCACCCGACCATCGGAGATGATCGCCAGGTGATCACAGTACTGACTGGCGAGGTTCAGGTCGTGAAGCACGACCAGCGTCGCCAGCCCGCGCTCGGCCGTGAGCCGCTTGGCGAGGTCAAGGACTTCGATCTGGTGGTTGATGTCCAGGTGGGCGGTGGGCTCGTCGAGAAGGAGGATATCGGGCTGCTGGGCGAGCGCCCGGGCGATCATGCAGCGCTGGCGTTCGCCTCCCGACAGCGATGTGACCGGGCGGCTGGCGAAGGTCAGGGTGTGAGTGAGCGCCATCGCCTCGCGGGCGATGGCGTGATCCCGCGATCCTTCCAGTGCGAACCGGGAGAGGTGGGGGGAACGACCCATCAGCACCACCTCGCGCACGGGGAAGTCGAAGGCGACTGGATTGTCCTGCGAGACAACCGCCAGCCGCCGCGCCAGTTCGCGGGCGCCCATCCGGTAAACGTCCACGCCGTCCAGGAGCGCCTGGCCGCTGATTGGCGGCAGCACGCGGCTGAGCGCCCGTACCAGCGTGGACTTGCCGCAGCCGTTGCGTCCGACAACGCCCACGAACTGCCCGCGCGCCACTGCCAGGTCCACCTCGTGGAGGACGGTCTGTCCGTTGTAGCCGACGGTTAGCTTGCGCGCTTCCAGCATCGCCCTACGCCGGCCTCGGCCGCGTCTTGACCAGGTAGAAGAAGAACGGCGCGCCCAGCACCGCGGTGAGAACGCCGACGGGGAACATCTCGCTGATCGCCCGGGCAAGCGTATCCGCCCAAACCAGGAACGATGCCCCGAGCAATCCTGCCGCCGGCAGCAGCAGCCGATGATCGGGACCGACCAGGCGGCGGGCGATGTGCGGGATCACCAGGCCGACGAAACCGATCAGGCCGCTCACCGATACCGCGGCCGCGGTGATGATGGCCGATAGCACGATGATCGCCTTCTTCAGGCTTTCCGTCTCAACGCCAAGCTGGCGCGCTTGCTCCTCGCCGAGCGCGAGTAGGTTGAGATCCCGCGCGTAGGCGTACAGCGCCAACGACCCCGCGACGACCAGCGCGGCGGCAACGCCCACGACTGCCCAGTCCACCTGGCCGTAGAGGTTTCCCATGAGCCAGAACACGACTGTCTGAAGGTCGGCGCCGGCCACGGTCATCAGCAGCGTCACCAGCGCCCAGAGGAAGGAGCCGACCACCACTCCGGCGAGGATGAATGCATCGCGATCTATTCTCCGTCTGGCCCGAGCCAACCAGAGCACCCCGGCCATCGTCCCTGCGCCGGCGGCGAAGGCGATAATGGCTCTTCCCGCGCCGCCGGCGAAGCCTCCCAGGTGCAGCACCATCGCCGCGCTCGCCCCGAGGGCCGCGCCCGCCGACACGCCCACGAGATAGGGGTCGGCGAGCGGGTTCATCAGCAGACCCTGAAGCGCGCCGCCCGCTACTGTGAGCGCACACCCGACCACCGCACCCAGCACGACGCGCGGCAGCCGGAGATGCCAGAAGATGTAAGCGAGCTGGGCAGCGCCCTGATCCTGTCCCGCCCGTTCACCGACCGAGCCGAGGATCACCGCAAGCGGGACCGGTTCAGGTCCGATGTTGGCGGCGAGCAGGACAGTGACGGCGAGAAACGCCCCGAAGCCGGCGACGAGTGCGGATAGGCGCTGGAGGAGCGAGCGGCCGGGCGCGGCCGTCACGCTGTGCAGCGAAGCATCGTCACCTCGGAGGGAGGGATCGGCGCGGCTCATATCTCCTTGTCCTCGTGAGCGATGAGCTTCTCGACCTCCGGCCACAGCTCCGATGCGTTCTGCCGCTCCTCTCTCTCCTCGGCCAACATGCCCACCCGCCGGTAGATCTGCGCTTCGCGGTATCGGGTCTTCGCCTCCAGCAGCCGCATCTCCTCACCTCGGTACTCGCGGGGCCGGCCGAGCGCGACGAACATAGCATCTGTGCTCCTGGCCCGGGCGTAGTATTCGAGGATTATCCTTAGGGCGGTGTCGTAGTGCTCGAGCGCGCGGGGAATAGCATCCTTCACGCGCCGGTCGTGCGCCCTCTGCCAGTCGAGCCCGACCTCGTAATGCGCGTAGGCGAAGTTGGTGTCAACATCTATCTCCGACAGGGCGCGGTACCTGTTGTACGGGGCATCCTCCCCGGCCAGCAGATGCTGGTAAACGGCCAGCGCCTCGTCCCGTTCACCCGCCTTGCCCCAAGCTTCAGCGAGGCGCCTCATGGTGCGGGTATGGTTGGGGAACAGGACAAGCGCTCGCTCGTAACAGCCGATGGCGTCGGCCAGCCTGCCCATCTCCTCGTAGAGCTGCCCGAGCGTGGACCAGGGGCGGAAGCTGGTGGGGCTCAACTCCTGCGCGCGTTGCACTGCCTTGACCCCCTCGTTCAGATCTCTCAGCCCCAGCACCAGCCCGTAGCGCTCCCACGCCTCGGCCCAGCGGGGGTCGAGCTGGCGCGCCCGCTCATACTGCGCCAGCGCCATCGCGCCTGCCTCCTGGCGACGGGACATGGCATACTCGTCTCCCAGGTCCATCGCCTTCTGCGCGCGTGCGTTCCTGAGCGGGGCGGTGACCCCGGCTACTGCCGCCAGACAGGACACCGCCAGGAGCGCTGCCCAGGCGGCCAGACAGAGTGTCCTCCGGCTGGCGGTGGGCCGTGGCCACGGGAACGCCGTGCCTGCGAGTTCGGGGTCGGGTCTGTGCGGTGGGCCTTGCGCGCGCCGACGGCGCCTGGGGACGGGCTTCGGCGCGGGGTCCGCGGCCGCCACCGCCGACCTGGGCTGGGCAAGGTACGCCAGCACACCTGCCACCAGCCAGAAGCACAGGTTGATGGCCCCGATGTACCAGTCGTAGTCCAGCAAGCTGTGTACCATGAGCGCGACCACCGAGCAGATGCCGCCGATCGCCCAACAGCGGCCGGAGAAGTCGCGCGCGGCGCGGATCGCTCTCCCGCCGGTCAGCAATACCGACCCGACCAGCCAGACGAAGACGATGCCGCCCACTGTGCCCAACTCGGCGAACATCTGCAGGTAGTTCTGGTGGGAGGCCTCCGTGTAGCCAAGGATGGCGTAGCGCGGGTAGGCGTACTTGAACGCGCCGGGGCCCACGCCCAGCCCCGGATAGGCCTGGAAGAGGCGCAGCGTTCCCCTCCAGGTGAACACGCGGAACATGTTGGAATCGCTGTCCAGCCTCAGCGTGTGGATGAACCAATCCCTCGCCGGTCCCACCTGCCAGGCGAGTAGCGCCGTCGCCACGACCGCGGTGATGCCGATGGCCACCACCGCTGCCGCGAGCTTCCTCAATCGTCCGCTCTGCCAGGCCAGCAGCACAAGGCAGAGCAAGAGGGCGGCAGCGCACGCCAGCATCGAGCCCTTGGACTTGGTCGGGATGATGGCGGAGGTGGCCGCCAGCGCGCAGAAGCCCCAGAGCAGCCGCCGCCACAGGATCCGGTCCGCCAACGCCGCGGCGAGCGCCAGGGGGGAGGCCATCGCCAGGAAGCCGCCCAGCGAGTTTGGGTTGAAGAAAGTGGCGAATATCTGCCAAGTGGGGTCATTGAGCTCCCGGGCGACGGCGAGCTTCTCCCGCCAGCCGTAGAGGGCCACCACCATCCCTGCTGAGAGGACAAAGCCGTTGCGCAGCCAGGCGATCGGCTCCGCCTCCTCACGGCTCGTCACGATCACCGCTATCGCCATGCCTACCGCGACGACGATGAACGCGCGGAGAGCAAGGCCCGCCGCCTCGGGTATCGGCACGAACGCGGTCAGGACCAGGGAGCAGGCGAAGGCGACGGCGACCACGCTGGGCCGCGAGGCCGGCAGCGTGGCGCGGTTGGCGATCAGGAGGAAGAGAACAAAGCCAAGCAGCAGCCGGGAGAGCTCGATCTTGCTGGCATGTGGGTTTACGGAGACGGTGGTGCTGATCGCGGCGACAGCGAGCAGCAGGCATGCCGGCAGATGGATCGCGTTGGGCAGGCGGGCCGGGGGATTGCCCGTCCCCCACCGCGCCAACAGGGCAGAGATGAGAGCAAGGAAGACGAGCCCCGCGGCGAGCGTCTGCCCGGCAGAGGCGGAGATCTGGCCGAGCGCGGTTGTCTCGGGTATCGAGACCTGCCCCCAGAAGATGGGAGCGTAGAATACCGCGACCAGCAGCGCGGTATCGTGGAGCGCGGCCAGCGCGGCAGGCGCCAGAGCCGGTCGCTGCGCGCGGCTCATCGTTGCGCACTCCCGATGGCCCGAATCCCATCGGCGAGGCGCCGCAGCGACATCTGGGTCACCAGCAGCGCGGCTCGCACCCATATCCCGACAATCGGCAGGAGCCTGGTGCCCCGGGGCCAGTGCTGCGCGTAGTGCTTGCGATAGAACCTGACCGCGCTTCGGTGGAACTGGATCACCATGGCAAGCGGCCGCTGATCGCTACTGCGGCCGATGCGATGCACGATCACCGCGTCAGGCAGGTAGTAGACCTTCCATCCCGCCTGTTCGGCGCGGAGGCACCAGTCCATGTCCTCCGAGTACATGTAGTAGCCCTCATCGAAGCCGCCCACCTGCTCCCAGGCTTCTCGCCTGATGCAGATGGCCGCTCCCGACACCCAGTCAACATGGCGGGTCGAGCGATGGTCCCAGTCCTGCATCAGGTAGTCCCGGGTGAACCGGTTGCGCGGGGCCAGCCGACCGAGGATGGTGTTCCTCAGCACGCCGACCATCGCCCGGGGGAACCGGCGGCAGGAGAACTGGAGGCTGCCGTCGCTGTTCAGCAGGCAAGGCCCTGCTGCCGCCGCGTCCGGGTGTGAATCCATGAACGCGACAAGGCGGCCGAGCGCCCCCGGCTGCACAACAGTGTCGGGGTTGAGGATGAGGAGATAGCGGCCGCTGGCGGCTGAGGCGGCTCTGTTGTAGGCGCGGGCAAAGCCCAGGTTCTCCGGGCTTTCGATAAGCGTGACCCGTGGGAAGGATTGGCGGACCATTGCGGCGCTCCCATCCCGTGAGGCGTTGTCCACCACGATCACCTCGAGGTCCAGCTCGGGATCTGATGCAGAAACCGATCGGAGCGCCTCCTCCAGATCCTGCCGCGTGTTCCAGTTGACGATGCAGACCGAAAGATCGGGTGGGGCCATGCCGCGGACGGGGCCGTCCTTCTATCGGTCCCTGGGCTGCCAGCCCTCGGGCGGGGCCTCGGCCTCATCGGTCAGCATGATAGGGATGCCATTCTCGATACGGTACTGGCGGCCACAGCGCACGCAGATCAGATGGTCGTTGTCCAGTTCCACCCGCACCTTGCACTCGGGACAGGCAAGTATCTGAAGCAGTGCCGGGTCAAGCGTCATCATTACCCTCCTCACCTTTCACCTCGGTGACGCCGCTGCCAGGTCGCACCGGTCGCCCCACCGGCCTTCGGGCGCCGCCGCACCGTCTTGCTGCGCGTCACACGTTCACCACGCGGCGCACCCCAAGAATGGCCAAGCGCCCAACCACGATCCCGGTGATGGCCCCGGCAAGATAGCCCCAGACGCCGTTCTGGACGCTGAAGCCAAGCAGCAGGCCGGCGATCATGCCGATGAAGGGGCCCTTTTGGAACCGGACCAGCAAGGCTCCCAGCATGAACCCGAACAGCACTCCGCCGGACAGGATGCCGAACTTGATCGCGGCGAAGATGCCGCCGCCTCGTCCCAGCGGGAGCACAATCAGCTTGTCGGGAACCGAGCCCGAGAGGAAGTACCCGGCAACGGCGAAGACGGTGCCGATGATGAGCCCGGCGATGGCACATCGCATGAGCCGCTGGTTCTCGGACCAGTCAGGGCCGGCCTCCGCCTGGGCAGACTTCTTCTGGGTGACGCGCTCGAGGCTCGCCGCGCTGCTGTAGCTGGCCTCCTTCCGGAGTGGGCGGAAGATGGATTGGTCCTTGCCGACGTACTGCGAGATGTCAACGGAGGTGGCCGTGGCGTCGGCAGACAGTCCGTGGCTGGGCGCTCCGGGCCGCGCTGAGGTCTGGATCGGCGGTGACGGAGCGACAGCCGACCTGTCGCCGGCGGATGCGTGCCCGAGCGGCCGCAGCAGGACGTCATCGGCCGGCTGCTGGGTGTCGGAGTCGGCCTCAACGCCGATCTCGGGCTCCTCTTCCTGCTGCTGGTCGAGGGGCAGGCCGACCTGCGGCTCCCCAGCGGCCTTGACCGGCACTACCACCGGCTGCCCGCTCTTCTTCAGCTCCTTTGCCGCCTTGCCCGATACGGTCGCGCCAGCGGGAAGCATCGGACGATTGCACCACTCGCAGACATCGGTGGTGCTGCTCTCGAGACCACATCTTCGACACAGCATCAGCGACAGCGCTCCTCTCGGCTCGCCCGACACCTCCCGCCTGGGTGCGGGTGCAGCCGACTGGGGATGCCAGTTGGGGTTGGCTCCCCATTATGCTACCCAGAGGGCAGCTTGTCCAGCCTTCGCAGGCGCGCTCCTGGGCCTACTCCACGCCCGCGGAAAGCGGGGTCTGAGCGTGCAGCACGCGCTCGAGCGCGGCGATGAACCGCTGGTTCTGCTCCGGCAAGCCCGTGGTGACGCGGAGGTGGGTGGGCGCGCCAAAGATGTCGCCCGTCCGGACGATCATTCCCTGTCTGAGCAGCTCGGTGAAGACAGGCCGGCAAGGCCGGCCTACGTTCACCCAGACGAAGTTGGCATAGCTGGCGGTATAGCGCAGGCCAAGGCGCTCGAACTCGCGGTAGAAGTACTCCCTGGACTGAGCGTTGAGCGCCACCGTGCGCTGCACCTGCTCGCCGTCCTCCAGGCTGGCCAGCGCGGCCGCCTGGGCAATACTGCTCACGTTGAACGGCTCCCGCACACGCTCCAGCGCGTCCGCTAGCTCCGGCGTGGTCACTCCGTAGCCGATGCGCAGGCCCGCCAGCCCGTAGATCTTCGAGAACGTGCGTAGCACGATCACGCGGCGACCCTCTCGCACGAGCGCCAGGCTGTCGGGGTAGTCCGCTCCTTGGGCATACTCGTAGTAGGCCTCGTCCATCACCAGGACAGCGGTTGGGGGGATGACCGCCGCCAGCTCCGCCAGTTCTGATCGGGTGACGATGGTCCCGGTCGGGTTATTGGGGTTGCCGATGAAGATGACCTTCGTCCGGGGCGTCAGCCGCCTCGCCATCTCCTTGGTGTCATAGCGGAAGTCCACCATCGGCACGTACACCGGCGAGCCGTCCATGAGCTTCGCGGTGAACTCGTACTGGCTAAAGGGGCCTTCGCACATCATCACTTCGTCGCCCGGGGAGACGAACGCCAGCCCGATGTTGTGGATCAGTTCATCGCTGCCGTGCCCAAGCATGATCTGGTTGGGCGCTGCCCCAAGGCTGAGCGAGAGCGCGCGCCTGAGCAGATAGCAGTCATTGTCCGGATAGAGCGAGACGGCCGGGGCGCAGTTGCGGATCGCTGCCACCGCCTTGGGCGAGGGGCCAAGCGGGTTCTCGTTCGAGGCGAGCTTCACCACATCGCTAAGCCCGAACTCCCGCTGCACCTCCTCTATCGGCTTGCCGGGAGTATATGGTGTCAGCCGACTGACACAGGGCCGGGTTATCGGCGCCTCGCTCATTGACCTTGCTCCTCAACACCATCATCGTCAGCCAACGACCGAATCCGTAGCTGCTTGGATTCGGCGTAGGTGGCCGCCTCCTGGATCGCTCTGGCGACCTCGCGCGGCAGGCTGCGTGATTCGGCAAGCCTCCGTAGGGCGGTCGTGTTGACCTGGGTGACCGCCTCCCACTTGCCAAGTGGCGTCAGCAGCTCCCGCAAGCGCTCCACGTCCCAGCCCGTAACTCGCGGGTGGCTGCGTCTCTCGGCAACGTATCCACCACGCTCCACACGCTCCGCCTGGCACCGGTCGAGATAGCGGTTGATCAGCGCCTTCGCCTGCTCCTTGCAGGATTCGGCCTGCTTGCCCGCGGCATCGGCCTCGACATAGTCGCGGAGCGCCGCCTCGACATCGATCTCCAGGTCCTCCGGCTCGACCGGCGCGCGGAAGAAGACGCAGTGGGACCGGAAGGCGCACCACTCGCAGTGCCTGCCCAGGTTGGGTTCGAACTCCTCCAGCTCGATGCTGACGAGAGCATCAAGGATATCATCTTTGGTCTCTCTGAGGAACTGGTCGCTCTGGCCGGGCTGCAGGCGCTGGCTGAGCAGGACGTAATACAGGGTGGTGGTGATGTCGAAGCCAGGGTAGAGCTGCCCGGCCGCGATGCGGTAGATGGCAAGCTGCGCGTTGTTCTCGAGGCTGGAGAGAGGGGGCATGCGCCGGCTGGTCTTGTAGTCAATCACTTCGAGCTGCCTGTCGGCGGTAACGTCAACCCGGTCTATCCGTCCGGTCAGCACATGCCCGCCATCTAGCGGCAGGCTGAAGAAGCGCTCCGTGTCAATCGTGTACCGCCCCTCGGCTCTCTCTGAGTGCTCCGCGTGATACCGCCGCAGCACCCTCACCCCCTCCTCGAACCACATCCCCCATTCCTCCCCCATCCCCTCTGGGGGAGTCGGATTCCACGCCTTCGCGAACGCGTCGATCACCTCCTCCACTGGCGGGGCCTTGATGTGAGACGGGTCGTGCACCAGCCTGAGCGCGGCGTGCATCGCAGTGCCAAACTCGAGCTCGGCCACTCGGGGGGACGCCACCCGATCCACGTATTGCAGCTTGTACTGCTGGGGACAGCGGCGGTAGGTCGAGTACCGCGAATAGCTAATCCTCATTGTCCGCCTCCGCGCTCGCTTCACCCTCCTCCGCGTCGCCCGCGTAGAGCGGGCGGCCGAGCGCGTAATGACGCTCGGTCCAGCGCTGCCCTTTCGCCCGGGCGGTCTCGATCTGGCCCAGGAACATGTTGATCTTCGCGCCCAGGTCCTCGGCGTGATGGAGCGCGATCGCCTCCGCCGTCATCGGCGCCTTCGGTGACCCGAACTCGGCTGTCCCGTGATGGGTGACGATCATGTGGCTGAGCCTAAGCTTCAGTTCCTCCGGGAATCCCTCGATCGCGTTCGCCCGCGCCAACACCAGGCGCTCGCCCAACACCAGGTGACCGAGGAGGTGTCCCTGATCCGTATAGTCGAACGCCGTCTGCCAGCTCAGCTCGTCCATCTTGCCCACATCGTGGAGGACGGCCGAAGCGAGGAGCAGGTCGCGGTCGAGCTGCGGGAAGACCTCGCACACCTTCTCGCACAGCTCCACCACCTCGGTCGTGTGCTCGATCAGGCCGCCGACGTAGGCGTGGTGGAGGGCCTTCGCCCCCGGCGCGGTGAGAAAGCGCCTGCGGAACTCCTGGTCGCGGAACAGGCTCATCAGCAGCTCGCGCAGATGGGTGCTCTGAATGGACTTCACCACCTGGGCGATGCGGGCCTCGAGGGTGGCTGGATCCTTCTGGCTGCGCGGCAGGAACTCGCTCGGATCAGCTTCCTCGCGGGGCACAGGCCGAAGCTCGGTGATCCTGAGCTGGAGTTCCTCCCGGAAGGTCTCCACAATGCCGGCAACCTCGACCACATCTCCGACCTCGAACCGCTCGGCGATGGCAGCCGCATTGTCCCAGACCTTGGCCGGCATGCGGCCTGACGGGTCGCAGAGCGTCAGGTCGAGGAACAGGCCGGCGCGCCCCCCCTGCCGCAGCTCCTTGCGGACCACTAGAAAAGCGGTTTCGACTCGGTTCCCGGGCTCCAGATCAATGATACGCATGTTGTACCCCTCAATACCGTTGTGCGGTAGTGCATCCCTGGTAGTACTTCTCCAGTATCCCCCGGTAATCCCA
>Ga0315314_1003674_pt1 | contig 11854 bp, 10 predicted proteins | sample TDP9_MG_FD_203631 | JGI IMG/M metagenome (GOLD analysis project Ga0315314, IMG submission 203631) | Freshwater sediment microbial communities from Lake Towuti, South Sulawesi, Indonesia - TDP9 | ecosystem: Environmental > Aquatic > Freshwater > Lake > Sediment | place: Indonesia: South Sulawesi...
TGATATTCCCGTAGTGGAGCTTGTATACTTCAAGGAGAACCCTGACTGCCTTACCCTTGTCATTACCGCCCGTTACTTCATAGAACCTCCCGCCACGCATAAATGCCAGCCCAGCCTTGCTAATTTCATTAAGCACCGTTTCTACCGCTCTTTGATTTCCCTCAATCTTGAGCGTCTCACTATATTCCCGTTGCTTGGCAAGTGCCGCCAGCTTTAAACTCAGCCCGGTTTCTTTAGCAATATCTTCCACGCTCATATCGCCGAAGCTATTAATAAAGATATCTCCCAGCCTTGGGTTGGCTTCTATCTGACGACAGGCAGCGTCTAAAGCTGGACTCAACCGATGCCGTAACTCATTGTAAGGTATACCCAATTCAATGACGAAATAATCCAGTATGGCTTTATCGTAGGAAAACGGAAGACGGAAGTAGTCTTTGGGGATATAGATGGCACCGCCATTTTCCACAATAAACGGTGCCGTGATACCAAGCTCCTCACGATAGAATTGCTGTTCTTGCCTCGTCTTTGCCGAGCAAAAGACGATAGGAACTTCCTGTGCCTGAAGCTTTCTCACGGCGTCCAGCGCCGGGGTGTAGGAATAGGACAACGGATGGAGTAGTGTCCCATCCAGGTCGGTAATGACTACCTTCTTCGCTACCTCCGCCCTCTTCCTCTTAACGCCGGTAATTCTGAACACAGCTTTCTCTGGCACTGTATAGCGGGGCACCTCGCCTTCCATGGCTTCAGCAAAGGTCGGTAGTTTGACATTCTGCGGTGGCGAAATAAGCCGAACACGCGGCACTAGCTCGTCTTCCTTCAGGCATTTCATCTCCACCAGTTGCTTTCTTATAAGTTCCTTTGTTGCCTCTTCACATAGCGGGCTGTGGTAGATAACAGAGAGGCTGGGAAGGAGCATCTCCTGGAAAAGGTGCTCGTCGCCCCTCTCAGCATGGAGGTGAGGGTTGATGGTCTCGGTCTGGACGATTTCCACCCCTCTTCCGGCGACTTCTTTATCACTAACCGGCAAAATCCCGCCGAACTGTTCCAATACGGAGATAAGCTCCTGGGTTTCCACAGCATAGCTTGAGCCATAGGTAAGCCTCTGTGCCAGTTCCAGGCTCATAGCATGTTCACCAGCGTTAGCGGTTTTGATAATCTCGGTCTCAAACTTGCCCTTGGTAGAGAGAAGGGCATTGAGAAATCGGTTAGTTATCTCTGAGACACGACCCCACCGTTTGAAATAAAGCTCCCCCATCACCTTTGGCTTGTAACGCCACATTATCCGAACCATCGAATATGGCGACTTAACCAGGCTGAATCCAGTAGCGTAGTGTTTAACGTATTCTAACACGGCACCGGGTATATAATTATCCGTATCAACGAAACCGATGTAATCTTTACCCATGAGCGCCGCCAGAATAATGCCAACCATCATTCCCTCACTTTTACCATTGCGGATAAGACTATCATCACCGATAATATCAGGGTAATTAGCTAAAGAGAAGGCTCTGGCTAAGGTGGCGTCTTTCTGGTGAACAATGAGAGCCTGGCGCTTGGTAATACTGCAAAACCGGCTTAAAATATCCCTCTCACTCTTAAAGATATCAACCCCTTCCCCGCCGCTATTGGAGACGACTATTATTAAACATTCGTGGGGAACGCCGCTCAAGACACCTTCAAAGACCTTGAGGTCTTCATTCTTTATCGGCAGGACAATGGCCATTTTCTGTTCAATTTCCGCTGCCGCCTCGCGGCCAACACACTGCATTCCGGCATCGCCTTTGACCAGATTAGCCACTACCGAGCCGGAATCAAGCTCAAGAGCACGGCGTACATCATAGATGCTTATTGAGCCAAGATGGTCAGCCTGCGTAACAACCTCAAAACGCATCGCACCTCCTCCAAGGCTGATTAAGGTTAATGACCCAGAGTCTAGAGCCTAAACACCCTCCCCACTGACGCGGACGCTACAGAAGGGCACTTTATGAATGGTCTCTTCGCGCCTGGCGCCCACTGAGATGATGTTCACCGGGCAAGAAATAAGCTCTTCCAGTCTAGATATATATTGCTGAGCTTTAATCGGCAGCTCATGGTATTGCCGAATATGGCTGATGGAAATCTGCCACCCCGGTAGCTCCTCATAGATAGGTTGACACCGCTCTAAAGTAGCTACATTACCCGGGAAATAATCAATGGTCTTGCCATCCAGTTTATAGCCGACACATATCTTCAGGCGGGGAAAGGCATCAAGAATATCAAGGCGGGTAAGCACCGCCCCGGTAAAGCCATTAATTCGGGTACTAAAGCGACCGGCAACAGCATCAAACCAGCCACAACGACGGGGGCGACCGGTAGTAGTACCATACTCACGAGCTCGCTCCCGAATCAAGTCACCGGTTTCGTCCTTCAGCTCAGTAGGCATAGGACCACCACCAACCCTGGTGCAGTAAGCCTTAAACACGCCTAGAATATGACTAATCCCGGTAGGCGGCAAACCAGCGCCAACACAGCCTCCCCCTGCCAGAGGTGAAGATGAGGTGGTATAAGGATAAGTGCCAAAATCAGGGTCAAGTAACGTCCCCTGGGCTCCTTCCAATATCACCAGTTCGTTCTTAGCCAGCGCCTCCTCCAGCATTGTTGTTGTCTCCCGAATATGAGGAGCCAGGCGCTCCCCATATTGGCAATACTGACTATATACCTCGTTTAATGACAGCGGGCTAACCCCGTAGACTTTGGTCAAAATAACGTTCTTGTACTCAAGTATAAAACGAAGTCGCTCCAGTAATGCCTCTTTATCTAAGAGCTCACCGATTCTAATACCTAACCTGGCTGTTTTATCAGCAAAAGCGGGACCTATGCCTTTACGGGTTGTGCCCAGTGCCTTCCCGCCCCGCAACTCCTCCTCCAGACCATCAAGAAGAATATGATACGGCATAATCATGTTAGCCCGGTCACTAATGAACAGTTTACTGGTATCTATACCCCGCTGGTTAAGCTGGTCTATCTCATCAATCAGTACCTTGGGATTAACCACCACACCATTACCAATGATGCAAACAACCCAGGGATAAAAAATACCAGAGGGGATAAGATGCAGTCTAAACTCACCGTAGGGATTAACTACGGTATGCCCGGCATTATCACCACCAGAAAAACGCACCACCATGCCTGCTTTTTCAGCCAGGAGGTCAACCACCTTGCCCTTCCCCTCATCCCCCCACTGAGCGCCAATAACCGCAATAACCGGCATTATTCCCCCTAAAAGCTACTTAGTTTTTGTTTGCTGCCTGACATAAACCAACCTTTGCCCGGCGGTGACGAAGCTGAATACCGCTATAACCACTAAAGCAATATTTAAGGCATAATTAACAAATGGGCTTAACAAAAGACCCACTGCCAGCACAATCACCCTCTCGGCACGGGTAAACAATCCTACCTGACACTCCAGACCTAGTGCTTCTGCCCTAGCCCTGATATAACTCACTAGTGGCGCACCGATTAAAGCCAGACAAACAAGTAGTATACCAACCGCCGACTTTTCCCTAAAGAACAGGTAGAAGATTAGAACACCCAAAAGTGGCACGGCATCAGATAAGCGGTCAAGCACAGAGTCAAAGACAGCACCAAAACGGGTAACCTGATTAGTACGGCGAGCCAGGGCGCCATCCAACATATCAAAAAAGCCGGCAACAAGAACTACAAAACCAGCAATGAAAAGGTGAGCGGTGGCAATAAGTGCTGCTGCACCAAGGGTTATTAAAAAGCCCGACAGGGTTAAGGTGGTAGGGGTGATATGCTTCCTCGCCAAAAACCGCACCGCTGGCTCAGTGAGGTAATACGCCGATTTACGAACTTGGGTCAGCTTTGCCATAAAATCTTGCTTGCCTAAAAAACAGTCTATCCAGTCTTTCCCTGAGCCACTGTGTTAACGAAAACCCTTCCCTCTGGGACTCACCTAGCACTCTATTATAATAATTTAATACCCTTTGGGCAATGTATTTCCAGTCGTACCCCCTTGCTTTAACCCTTCCCCTGGCTCCCATCTGCTGCCGAAGTGACTCATCGGTCATAAGAGATAGTAGAGCTTGGGCTAACCCATCCTCATCTTTGGGTGGCACTAATAGCCCCTCAACGCCATCAGTTACTAGGCTGGCATAACCTTCAATATTTGAAGCTACCACCGGCTTGCCTACTGCCATAGCCTCAAGTAAAACGATGCCAAAGCTCTCCCAACCGGTGGCTGGGGCACAGAAAATATCAGCCGTCTTATAGTATCTAGGTAATTCACCATAGCTAGTATAACCAACAAAAACCACATCGTCTAAACCACTCTGCTTAACCTGCTTCTCATACTTATGGCGCAGTCTAGTGCCAGGACCGACTATGATAAGCCGCGAGTTAGGGATGTCACGTTTAACCCGCTGGTAGGCTTTAAGTAGATAGTCGGCACCTTTTCGTTTCTCAAGACGACCAACAAACAGGATATTCAGTTTTCCATCACACAATTCATCAATTGGCGATACGTCGGGAGAAAAATGCCCGGTATCCACACCATTAGGGATAATTTCGTAGTTACCAGGGAAATGTTTACTAGCAAACGCCATCGCTGGCTTAGACACTGCGATTCTGCCGTCAAGCTTACAAACCAACCTTTGCAAAAGTATGGGGTTTAAGGGTTTACTGAAACTATATCCACGCCCGTCAAAGGCGTGAAAGGTGCCAACATTCACAGTACGTGAGCAACGGAGCACATTAAAGCATAACGATGGCATCAAGGGTTCGTGGAGGTGGATAACATCAAATTTCTCCTTATTAAGCATAGTCTTTACACTTGGCGGTAACCGTGGTGATATAGTAACCCGAGCAATAGAACCACTGGTAGGAATAGGGCGGGGTTTACCGCCGGGTATAAACTTGTCACCAAGGCTGGTAATAGCTTTAGACGCCGGGGCAATAACTTTCACATCATGCCCCATCTGAGCCAGATGATGCCCCAGAGAAGAAATGTGATTAACTACACCGCTAGGATAGGCAAAATCATAAGGAGAGACCAATGCTATCTTCATTAATTTGCCTAACCTCCCACCGATTTGCGCAAGCTATCATTTAGAAGGGGGTTTCTCTCCCGCCTCCTTGACACTAACGATAAACTCTTCCACCATCCGGCGGGCTTCGTCATCGGTATACTGGACAGGTGGCGATTTCATAAAGTAGGCAGAGGGAGCTATCAGTGCCCCCTTCAACCCACGGTCTAAGGCAAGCTTACAGCACCGAATAGCATCAATAACCACCCCGGCTGAGTTTGGGCTATCCCACACCTCAAGCTTTAGCTCCAGATTTAGCGGAACATCACCGAAGGTCCGCCCTTCCATCCTAATATGGCAGAATTTACGGTCTTTAAGCCAAGGGACATAGTCACTAGGGCCAACATGAATATCATCGGGGTCAAGCTGATAATCTAGCTGAGAGGTGACTGCGGTAGTCTTAGATATTTTCTTAGACTCAAGGCGCTCCCGCTCTAACATGTTTAAGAAGTCGGTGTTACCACCAAAGTTCAATTGATAGGTTCGCTCCAGTTTAACCCCGCGGTCTCTAAACAGCCGGGTAAGCACACGGTGGACAATAGTAGCCCCAACCTGAGATTTTATATCATCACCAATAACTGGAAGCCCCTTTTCCTCAAAGCGCTTCTGCCAATACTTCTCCCGAGCGATAAAAACCGGGATACAATTGACAAAGCCACAACCAGCCGCCAGCACCTGCTCGATATACCATTTGGTCGCTTCCTCACTCCCCACCGGCAAGTAATTAAGCACCACATCAGTCTGGGCTTCTTTAAGAATTTTAACAATATCAGCCGTTGACCCCGGGGCTTTGGTTATTATCTGAGATAGATACTTGCCTAGACCATCATGGGTCATACCCCGCTGAACCTTAACCCCGGTAGCCGGCACCTCAGTAAATTTAAAGGTATTATTGGGTGGAGTAAAAATTGCCTGGGCTAAGTCCTTTCCCACCTTGTTCTTATCAATATCAAAGGCAGCTACAAATTTGATATCGCCTATATGGTAACCACCCAGGTTAACATGCATGAGTCCGGGTACGAATTCAGACTCTTTCGCCTTCTTATAGTAGTAAACACCCTGAACCAGTGAGGAGGCACAGTTGCCCACGCCTATTATAGCTACATTTATATTGCCCAAAGCTCGGTTTTTCTCCTTTCTAACCCTAGGAAGTTACCACAAACTGCCATACCTAATTTTATGTGAGAAGTGACGGCATGCTTTAGATAATAAAACAGTTATCATACCTGCCCCTTCTCACATATCATACGGGCTTCTCCTAAAGGGAAAAAATACCCTACCTTTGCCCAGGCATACTAAAGTATTCCAGTCTTCTGACCAGTCATACCCTTTGGTGCCGAGAAATCAGCTACTGATTAACTTTGACCAATCCTAAATACCTTAGTCCCACACGCAGGGCAAACCCCCCGAGTAGCTGGTCTGCCATTCTTCAGAATAACACGCTGGGCGTTTCTTATTTCCACCTTCCTTCTACACTTAAAACAATAAGCCTGCATTTACTCTTACCTCCTTTTTAACGCTAGTTGAACTATATTTTATTATATGCAAGCTGTCAAGGCTTTTTAAAGATTTAATTTAATATCCCCAAAATCGGACTCGCCTATAGACGCTATGAAAAGACTTTTTCCGGTTGCCACTGCCCTTTTTCAGCATTGAAGCGTAGCACCCCCAAGAAGCAACCATCAAGGGTATAAACACGGCAATGGCTGCCAACATCTTTGTCTAAAACTAAGGGACGCCCATTCCTTATCAATCGCCCGGTATCATCGTTAACCACAATAGCCGCCCAGTGTAAAAGCACAATATCTATGGGATAAACAAAGCGCTGCCAGTAGCCATAACGGAAGGCATCCTCAAGTTGAGGTAGTGAAACGGCATCCTCTATATTGAAAAGACCATACCTCAAACGGACTAGGCTCTTTAAATTAGCACCACAACCCAAGGCTTGTCCCAAATCGTGAGCTAGTGAACGGATATAGGTACCCTTACCACACACCACTTCTATAGTAGCTACTGGCGGCTGCCAATCCATAAGCTCTAAATGATAGATTGTAGCCAGCCTACTTTCCCTCTCAACCTTGATACCAGCTCGCGCCAATTCATAAAGTCGCTTACCGTGATACTTCACAGCACTATACATTGGGGGGGTCTGCTGGATTAAACCGTGAAACGAGGCAAGTGCCGAGTTCAATTGTTCCTGACTAATACCAGATGGGTCTCCGCTATGAGTAATGTTGCCACTGGCATCATAGGTGTCTGTAGCCAAGCCCAATTCAATCTGAGCCCGATAAGCCTTAGTCGCCTCTCCCAAAAACTCAATAATACGTGTCCCCCGACCAAGGCAAACCGGCAAAACACCTGTAGCCTCTGGGTCAAGAGTCCCAGCATGCCCAACGCGCCGCTCCCCACTCAACCGCCTCACCATAGCCACCACGCTGAAAGAGGTCTTCCCCTGAGGCTTGTTAATATTTAGTATGCCATCCACGATTAACCTTCATGCCGGTCAGAAGTGTTATGTGAAGCAACTTGGTCAATTAGCTGTAAGAGGTGGTCTCCTCGCCTGATAGAATCGTCCCACTGAAAGCTCAGCTTAGGGATACGCCGTAACCTCAGACGCTTAGCTAGCTCATTACGGAAGAAACCAGCGGCGGCAGCCAATACGCTTAACGTCTCTCGCTTTTCTGTCTCATTAGCTATGCAACTAACGAATACCTTACAATATCTCAGGTCAGGGGAGGTGGAGACATCGGTTACAGCAACAAAATTGCCAAGTCGAGGGTCCTTGACCTGCCGCTGGAGTAAGTCACTAATTTCCCGGCGAATAAGCTTATTCACCTGTTCAATACGATGTGTCATAATTACCCCCTCGATTAGGGACTACCATTACTTGACTTCCTGCCTGAAGAACTCCAGTATATCACCAACCTGAAACTCACTAAAATCAGCCACGCCTATCCCACACTCATAGCCAGCAACCACTTCCTTAACATCTTCCTTAAAGCGCCTGAGACTGTTAACTGTGGATTCACACACTACCTGCCCCTGACGCCACAGTCTAACTGGGACACCCCGACTCACCTTACCTTCGGTAACATAAGCCCCAGCTACCTTCCCCTTCTTACTGGTGGGGAAGATGGCTCGTACTTCAGCCCGCCCGTCAACAACCTCAACGTAAGAAGGTTGTAACATACCTTTGAGTGCTTTAGTCACATCGTCTACCAAATCATAGATTACATCGTAAGAACGGATGCTTACTCCTTCCACATCAGCTAATCGCCGCGCACCAGGCTGACAGCCAACACCGAAACCAATAATAATCCCCCGAGAAGCGATAGCCAACATAACGTCACTTTCAGTAATATTACCCGTGCCGCTATGGATAACCCTAACCCGGACTTCATCAGTTGCCAGCTGTTCTAAAGAACTTCTTATCGGTTCAATGCTGCCCTGAACGTCAGCCTTGAGAATAATATTAAGCTCTTTTACCTTGCCGGCACTTATCTGGTCATAGAGGTTACTAAGGGTCACTGATTTTGGCTCTTGCTTCATCTCCTCTAGACGCTTTTGGATTAAAGCCTGGGCTTGGCGCTCACCAGCCACCGCCCTCAGCCCGTCTCCCACCTGAGGTACGCTGTTTAAGCCCAGGAGTTCAACCGGGGTAGCTGGCTCAGCCTTCCTCACCCGCTTACCCATATCGTTAAACATAGCTTTTACTCTACCCCAGGTAGTGCCAACGACAATGGTGTCGCCAAGCCTCAGGGTTCCCGACTGAACCAATACTGTAGCTAATGGTCCTTTAGTCTTGTCCATTTTGGCTTCAATGACTACCCCGACTGCCGACTCAACCGGGTTTGCCTTAAGCTCCTCCATCTCAGCCACCACCAAAAGGTTCTCCAGTAGCTCCTGGATGCCTATCTTCTCCTTAGCCGAAACGGAAACACAGACGGTATCGCCTCTCCACTCCTCAATAAGCAAACCGACGTCAGCCAGCTGCTGCTTAACCCGCTCAAGGTTAATATTGGGCTTGTCAATTTTATTAATCGCCACTACTATAGGCACCCCGGCTGCCCGGGCATGGTCTATAGCTTCTAGGGTCTGCGGCATTACTCCATCATCAGCCGCCACCACTAAAATAACGATGTCAGTTACTTGGGCGCCACGAGCCCGCATAGCAGTAAAGGCTTCATGACCCGGGGTATCCAAAAAGGTAATCTTTCGCCCATCGACCTCTACCTGGTAGGCACCAATATGCTGAGTAATGCCCCCAGCTTCAGTAGCCATTACATTGCTTTGTCTGATAGCATCCAAAAGCCTAGTCTTACCGTGATTAACATGCCCCATGATAGTAACTACCGGAGGTCGTGGCCGTAAACCACTAAGCACCTCTTCCTGGACACGTTGACGCCTCTTGATTTCACCGGTGGCTCGAGGCTTTAGCTGGGTCTGATAACCAAGGGCGGCGGCTACAACCGCCGCCGCCTCGTAATCAATTACCTGATTAATATTAGCCATAATGCCATTTCTCATCAGTTGCTTAATGACCTCTACGGCACTAACCTGCAAAAGGTCAGCCAGTTGCCTCACGCTCAGGGTAGGGTTAATCTCAACCGAACGTACCTTTACTGGAGAACTACCACTGTCCTTTTCCCCTGAAGGGTCTGAAATATTACCCGACTTACTCACCCCTACCACTTATTGACTCCTTTACCAGGTCTTTCCCATATCTGATAAGCTGTTCTCGATTATCCGGGGTAAGGGTAGTCCGCAGTGCATACTCCAGCCGACCACCCCCTAGCCCAACCTGCCAACACTGCGGTGACTGGCATAGATAAGCACCACGTCCTGCCTTCTTCCCACTAGCATCAACCTCTACACTGCCGTTAGAAACACGCACTAAACGGATTAGCTCTGGCTTAGGTCTTACCTGACGACAGGCTACGCAAGTTCGCTGCGGTATACGCTGGCTAATACTCCTCACCCTCCTCACCGGTTTCTATCGGCTTTAAAGCTCGACGCAGTTTCTTAATCTTGACGCCGTCCTCAGCACCCCCCCTGCCTTGAACGCCTTTCTTTTTCCTCGCCCTTAATTTAGCCCCAGGTTTAACCGGCGCCGGTATCAAAATATCCTCAGCAAACCTGATGTGAGCCTTTTCTGTGGTTACCTGCGGTTCAAAGACAACCGGAGGAGCAAAAGTGGTATCAAGAGCTGGTACCGGCTCAGCCGTCTCGGCAGGAAGCTCCGCACCAACTACCGCTTCTTCTGCTATCTCGGCGACTGCCGACTTAGCCTCCACCACCCTTTCTGCCTCAGCCTCCGAAGCGCTCTTAATATCAATCCGCCACCCGGTGAGCTTAGCTGCCAGTCTAACGTTCTGCCCCTCTTTGCCAATAGCTAACGAAAGCTGCTTATCAGGGACAATCACAGTTGCTGCCTCCTGCTCACCATCCAGCTTCACACTCAATGCCTGGGCTGGACTGAGAGCGTTGGTAATAAAAACAGGGATATCCGGGCTCCACATAACCACGTCTATCTTTTCACCATTTAACTCATTAACAATATTTTGTATCCTGATACCACGAAGTCCAACGCAGCAACCAACCGGGTCAATACCCTCCTGGCGGGCAGCGACGGCTACTTTACTCCGATAGCCGGCTTCGCGAGCGATTGACTTCAACTCCACGGCTCCGTTATAAACTTCAGGAACCTCCAGCTCAAAGAGCCGACGCAGCATATTGGGATGAGACCGGGACACCACCACCCGAGGCCCTTTGTTAGTCCGGGCTACCTCTAAGAGGTAAACCTTAAGCCTTTGACCTAGTCGATATCGCTCGGTAGGCACCTGCTCCACTGCCGGCAGAATTGCCTCGGTTCTACCCAAATCAATAAATACCTGTCTGGGCTCGATACGCCGCACCAATCCAGTGACGATATCACCCTCCCTGCCAGCATACTCCTCAAATATGGCGCTATGCTCGGCTTCATGAAGCCGCTGGAGAATAACCTGTTTCGCCGTTTGAGCCGCAATGCGCCCAGCATCACGAGGGGTAGCTTCCACCTCAATAGTATCACCAATCTGCACATCTGGCTTAACTCGACGTGCCTCGTCTAGCGATACCTCACGGCGACGGTCTGATGGCAACTCAACTACAGCTTTCTCAGCCCATACTCGAACCCTGCCAGTAGCTGGGTCAATCTTGACCGAGATATTCTGGTTAGCAGCAAAATTATCCTTCCTATAAGCTGATACTAGCGCTGCCTCTACCGCCCCAATAACTACCTCCTTAGGCAAATTCTTCTCAGCCGATAGCTGGGTAATGGCGAGCAGGAAATCGCTCTTCATCTCAGATTAGAACCTCCAATTTTATTATTCTCTACCAACAAAAAAGTGGGAATTAACCCACTTCACTACTCGTTCTTTATCTATTAAAGTATACCATAATTAGGTCTTAGAATGCAACAGTATAAAATACCTATAAATTTGAATGGGGTTGCTTATTAAAGGAAGATGGAAGGGGCTTCGCTTCTCTTATATAACCTATCCCCCTGACCCCCTTCCCTTAGTAAGGGAAGGGGGGAAATAGTTAATTAAGAGAGGCTTTGCCTCTCTTTAACTCTCCTACTTTTGGGGGGTGTCTAAGAGGGGCTAATGCCCCTCTTCTATAAAAACTTTCCCCCTCTCCTTTCAAGGAGAGGGGGATTAAGGGGGTGAGGTTGATAAACAAACTCTAGACAAACTGGTATCAATGCCAGTTTGTCTAGAGTTTGTTTA
>Ga0315314_1003675_pt1 | contig 11853 bp, 14 predicted proteins | sample TDP9_MG_FD_203631 | JGI IMG/M metagenome (GOLD analysis project Ga0315314, IMG submission 203631) | Freshwater sediment microbial communities from Lake Towuti, South Sulawesi, Indonesia - TDP9 | ecosystem: Environmental > Aquatic > Freshwater > Lake > Sediment | place: Indonesia: South Sulawesi...
GGCGACCATAATGTCTGCTATTGGCTTTTTGTATTCTAGTTTTCCGGGTATGACTGTGCCGGCTGGCGAAGTGGTTGTTGAGGCTCCGAGGGGTGTTCCTCCGCTTCTCTGTATGCCTGTATTCATGTAGGCTTCATTGTCGTATAATACATAGAGGAAGTCGTGTCCTCTTTCAACTGCTCCTGAGAGAGCTTGAATGCCGATGTCGTATGTGCCACCGTCACCTGCGAAAGCAATGACATCCACATGTTCCTGTGGTATTCGCCCCTTCTTCTTTAATATCTTGAGCGCAGTTTCGATTCCTGAAGCGTTTGCTGCTACGTTTTCAAAGGCAGTGTGTATCCAAGGAATTTTCCAAGACGTGTAAGGATAAATGGTTGAAACCACTTCCATGCATCCAGTTGCAAACGTCGATATTGTCGGTCCCCTTAAAGCCTTCATAATTAGTCTGAGAACTATTGCAGGTGCGCAGCCTGCACATGCTCTATGTCCAGACATAAACAAATCTGGTTTTTCAGCTATGTCTTTTGCAGTGAATTTCCATTCGGAAAACATTTCCATTCCTCCTTTTACTCCCTTAATCCAATAAATTGCACTGGTTCCTCAATCCGTTGAGTTTTTAGTATTCGCTGCAGGTCTCGGTAGATTTTGTGTAAAAGGTTTGGATGCGTGTCTCTTCCACCGAGTCCGTAAATGTAGTTAACTATATAGGGACGCGTAGACGCATCGTATAAAACATGGCGTATTTCGTGGAATACTGCGCCGCCGTGTCCTCCAAAGCTTAGGCTTCTATCCATAACAGCTACTGCTTTCACATTTTCTAATGCTTTAGTTATTTCCTTTACTGGTAATGGTCTGAAAGTGCGAAGCCTAAGCAAACCGGCTTTCATTCCCTTTGACCTAAGCTCGTTTACGATGGTTTTGATTGTTCCAGAGGTTGAACCTACGCATACTATTGCCATTTCAGCATCTTCAAGATAGTATGGTTCAATTAATCCATCTCCGTAACGTCTCCCACTTATCTTAGCATATTCTTCGTGCACCTGTTGGATGATTTTAGGAGCAATCTGCATCGCTTCTTCTTGTTGCCTCTTATGCTCGAAATAATAATCATATAGGTCTAAAGGCCCCATTGTCACGGGGTTTTCTGGGTCAAGTTTGAATGGCACAGTTTTTCCCTCATGGCTGGTTACAAGTGGAAATTGGCGCGTTCCAAGAAACTTCTTCACCAAGTCGTCTGGCAGTGCTCGCACGTTTTCTAATGTGTGGCTTAATGTGAAACCGTCTAGTCCGACCATTACTGGTAGCAAGAGCTTTGGGTTTTCAGCGATTTTAAAGGCTTGAATTATAGAGTCGTAGGCTTCTTGCGAGTTTTCCACGTAAATGTGTATCCAACCACAGTCACGTTCAACCATGCTGTCTGAATGGTCACAGTGGATGTTTATTGGTGCTGATAAGGCTCTGTTAACAACCGCCATTACTACAGGTGCGCGACATCCTGAGGTTACGTATAAAATTTCATGCATTAAGGCTAATCCAGCAGAAGCGGATGCTGTAAAAGCTCTGGCACCCGTGGCTGCTGCTGTTAAACATGCGGTTAAGGCGCTATGCTCGGATTCAACGCAAACAAATTCTGTGTCAACTTCTCCGTTGGCTACGTATTCACTGAATCGTTCCACAATTATGGTCTGAGGAGTTATTGGATAAGCTGCTACAACGTCTACGTCTGATTGTTTTGCAGCATAGGCAACTGCTTCGTCTCCGTTTAAGGCTAACATTTTCTGTTTAGCAACTGTCATCTTCTCACGTCTCCTCGTCAAGCTTCATTTCAATGGCGTCCACTGGGCATTCATTGGCACATATTCCACAGCCCTTGCAGAAATTGTAATCAAACTCTATGTCTTCTTTTACTGGTTTCCAATGGATTGCTCCATCTGGACAGAAAAGCACGCATAATAAGCAGCGCGTGCATTTTTCCAAATCCCGTATTGGCTTGTAAGTTTTCCAGTCTCCAGTCAAATACTCGGCGCTGGATTTCCAGCAGACACCAGCCATAGGAATTTCTTTCCAACCTTTTTCTTGAGTTGTCACTCCGACTTTACCTCCTTGTAGGCTTCTTTTATGACACCAACATTTTTTTCCACGATACTTCCGCTGAAACGTTCTGAAACAACTTTTTCAACACTTTCTAAACTAACTATTCCAGTTACTCGAGCAACAGCCCCTAACATAGCCGTGTTCATGATGGGTCTGTTTAGAATCTTGATAGCAATCTCCGTGGCTGGAACTGTCCAAATTTTTCTTTTTTCTATTTTAAGCATCTCACGTATTTCCGATGGGTTTTCTTTAGAATTAACGATGAGGGCTCCCTCATCGTTTAGTCCTTCCATCACTGGAACAGCCTTTAGTAACGATGAGTCCAGAACAGCTACTACATTTGGATTGTAAACTGCACAGTGCATTTGGATTGGTTCGTTGCTAATTCTTGTGAAAGCGCGTATTGGTGCTCCCATTCTTTCTGGACCGAATTCTGGGAATGATTGGACGTATTTTCCTTCCTCGATTGCTGCTCTTGCAAGGAGTTCACTGGCTGTCCATGCTCCTTGACCGCCTCTGCCATGCCATCTGATTTCTAATATTTTTTTCAAGACGTTTTTCACCGTTAAGCCTTTTCAACCTAATTGAAAAATCCAACATATACCCTTTTCTAAAAATAGAAAATTTTCGAAAAACTTACGCTTCAACCTGAGATAGCAGAAGAAGACTGGTGGGACCTTCTTTAGAAAAACGTTTCATTCCACAGTGCCCCAGAGGGTAAAGCACATTAAGAATTGAGGAACCCTTCGATTGGCTGGCCCAGTGGTTTTCTTCAATTATATCTATGGTCTCTTTGCAGACGAATGTGGTTGGCTTAAAAGCTAACATTAATATTACTGAATCGATATTTTTCCATCTCTAAATGGAAGAAAACTCGTGCTAAAGGAATTTTACGAAAACTAAACAAGTAGAATCAGAGGGTAGACGAAAATGGATGTACTTGAGAAGCCTGGTAAAAAAGTGGTATTGCTTGGAAACGAAGCCATTGTCAGGGGAGCCCTTGAAGCCGGGGTAGGATTCGTTGCTGCTTATCCTGGAACCCCTAGCTCTGAAGTTCCGATAACATTCTCTACAATAGCAAAGAAGGTGGGACTCTACTTCGAATATTCCACCAACGAGAAAGTTGCATTTGAGGCAGCTACTGGAGCAGCATGGTCAGGAGTAAGGGCCATGTCTTGCCAAAAGCACTTTGGACTTAACGTTGCAGCCGATTCCATTTTGCCCGTAGCGGTCACAGGGGTGAGAGCAGGCTTGGTTGTGATGGTAGCCGATGACCCTTCTGGCTGGAGTTCCGCACAGTCGGAACAGGACACAAGATATTATGCAAGGATGTTGAAGATGCCGATGCTCGAACCAAGCAACCCTCAAGAATGCCTAGACTTTACAAGACTCGCTTTCGATATATCTGAAGAGTTTCAAGTTCCTGTTTTCCTGAGAACCACAACGAAAGTTAGTCATTCTATTGGAAGTGTAAAGCTTGGTGAAATGAAAAAACCCAAGACCAGAGGGGGATTCCAAAAAGACCCCGACAACTATTATAATCTTAGACCCCATTTACAAGTGCTTCACGATAGGTTAAACAAAAAACTCGAGCAAATAGAGGAAAAATACGGCCTAGAGCTAAACAAGGTATTTCCAGGGAAAGGAAAAATAGGAATAATAACGTCTGGAGTTAGTTTTGATTACGCTAAAGAGGCGTTGCTAGAGCTAGGACTGAATCCGCCCATAGCAAAGATCAACATGACCCATCCTATATCAAAAAGTTTTGTTGGTGGCTTCATCAAAGATAAGGAAGCTGTTTTAGTCCTAGAGGAGCTTGAACCAATTTTAGAGAATTTTGCAAAACAAATTGCAAAAGAAGTTAACCCTAACCTTGTTATCCATGGTAAAGATCTGCTCCCGAGATATGATGAATACAACCTTGAGAAAGTGATTCCTGCTTTAGAGGAAGTATTCGGGAAAAAATTAGGCATAGACTTCATTGGTCATAGGAAAAAAGTTGACTTGGCATCGAAAGATTCCCCTCCTAGGAAGCCTGTCCTTTGTCCTGGTTGTCCACATAGGTCAACATTTTATGCTGTCAAAAAAGTTTTCGGGGACAAGACCATCTACGCCGGGGACATCGGTTGTTACATTCTAGGAGTATTCGAACCCATCAACATGCAAGATTTCATCGTCAGCATGGGAGCCGGCATGGGGGTGGCTCATGGAATAGGCATAGTAAGCGATCAGGATGTCGTTGCTTTCGTGGGTGACTCTACATTCTTTCATGCAGGCATGCCCCCATTACTGAACTACAAATTTAACGACGCTGGAAAAGCTCCGCTTGTGGTCATCCTAGACAATGCTATCACTGCGATGACTGGCCATCAGCCCCATCCCGGATCGGGTTTCACTGGAATGGGCGAGAAAGTAGAGCCTGTGAAAATAGAAGAGGTCGCTAAGGCATTGGGAGCAGAGGTGAGAATCTCGAATGCTTTCAGCCAAAAGCAATTGATCCAGACTTTGCAAGAGCTCAGGAACGTCAAAGGCTCAAAAGTACTGATTAGCAGAGGGGAATGCAGACTATTAACTAGGAGAAGATTCCGCGCAAAAGGGCTTACCCTCCCAGCGTTCCAAATAAACCAAGAGAAATGCACGAAATGTGGCATATGCACCAACGATTTTGCTTGCCCCGCAATAGTTAAGACGACAATGACAACCGGAGAGGAGCCAACCTACTCTATAAATCCGGACATATGCCTGGGTTGTGCAGTGTGTGTGCAAATATGCCCTGAGGGAGCCATACACGCTGCCAAAAAGGAGGGAGAAAAATGAAGTTTGACATCATGTTAACCGGAGTTGGAGGGGAAGGAGTCTTAACAACGCAAGTGATGATAGCGAGGGCAGCCAACATAGAGGGGTATCATGTTAGAGGAGTTCAGTTGCACGGACTTGCCCAGAGGGGAGGGGTAATACCCACTTTTGTTAGATTTGGTTCAGAGAAGGAAGTGTCTTCGCCGGGAATAATGCAGGCTAACGCCGACCTTATTCTTGCCTTCGAACCGTTAGAAGCGGTGAGAGCAACCTATTACGCTAGAAAAGAGAAAACCACCTTTGTCATCGATAACTATCCTCTAGTACCAATTTACGCCAACATTCTCAATGTTCCCTATCCAAGCATGAACGAAATTATTAAGAGAATAAAGCCCTTCGCCAAAGAAATTCATGTTTTCAATGCTTCTCATCTTGGTATAGAAAAGTTTGGAAGTGCGATTTTCGGAAACACGATACTCGTTGGCATCGTCACTGGAGGAGGTTTGCTTCCCTTAAGAGAAGACAGCTTGCGTGAGGCAATAAGGGCTACTGCGCCAAGAGATACAGAGAGTAATATTAAGGCTTTTGAGCTGGGCCTACAGCTCGGTAGAGAAAAACTATCTGCACGATGAGTAACGAACTTCAGCGTTGGACTAATGAATCATGGGAAAACTATAAGAAGCTCACTCAATGTACAACTTAAATTCACACAAACGTTGTTGTCGATGAAGAGGTGGGTGAACTTGGCGCGAGAAAAACAGGCGAAACCTGAAAAACCCGAAAAAAAGGAAGCAGCTAAAGGAGTGACCAAAGCCGAAAACGTTGTTCTCATTGGCAAAAAACCGGTAATGAACTATGTGGTTGCCTGCATAACTTTCTTTAACGCAGGCGAAAAGCAGGTCGTGGTCAAAGCAAGAGGGCGGGCGATCAGCAGAGCAGTTGACACCGTTGAATTGCTTCGACGTGCTTTTGTCAAGGATTTACAAGTAAAGAAGATTGACATAGGCACCGAAGAAATGGTTAGAGTTGAAGGTCGAAAATCAAACGTTTCAACGATTGAAATAACGGTAACCAAAGCCGGGTCCAAGTGACTTCTCTCGGCGACTGACCTCAGTTTTAAGCTTCGTTCATTGCTGTCCATTCATTGTTAAGGTACTTCTAACCCTTTTTCCCTCAGTTTTTAGAAAACGCCGCGTAGATAGCTATAAAATATACTTTGTTCTATGAGAGTATTCCGATGGTGGGGCGTATGGGTGGTTATCCAAGGATTGTTGTTCGTCCACCGGGTCCGAAGGCGAGAGAACTTGTTGAGAGAGATGAGGCTTGTATTTCACCTTCCTACGTTCGTTATTATCCGCTTGCCATAGAATCGGGAAAGGATTGCGTTTTAAGGGATGTAGATGGAAACGAGTATATCGACTTCAACTCAGGGTTGGTCTGCCTAAACGTGGGACACGGGCACCCTAAGGTTATTAATGCAATAAAGAACCAATGCGACAGGTTTCTACATTATTCTAACACAGACTTCTATTATCGAGAAGTTGTGGACTTGGCTGAAAAATTGTCTGAGATAACGCCAGGCAGGTTCGAGAAAAAAGTATACTTTGGAAACAGCGGAGCAGAGGCCGTGGAGGCGGCTGTCAAACTTTTGAAGTGGCACACTCGCAAGCATCGGTTCATCGCCTTTGTAGGCGGCTTCCACGGTCGAACATTGGGGACGCTGTCCCTTACAGGGAGCAAACTTGTTCAAAGAAGATACTTCTTCCCCATGCTTCCCGGAGTAACACACGTCCCATATCCCTACTGTTATCGCTGTCCCTTCAAACTTTCATACTCAGACTGTGATTACTGGTGTGTAGACTTCATCGATGAGCTGGTTTTGCAAAAGTACGTGCCGCCAGAAGAGGTTGCCGGCATCGTTTTTGAGCCCATCCAAGGAGAGGGAGGATACATAGTTCCTCCTCCAGAATATTTCCAGCGCCTCAAAAAACTAACCGACAAATATGGCTTCATTTTAATTGACGACGAGATTCAATCAGGTGCGGGCAGAACCGGAAGATGGTTCGCCATAGAGCATTGGAAGATCGAACCCGACATCGTTTGCGTAGCCAAAGCCATAGCTTCAGGGCTTCCCCTAGGCGCCATGGTAGCCCGAGCCCGACTGATGGACTGGGAACGGGGCTCCCACGCCAGCACCTTTGGAGGAAACCCATTATCCTGCGTCGCAGCGCTGGCGGTCATCGACGTGATTAAGGAGGAGAACCTTCTTGAAAACGCTGAAAAACAGGGTAACTACATTATGAAGCGGCTGCAAGACCTGAAAGAAGAATGCGAGATCGTTGGGGATGTTCGAGGGAAGGGACTGATGATAGGCGCCGAAATTGTAGAAGATAAAGAAACCAGAAGCCCAGGAGTGGATAAGGCGGGGGAAGTCATGATGAGGTGTTGGAAACGAGGAATAGCCATCATAACTTGCGGTGCCTCCACGCTCAGGATAGTGCCGCCGCTAACAATAACCAGAGAACTCGTAGACGCAGGTCTGGAAATAATAGAAGACGTGATCAAAGAGGTTGAGAAAGAAAAGTAACTACTTTTCGCCAAAAATCTTCTCTCGATAGGCTGAGATGTCCAGGAATCCATGTCCGCTAATGTTCATGCAGATGACTTTCTCTTCGCCAGCTTTTTCATTTTTCAAAGCTTCATCGATAGTTGCTCGAACCGCATAGCTAGATTCTGGGGCTATGAGCCACCCTTCACACTGCAAGAAGATTTTTGCGGCTTCAAACACCGCTTTTTCATCTATTGGGTACGCTGTTGCTTTTACGATCCCGTGATGTCGAAGCAAGCTTACTATTGGAGCGGCGCCGTGGTATCGCAAGCCATCTGCCTTGATGGGCGGCATCTCCGTCTTGTGTCCCAGCGTATACATTTTTAGGAGCGGAGTGTGCTCAGCAACATCCGCAAAGTCGTACATATATTGTCCCTGAACGAGATTTGGGGCAGCCATTGATTGCGACGCGAGAAACTCGCATTCCCGCTTTTTCTTTAAAACTTCTCCGATGAATGGCAGAGCGATACCTCCGAAGTTGGAGCCTCCTCCGAGACAGGCAACGATCAAGTCTGGATTGTCATCAACCATTTCAAACTGCTTTATGGTCTCAAGCCCAATGATCGATTGATGCATGAGGACATGGTTCAAAGCAGATCCGAGGCAGTAAACCCTCTTTTCACTCTCCTCCGTGTATTCTAAGCCCTCTGAAACGGCGATGCCGAGGGAGCCGGGATGTTTGGGGTTCTTTGCAAGAATTTCTCTTCCAATCTTGGTTTTTTCGCTGGGTGATGCGTGTACCGTGGCTCCAAATAGCTTCATCATGGTTCTGCGGTCAGACTTCCAATCGTAGACCGATCTCACCCAGAAAACGACGCATTCCAAATCCAGCAATCGAGCTGCGTACGCTAATGCTGTTCCCCACTGGCCTGCGCCAGTTTCAGTAACCAGCGTACCTTTTCCTTCTTTGGCTGCAAAATATGCTTGGGCAATGGCTGTGTTGGTTTTGTGGGAGCCTGTGGGCGAAAGATCTTCTCTCTTGTAGTATATTCTTGTCTTCTTTAGTCTGAGGTATTTTTCAAGTCTTCTCGCTCGGTATAGTGGTCTTGGTCTGCCCATTTGAGTGTAAAGCGTCCTCACTTCTTCTAGTATTGGAACCCAGCGTTGACTTGAGGATTCTTGTTTTAGACACTCCCCTATCATGGTTTTGGACAGGAATTCGAGGCGGGAGGGGCCCTCATCCGGCTCCTTTGGAGGGGGAAGGGGCTCGGGCAAGTCGGGTAGAATGTTGTACCAACTCGTAGGCATTTCGTCTATGGGGAGTGGTATCTGATTTTTATACATGTGCTCACTAGCTTGTGAAGATGTATATGAAAGATTTTCATGCATAAGAGTTTTCAGTATTTTTTATGTAGGCGTCTTCTCTGGCTTAGACAATATTTCTATGGATGTGAACATGCGTGAAGTTAGTTCTAGCCGATCTGCGAAACCTTCCCTTACATAGGCATTTTTTATTTTAATGCGAGTTCCAACAGTTAAATCCTTCACAACCTCTGCCAACCTTCTCCACGCTGAAACCCCAATTTCTCCAGTTTCATCCCTTAATTCGAAGGAGGCAACCGCGACCTTCTCATTTCGCGATGTGACGACCTCCCTTATTGTAGGAGTCGTTGCAATGGTTCCTTCGACGACCACTGGACCACCCTCTTCCTTTATTTCAGCCACTTTGAGTTTTTCTACGAACTGTGTGATAGGAGGGTATTCTTCCTCCACAGCGTCCGGTGGAGAAATTTGAACATCTCCACGCAACCCTACATGCAACTCCAGATTTCCATCCAGCCCCTCGCGCACGTATCCATGCGAAACCCTGACGATTTGTCCTTGCTCAACTTTTCCAGCCTCTACTAGGCCTGTCTTATCGTCCCACAGAATCAGCTTCAACGTTCCGCTTTTGTCAGCGATGAACAAACGAGCAAACTTTCCCTCCGTCAAGTCTGGACGGGTGTAAGTTTTAGGTGGAAAAACCATGATGACACGCCCAGACACCGTTACGTCATTCAAACCAGAAACAAGATCTCGAATCAAAACTTCGAGTCGAAGAGGCTCCCGAAAAACTTCAACTCCCAACTCTGAAGCGACAATGCGCGCCGCAGCTTCGTCTGTGAAAAATTCTCCCGCGCCCTCCTTTTTCTTTTTAACCATTTTGAGGACTTCTTCACGCGTAAGATCTGGTCTGGACGAAAGGATTTGCTCAACGATTTCCTCCAAATTCATTTTACTTCACTGTGGTTGTCAGAACGAGTAAAGATACTACTTTAAGGTTTATTTAAATCCCCTTTCTCTAATTATCGAAGAAGTGACTGTCTAAATGAACGATCAATCATTGTTCAGCGTGGGAGTTATTCTGTTTTTCATAGGTTTTGTCATAACCTTTGCTGCTATTATCCTCCTGGCTTTTACCGCTATGAGCGGGAAGGGTAAAGTTAGGGGCGGGGGCGCGGTGATCATTGGGCCCTTCCCGATAATTTTTGGCACTGATAAAGAATCAGTTAAAGTCCTTCTCGTATTATCCGTAGCGCTAATTACGCTTATGCTGATTGTCATACTGTTCATTCACTATACGTTTAGGTGAAGAGGAAGTCTGGCATGCGGGTTAGAACATGCGAGATCTGCGGCAAACGAGTGGCTAGATATGTCTGCCAAGAATGTGGCCGTGAAGTTTGCCAGTTTTGCTTCGAACCAAACACATGGGTTTGCCAAGATTGCTATAATCATCTCAGGCGGGAAGCTCCGGTGTTGGAGGCTTTCTCGTGGCCAACTACGTTTAAACTATTTCTGTTGGGCTTTATTCTCATGTTCGTGGGAATGATCGTCATGGTGATTGCGTCTGTCTTCTTTGGGGTGCCCGCCGGCGCTGGAGTCTTCGTTTTTATACCACCCCTTCCTCCGATAGGATTCGGCGCCGGACCATACGCCTTTCTGGCGATGTTATTAGTCGTTGCTTTAGTAATTGGCCTGATTCTGTTTGTTATGTTGCGGAGACGAGCACGCTAGAAAAATAGCTGAACTATTCAGGTTCTTTTTCTCTACCGTAGATCATGTATAGAAAGGCTAAGATTAGAGCTATGAAGATTAACACCATTAGGAGATGTATGATCATCGTAAAGTATATTCCCGGGTCCATGAGGGCGTCCTCGTCTCTTATATTTGAGACATGGATTATTTAAGGTGTAACTTTTTTCCACTCCTCCATCAAGGAATCATAAAGGTCATCATCTGCCTCCACCTCGTCATACCACGATAAAGCCTCTGCAATCTTCTGCGCGATAAGATGATAACACAGGTGCACTTCCTTATCCATCACGCGAAAGTAAAAGTCGTCACAGGAGCAAAAGTCAGCGGCGGGCATGACAAGGTAGTCGCGTTCTCTTCCAACAACGATCCAAACAACTTTACGACTCGGCTTAAAAACGTATTTTTTGACTCTCTCCTCCTTCAGTGCCTCCCAAGCCTTTGCAAAGCGTGAGCCAAATGCCGTGGAAAGCTGGTTTAAATGAACGCCAGTTACCCGACCCTTATCTTTTGCTTCCTTGCAAATTTTTTCGAGCACGTTGATTTCTGTAGGTTTTTTCATGGGTTCTCTCCAAGTTGATTAAAGAATAAGGTCAAGCCTGCGGGAAACACAGTCTATTATGCTCAGTCAAGGGGAATGGGTGGAAATCGAGGATTATCACTATTCGATTTTTATTGGCTCTCCTCTGGGTTTCTTTTTCTCTTTGATTTTAGGTATTGTAATCTCTATTACACCACTCTTGTATTGGGTTTTTGCTTCTTTGGGGTTGATTTTCGCTGGCATTTCAACTTCTTTGAAGTATCTACGTTTTGGAGTGTCGACGGAGATTGTTAGCGTGTCTTCTGTTCCATGCAGCTTGATGTCTTCCTTTTCAACTCCGGGCAGTTCGGCTATGACTTTGATTTCGCCGTTGGTGCTGATGACGTCTACTAGGGGTTCACGTTCTTCCTTCATATCAAGGCTGGGTCTGGCTAGTCCAAAGGCTTCTGGCTTGAGTGAAGGTTTGATGTTGCCGAACTCCCTTATTTTTGGTTTTCCGTCTGGTCCAATGGTCATGCTGTAGCCGTAGACGAAGGGTCCCCACTCACGTACGGTTGAGCCATCTGGGAGTTTGCGTTCACGAACCATGTCTTTCGGGACGCGGGTTGTGAATTCTTTAAATTCTCTTTCCATCATTTCTTCCATGTCTCTCATCATTTCGTCAATGTCTCCGAAGAACCAGTTTCTGAAGAATGGGGAACGTCTCATTCTTCTTCTGAACCATTCTGGGAAGTATTCCCAAGACATAATTTTCACCTTTCCAGTTTATTGGAGATTAGAATTCTATAAAAATCTTCTG
>Ga0315314_1003676_pt1 | contig 11852 bp, 11 predicted proteins | sample TDP9_MG_FD_203631 | JGI IMG/M metagenome (GOLD analysis project Ga0315314, IMG submission 203631) | Freshwater sediment microbial communities from Lake Towuti, South Sulawesi, Indonesia - TDP9 | ecosystem: Environmental > Aquatic > Freshwater > Lake > Sediment | place: Indonesia: South Sulawesi...
GGCCCACCAGTATCCCCCGTTCCCTGGCGAACCGCACCAGGTCCCAGGTGATCAGGATGTAGGTGGCGAGCTGCCGCTGCGCGATGATGCTCAGCTCGTGGCCCAGCCGCTCCTTCACCTCCTCCGGTGCACCCGGATAGCGCGTCGGCAGGCGCTGCCGACACAGCTGCTGCAGGTAGGAGTCAGGCGTGTGGCCCTCCGGAACCGTGAAGTGCGGCAGCCTGACACTGCCGAACTCCAGTTCCACCTGGCAGCGTTCCGCGATGGCGACCGTGTTGGCGAGCGCCTCCGGCCACGGCCTGAACAGCGCCTCCATCTCCTGCGGCGACCGGAAGTAGAACTGGTCACCCTGGAACCGCAGGCGGTTGGGGTCATCCACCGTGGAGTTGGTCTGCACACACAGGAGGAGGTCGTGGCCCTCTGCATCCTCCCGGCGGCAGTAGTGCACGTCATTGCTCGCCACACACCCCAGGCCCAGCTTCCCCGCCATCTCCAGCAGCGCCGCGTTCGCCTTCGCCTGCTCGGCGATGCCGTTGTCCATCAGCTCCAGGTAGAAGCCATCGGCTCCGAACAGGTCCCGGTACTCGCCCGCCAGTCGCCTCGCTTCCTCCTCCCTCCCCGCCAGAAGCAGTGCCGGGATCTCCCCTCCCAGGCACGCGCTCAGCCCGATCAGGCCCTTGGCATACCTGGACAACAGCTCGCGATCCACCCGCGGCTTGTAGTAGAAGCCCTCGAGGTGGCTGTCGGTGGCGAGTGCCAGGAGATTGCGGTAGCCCTCGGCGTTCTCCGCCAGCAGCACCAGGTGACGCAGGTCTGAGGCCTTCCCCTCCCGCACCGTGCGGCTGCCTGGCGCCACGTAGACCTCGCAGCCGATGATCGGCTTCACCTTCCGCCGCTGGCAGGCCCGGTAGAAAGGCACCACCCCGTAGAGCGTGCCGTGGTCGGTGACCGCCAGGGCCCCCATGCCCTGCCGCGCGGCATTGGTGGCCAGATCATCTACCCGACAGGCGCCATCGAGAAGGCTGTACTCGGTGTGGACGTGGAGGTGCACGAAGCGGGGGCTGCCATCAGGCCTCGACACCGAAGCCTCCTTAGTCTGACGCTGCCCGCGGCCGCCTCGCCGCGGGCCGGCTGTGACGTTACTGATCCCGCCGCAGCCCACCCTCCTCGCAGCAGGTGGACGGACGCGGCGGGGAGTATGATACCACCCCAAGGCCCTTCTGTAAACAGCCGCGCGAGAGTATCTCGTGCTCGCCCTTGGAGGCAAGGCCTTCCTTAGATGATAAGCAAGCTCAACGGCCTCCGGCGCGGCTTCGCCCTGGTGGAGCTGATGGTGGTGATGGCCATCATCGCCCTGCTCGCCGGGCTCATCCTCACCGTCGCCTGGAACTCGGTGATGAAGGCCCGCGCCGCCTCCTGCATGAACCGGATGCGGCAGATCGGCATATCGCTGGCCAACCCCGGCGCCGCGGTGCTCGCCGAAGGCAGCGCAGACCTGTGGAAGTGCCCGCAGGGGCCCCAGGACGGGTTCACCAACTACGGCCTCAACGACCGCCTGAGGCTGCCGCCCACGAACGTGAACGACACCAGCGCCACCGTGCTGCTCTACGAGAGCAAGCGGGCCGGCGAGGAGCTCAAGGGCGGGGAATGGGACGTGGACCCCCGCCACATGGGTGGCAGCAGCTTCGTCTTCGTGGACGGCCACGCCAAGTGGAGCCGCGCCATCCCCTCCTTCGAGGTCAGGTAGGGCAGGCTCCCGCCCTCACTAGGTCCCTTCCCCGGGTGTAGGGCTCGGCTCCCACGATCCGCCCCTACAGCCCCCTCACATGCCCCTCGGCCTTCTCCAGTCGTCTCAGGACACGCTCCTTGCCCAGCAGGGCCAACACCTCGAACAGCCCCGGCCCGGCCGTCCTTCCGGTGACCGCCAGCCGGGTGGTGTGGATCACCGGCCCGGCCCCCACGCCCAGCTTCTCCCCCAGGGCCCGCAGAGCGGCCTCCAGCGCGCCGACCGCAAATGCCTCCACGCCGGCCAGCTCTGCGCGCACCGCCGCGATGAGCTCGGCCGCCCCGTCCCGGCGGAACCACTTCCGCTCACCCTTCTCCTCATAGCTGCTGGGCTCCTCGAAGAGGAATCTGGTCAGTTCTGGCAGTTCGGCCAGCGTCTTCGCCCGCGCTTGCTCCAGCAACAGCGCCCCTGCCACGCAGCCTTCGTCGAACGCCGCCCCCAGCAGGCCCGCCCTCTCCAGGTACGGTCTCGCCAGCTCCGCCAGCCGCTCCGGGGACAACTGCCGCAGGTACACGCCGTTCATCCAGCCCAGCTTCTCCAGGTCAAAGACCGCGCCAGACTTGCCGATCCCCCCCAGGGAAAAGGCGGCGACCATCTCCTCCCGTGTCAGCAACTCCCGGTCATCGCCTGGCGACCAGCCAAGCAGCGCGATGAAGTTCACGAGCGCCTCCGGCAGATAGCCCTGCTCCCGGTATTCGCTGACCGCGGTGGCCCCGTGCCGCTTGGAGAGCTTCGACCGATCCGGCGCCAGGATGAGGGGGATGTGCGCGAAGTGCGGCTGCTCCCAGCTCATCGCCTGGTAGATGTGCATCTGCCTGGGCGTCGCCGACAGCAGGTCCTCGCCCCGGAGCACGTGCGAGATCGCCATGTCATGGTCGTCCACCACCACCGCCAGCAGGTAGGTCGGCGACCCGTCGGCCCGCAGGAGCACGAAGTCGTCGAGCAGCGCGTTCTCGAACTCCACCCCGCCCCGGATCAGGTCAGCCCAGGCGGCCTTGCCCTCCCCCGGCACGGCGAACCTGATCGCGGCGGACTCCCGGGAGCGCAGGCGCCTTGCTCGCTCGGCCTCCGGTAGTGCGCGACAGCGCCGGTCATACCTGGGCGGCAGGCCCCGGCGCTCCATCTCCTGGCGCCGCTCGCCCAGCTCCTCCGGGGTGCAGAAACACCGGTAGGCGGCCCCGCGCGCCAGCAGGTCCTGAGCCACCTCCTGATACCGGGGCAGCTTCTCGGACTGCAGGTATGGTCCATGTGGGCCGCCCACCTCCGGCCCCTCATCCCAGTCCAGGCCGAGCCATCTGATGGAGTCGAGAATGTCGCGGGCGAACTCCGGCGAGGAGCGCTGCGGATCGCTGTCCTCCAGCCTCAGCACGAACGTCCCGCCGTGGCGGCGGGCAAAGAGCCAGTTGTACAGCGTTGTCCGCGCGGTGCCGATGTGCAGCCGGCCCGTGGGCGCCGGCGCCATCCGCACCCTGATGGTACTCCCCATCGCTACCCGATCCTGCCCCCAAGGACAATAGGCGGAGCGCAGTCGCCTGCACACCGCCTACCCGCCTATTGTACCACACGCTGTCAAGAGCAAGAGCCAGAAAGTGAGATGATGCCTTGGTTTCTTTGGCGTCCCGGAGCGCGCGAAAACAGCCATTCCGCGATCAGGCGGTTGATTGCTCGCAGAAGGCAAGCGCGACCGCGAAGGCACGGGCCGCCTCCTCTTCCTCGGACAAGGTCAGGGGGGCGAACCGATGGACGGCCCGGAGGTGGTGGAAGAGCTCGTGGGCGATGTGCAGGTCTTCGCATTGGCGGGGGGTGAGGGCGTAGGAGCCCTGCACACGCGGCAGGAACGGCGCGGGTAGGCACACTCGCCCTGCCGCGATCGCACTGGCATACAACACGATGCGGGGAGGAGAGGCTTGGTACTCGGCGCGCAGGCCGGCCTGAGCAGGCGGAGGGGAGTCGCGGGTGAGCACTGCGACTCCCAACTGCTCGGCCAGCGCCCGCAGGTCGGGCCCGACCCAGTCAGTCGCGAGCTCGCGGGCCACACGGCGACCCAGTGCGGCGGCGTCCTCGCTCATGGGACGACCCGGTCGTGCAAGCGAAGCCGCCTGGCCTTCGCCTCGGCCAGGAACTGCACCGCCCGCGCGATCAGCAGCGCGGCGGCGAGCAAGATGGCGAGGTCGGCGAGGTTGTAGACAAACGGGCTGCCGTGCCCGAACTCCAGGAAGTCCACGACGAAGCCCAGCCGCACGCGGTCGAACATGATCGCCAGATAGCCGCCCACCATCAGCGCGCAGCCAAGCTCGGCGAGCAAGGACATGCGGTAGCTGGTCTTCGCGAGCCGCCGGTAGACCAGCAACAGCAGCGCGACGCACACCACCGTGGTCAGGACGAGATAGGCGAAGCTGCCGCCAAAGCCCTGCTCCGGATTGCGCAGGTAAGTGATCCGCAGCCACCCGCCGAAGAGGCGCACGCGATCCTGCGCGACGGCGGGGGAGACCAGGTGCTTGGCCGCCTGATCGAGGACGCACACGGCCACCGCCACGGCTATCCATCTCCAGGCCGGGGCGAAGCGCCGCAGATAGAGCACCAGAACGCCGACCAAGAGGACGGCCGAGAGCACCGCCTGTGCCAGTCCCGAAGACAGCGAGTCGCCCACCTTCGCTGGTCCTCTCTCAGCCGCCGTCGCCCAGCACCTGGCGCATCGCCTGGGGGAGGAACCTGATCAGGTCCCCGGCCACCAGGCTCGCCTCTCCGGTGCTGCTGGCCGCCAGGTCCCCGGCCAGCCCGTGCAGGTAGGCCCCCGCGCAGGCGGCCTCGAAGGGCAGCAGCCCCTGCGCGATCAGACCGGCCACCAGGCCGGTGAGCACATCTCCGGTGCCGCCGCTGGCCATCCCTGGGTTGCCGGTCGGGTTGATGGTGAGCGGCCGCCCGGTCTCGCAGATGAGGCTGTAGGCCCCCTTCAGCGTCACCACGGAGCGGAAGCGGCTGGCCGCCGTCTTCGCGAAGTGGGCGCGGTTGCCCTGCACCTCCTCCGCGCTCACGCCCATCAGCCGGGCCATCTCGCCTGGATGGGGAGTGAGGACGGCCGGGGCGTGGCTGCCCTCCAGCAAGCCTGGCGCTTCGGAGAGCGCGTTCAGCGCGTCGGCGTCCACCACCATCGGCTTGTCCACCCTTCCCACCAACCGCTGGACCAGGAGCGCGGTGTCGGGATGCCGGGATATGCCCGGGCCGATCGCCAGCACGTCGGCACTCTCGGCCAGCTCCAGGATGACGGCGAGGGCGCGGGTGTCTAGGCTGCGCTCATAGGTCTCTGGCAGCGGGAAGCTCATCGCCTCCGTGAGCTTCACCTCGAGAATGTCGTTCAGGCTTTCGGGGCAGCCCACCGTCACCAGTCCGGCCCCCACACGCAGGGCCGCCTCTGCGCACAGGCAGGCCGCGCCGGTCATCCCGACCGAGCCGGCGATCACCAGCACGCGGCCGAAGTCGCCCTTGTGCGCGGTGCGGCGGCGGGCGGGCAGCAACAGCCTGACCCATGCCGGCTCGATGAGGTCGGCGACGCTGGGCGAGGTGCCGACAAGCTCGGCCGGGAAGCCGATGTCGGCCACCGTGAGCTTGCCGACGCAGTCGGCCCCCGGAGACATGAACATGCCGAGCTTGGGGAGTCCCATGGTGACAGTGCGGGTGGCCTTCACCGCCACGCCCAGAGCGGCCCCGGAGTTGGCCGCCAGGCCGGAGGGGATGTCCACGGCCAGCACCGGCCGCCCGCACCCATTCATCGCCTCAATCAGCTCCGCGGGGAGGCCAGCGACGTCGCCAGACAGGCCGGTCCCAAACAGCGCGTCCACCACCAGGCCGGCCTGCCGGCAGGCGGCGGAGGCCGCGCCGGCCTCGGCGACTTGTGCAGCTTCCAGTCCGGCCTCCGCGAGCCGCTCCAGGTTGGCCTTGGCGTCACCGGCGACCTGTCCTCGTTCTGCGGCGAGGAACACCTGGACCGCCCGGCCGAGCTTCGCCAGATGCCGCGCGGCGACGAAGCCATCCCCGCCATTGCTGCCGCGGCCGCAGACGATCACGATCGGACGATCCGGACACGGCTCGGTCATCTGGAAAGCGGCTTCGGCGACCGCCTGGCCGGCGTTCTCCATCAGCCGGAGGCTGGGGAGGCCGCGCTCCCGGACGGCCCGCTGGTCCAGGTCACGCATCTGCTCTGCGGTGACGACTTTCACGTGGGCTTCCCCCGATGCCTGCGCTAGCTCCCCTCCGGCGTCACCAGCACTACCATGGCCACCGCGTAGTCCTGGCTGTGGGAGAGGGAGACCAGCAGCCGCGCGCCCTCCGGGATGTGGGCAGCGGCGGCAGACTCACCACGCAGCTCGAGGTGGGGGCGGTTGTAGGCGTCGGCCACCACCTCCACCTCCTGCCAGCGCAGCCAGCGGCCGACGGCCTTGGCGGCCGCCTCTTTGGCGGCAAAGCGAGCGGCGTAGGAGGGCGCGGGGTCGGCCTTCTGCTCGCAGTAAGCCCGCTCCCGTTGGGTGAACAGCCGCGCGACGAGCTCCGGGCGCTGCTGCAGCACCCGGCGGATTCTGGCGATCTCGATGATGTCAATGCCGACGGAGGTGAGCATTCACGGCCCTGCGTTGGTCAGGATCCGCCTCTGACAGCAGTCTCACGACTTCGCCGAAGAGCGTGCCAACGGTGAGACTCGCGAGACGCTCGTCCGCGGTCACCAGGGTGCCTTCCACCAGCTCGGCAGCGGCAAGGTAGGTGGAATCGTAGAAGGAGGCGTGAACCATCTGCGTGAAGCGCAGCGCGAGTGGCAATGCCTCAGTGGCCGGGACCAGACGGGGTGGCGAGGAGGCGAACTCCCGCAGCACCGCTTCCGCGTCCGTCAGTACTACTTGGCCTGCCTGCAGCTTCTTCGCGACGACGCTCCCGAATTCGTACAAGATCAGCTCCGGAGCGTAGATCTCGAGTGCCCCAGCATCCTGCCGGTCCAACAACGCGGCCGCTCTCTCACTGAGCGTCTCTGGGAAGTGCCACTTGGCAGCCACACTGGCGTCAACGACGCAACGTCTCGGCGTATTCTGTGCCACGGTTGCTATCAGCGCTTCCGGTCTTCGCGGACGAGATCAACCGAATCAGACTGATTGGGTGCATAGCGAGCGATCCGCTCGCGTATCTGCCTGGCGCGCTTCGCGTAGTCAATGGTCGCCCCGCGTCCCTCTCTCTCCAGCACCATGGCAAGCTCCTGCTGGAGAGACCGGCCGTGCCGAGCAGCTTTCCGTTTGAGGTTCTCGATCGTCTCTGGTGGGACATCTCTGATCAACACATCCGGCATCTTCCCCACCCCCTTCCGGCCGCGCTATCAGTATGATAGCACGTGAGCCCGAGTGGGCCAACGCCCCACCGCCGGCCGCAGCGCGACGCAGGCCGCCCATCCCTCCTCTCCCGTGGTGGCGACCATGCGGAGTCCGGCCCGCGCCAAGGCGTCCTCCACCCTGGGGACCGTGGCCGACAGGAAGCCGGAGCAGATGAAGCGGCCGCCAGGTCTGAGCAGAGAGCGCAGATCGGCCGCCAGGCGCATCGCCTCGTCGGCGACGATGTTGCACACGATCACGTCGAACTGGCCGCTGGTGAGTGGCAGCAGGTCGGCCTCCATGATCCTGAGTTGGCTCTCCACGCCATTGCGCCTGGCGTTCTGCCGCGCCACCACCAGCGCCGGGGGATCGTTGTCGGTCGCCACCACCTCTTGCGCGCCCAGCAGCGCAGCCGCGATGGCGAGGATTCCGCTGCCGCAGCCGACGTCGGCGAGCCGGTCGCCAGGCCGCATATGCTCGACCACCGCGCGCAGGCAGAGCCGAGTGGTGGCATGCCCGGCGGTGCCGAACGCGGCGCCGGGGTCAAGCACCACCACGCACTCGCCGCCCTGGGGCCGGTAGTCCTCCCAGCTTGGGGCGATCACCAGGCCGGGGGCGATGTGCTGCACCGAGAACTGATCCTTCCAGGCCTCGCTCCATGCCTGCGCGCCGACCGTGCGCACTCCCACCGTGCCAGGGCCGATGCGCAGGCCCTCCCTCTCCAGCGCCGAGATACGCTGGCGGATAGTCCGCAGGCGCTCCTCGGATCGCTCATCCGCGAGGAAGTAGGCCGTCAACCTCGCCTGCAGCGGCTGGCGTTCCTCCACCACACCCCTGGCCCCCAGCTCTCGCAGGACATCGGCGACGCCCTCGAGCGCCTCCAGGTGGGTGAGAACGGTGATCTCCGTGTACTCGATCTCTTCCGGTTCCATGTCGCTGTAGCGCGGGGCCCCGAGGTCAGCCTCCCCCCGCCCGCTCCCGCAGGAGATGGTTTCCAGCCGCGCCGAGGCGACTCCTGCCCGCCCGGCGACCAGGCCCCGCATCCGCGGCGCCAGCGCGCACGCCAGCGCGGCGAACTGCGCACGCCGGCTCGCGTTGACCGCCCAAGAGAGGCCATGCTATGATGCCGCCGCGATGTCAGCCCCGACGCGGATTGTTGCCACGGATTGCGGTTCCACTACCACGAAGGCGGTCCTCATCGAACGCACCGACGGCGAGTACCGGCTGCGCGGCCGGGGCGAAGCTCCCACCACGGTGGAGGCCCCCTTTGACGACGTGACGGTGGGGGTGCTGAACGCGGTGGGCGAGCTGGAGGAGTTGACCGGCCGCCGGTTCCTCGCCGGCGGCCGCGTGCACACCCCTCTGCAAGCGGACGTGGGGGCCGACCTCTATCTGTCCACCTCCAGCGCGGGCGGCGGGCTGCAGATGCTGGTCACCGGCGTGGTGAAGGCCATGACCGCGGAGTCTGCGCAGCGAGCCGCGTTGGGGGCGGGAGCCATCGTCATTGACGTGGTGGCGGTGGACGACGGCCGGGCGGACTACGAGCGGGTGGCACGCATTCGCTCCCTGCGCCCTGACATGATCCTGATGTCCGGGGGGGTGGAGGGGGGCGCGGTGCAGCAGGTGCTGGACACCGCGGAGGTGCTGGTGGCGGCCGATCCGCGGCCGCGACTGGGGAGGGGCTTCCGTCTCCCGGTGGTCTACGCGGGTAACAGCGCGGCCTTCGACGGTGTGCGCGGGATCCTGGGCGAGCGCCTGGAGCTGCGGTCGGTGGAAAACCTGCGGCCGGTGATGGAGAAGGAGAACCTGGCGCCTGCCCGAGAGGAGATCCACCGCTTGTTCCTGGAGCATGTGATGGCTCAAGCGCCAGGATATGACAGGCTGCTGACGTGGACCAGCGCGCCGGTGATGTCCACTCCCAGGGCGGTGGGCGAGATGGTCCAGCTCGCCGCGAAGGGCGCGGTCGGGCGGGGCCTTCCCGGCCTGCTTCCGCGAGAGGCCGCGGACGTGCTCGCCGTAGACATTGGCGGGGCCACTACCGACGTGTTCTCCGTATTCGGGGGCCAGTTCAACCGCACGGTGTCCGCCAACCTGGGCCTCAGCTACAGCATCTGCAACGTGCTGGCGGAGGCGGGCGCGGCAGGCATTCGGCGATGGGTGCCGAGGTCGGTGACGGAGACGGAGATCCGCAACCGGCTGCGGAACAAGATGATCCGCCCCACCACCATCCCGCAGACCATCGAGGATCTGCTTATCGAGCAAGCGGTTGCCAGGGAGGCGCTGCGGCTCGCCTTCCTGCACCATGTGGCCCTCGCCTCCGGGCTGAAAGGGGTGCAGCAGGCCCGCACCATGGCCGACCTCTTCACCCAGGTGGGCGCGGGGGAGACGCTGGTGGACATGATGGCGCTGGAGCTGATCATCGGCAGCGGCGGCATTCTCTCTCACGCGCCCCGCCGGGAGCAGGCCGCGCTGATGATGGTAGACGCCTTCGCGCCACAGGGGATCACCCGCCTGGCGGTGGACTCCATCTTCATGATGCCCCAGCTCGGCGTGCTCGCCTCGGTGCTGCCGGAAGCAGCCGCGCAGGTCTTCGCGCGGGACTGCCTGGTCGCGCTGGGAACGGTGATCGCGCCGGTGGGGCGGGCGCGGGACGGCGAGGTGGTGATGGAATGGGAGATCGCCGGGGAGCGGGGGGAACTGCGCGCCGGAGACATGCAGCGCGTCCCGCTGCCGACAGGCCAACAAGCGGAGGCCGCGCTGGCGCCCAGGTACGGCCTTGATGTGGGCGCCGGGCCGGGCAAGAGGTGGACGGGGAAGGTGAGCGGAGGCGCGGTGGGGGCCATCCTGGACGGTCGCGGGCGGCCCCTGCGGCTGCCCGAGGAGGACGGCGAGCGCATGGTCAGGCTGGAAACGTGGATGCGCGCGGCCGGCGCCACGCCGGAGGTGGGGTAGCGATGCCCACGGCCTACACGCCAGGTTTGCGGGTCTCCGCTGACAGCGTTGTCCGCCACCAGCGGCGCTTGCCTGTGCGCGGGGAGGTGCTGGTGGGGGTGGGCGATGCGGTGGCCGCCGAGGACGTGGTGGCCAGGGTGGAGATGCCGGGGAACCTGCACACGCTGAGGGCGGCCCAGATGCTGCGGGTGGAGCCGCAGGAGGTGGCCTCCTGCCTGGTGAGGCGGCTCGGCGACACGGTGCAGGCGGGCGAGCTGATCGCCAGGACCGCGGGGCTGTGGGGGCTGCTGAAGTCAGAGGTGCGGGCGCCGGTTGCCGGGACCGTCGAGGAGGTCAACGCCACTTCGGGCCATGTACGCCTCCGGGAGCCGCCGCGGGTGGTGGAGGTCAAGGCCCACCTCGCCGGCCGTGTGGTCGAGGTGATAGAGAGCGAGGGCGCGGTGGTGGAGGCGAGGGGTGCGCTGGTGCAGGGCATCTTCGGCGTGGGAGGGGAGCGGCGCGGGCGGCTGCGCACGGCGACGGAGAAGCCGGAGGAGGTGCTCAGGCCAGAGATGATCGGTGAGTGCCGGGGCTGCGTGCTGGTGGCCGGGGCGGGTGCAGATGGCGCCGCGATCAAGCGCGCGGCCGCGGCGGGCGCGGCCGGGCTGGTGCTGGGAGCGGTGGGCGATGACGCCCTGCGCGAGTATGTGGGTTATGACATCGGGGTGGCGATCACCGGGCAGGAAGAGGTGCCGATGACTCTCATCGTCACCGAGGGCTTCGGCTCGCTGCCCATGGCCGGGCGGACGTGGGAGCTGCTGCGGTTGCTGGAGGGGCAGCTTGCTTCCATCAACGGCGCTACCCAGATTCGCGCCGGTGTGATCCGCCCGGAGATCGTGGTCACCCGCGAGCGGCCGGGAGGTGCCTCGGCGGCGGCGGCGCCAGAGCAGGTGCTAGCCCTTGGCGCACGGGTGCGGATGATCCGGGAGCCGCACTTCGGCGCGCTGGGTCGCGTGAGCGCGCTGCCGCCCGAGCTGGCCGAGATCGAAACCGAGTCCTGGGTGCGCATCGCGCTGGTGCAGCTCGACAGTGGGGAAGAGGTGCGGGCGCCGCGCGCGAACCTGGAGCTGATACAGGCATGAACCGTACGCTGCCGGCCAGACTCGCGCTGCCAGTCATCTTCGGGGTGGCGCTGGCCACCGGCTTCTCCGGCGCGGTGGTGCCTGGCTCGCTGCTGGCAGTGGTGGTGAAGGAGTCGGTGCGGGTGGGCTGGGCCGCGGGGCCGCTGATGATGGTCGGACACGGAGCCCTGGAGCTGGTCGCGGTGATGCTGCTGGCCACCGGGCTGATCAGGTGCGCGCGGTCCGGTCGCGTGCGCGGGAGCATCGGCCTGGTGGGTGGCGGGGTGCTGATCTGCCTGGGGTATGTCACGTTCGGCGTCTCGGGGGAGGCCGGTGCGAACGCGTTGGGAGGGCCGGGCGCGCATCCGCCCTCGGCCGCCGGCATGCCCGCGCTGCAGCTTACCCGGCTTGGCGGGCTGGGGGCACTGATGAGCATCACCAACCCCTACTGGTGGCTGTGGTGGGCGACCATCGGGGTCGCGCATGTCGGCTGGGCGATGCAGCGGGGGCGAGTGGGCGGGGGGACCTACCTCGTGGGGCATGTCCTCTCTGACGTTCTCTGGTACTGCGCGGTGGCCGCCGCGCTCTCCGCCGGCCGCGCTCTCTTCTCGGCGGGCGTGCTGCGGGGGATCTACGTCGGATGCGGCGTCTTCCTGGTGGCCTTGG
>Ga0315314_1003677_pt1 | contig 11850 bp, 11 predicted proteins | sample TDP9_MG_FD_203631 | JGI IMG/M metagenome (GOLD analysis project Ga0315314, IMG submission 203631) | Freshwater sediment microbial communities from Lake Towuti, South Sulawesi, Indonesia - TDP9 | ecosystem: Environmental > Aquatic > Freshwater > Lake > Sediment | place: Indonesia: South Sulawesi...
TTAGAAAGCAACCCAATTATAAGGTTTACCATAGACTCACAGCAATACCTGTAACCAAGGTCAGCGCGAGCGAGAACCAAACGGGATACACCAAGCTTGGCCTATATCCTTTGGATGTTTCGAAAGACGTGAGTTAGACCCAAAAGGAAAAAAGCATAAGGCTAAGAAAAGACCAGTGCTGTTTCGTCGGCGCTCTTCGCACTTCATGGATTCTGAGTTTTTCGAAAGCTATTGAGATATCATTTCCATTACTGTGAGCGTTCGATCTAGTATCAGTGGTGCGCCGCTTTCTCGAAGGAATTGTACCCGAATTGAGTGTTGCCCACTACTTAATGGGGCTGTCAAGAATTCTATGTGACTTGTGAGTCTGAAGACTCCCGCACTGGGCGGGCCTACTGAAGTAATGGAAACGCTGCTGTTCAGGTTATTATCCACAACGATTCTTGCCCACAACGATCCGGGCGCATCCAGGGAAGCTATCATCGAGAACTGTGCAAAGATTCTCGAATCCTGTTGAATGCTGATGAGGATTTCCATGGAACCATCGAATTCGGACATGTTGATCCATTGCATCGGCGTGTCGCCGGATGTATCGTGTGTTGTGTCGTTCATTTTCTGAATTACTTGGAGAATCGAGTTGGTTCCGTTTGGTCCTGGAACGCCTTGAGGTCCAGTGGCTCCTTGCTCTCCTTGGGTTCCTTGGGTTCCTGCTGGTCCCTCTGGTCCGGGTCTTGCGAAGAACATGGCGCTTAATGCTCCGCTTACGAGACCTGATAGTATAGCGATTATTAGGATTAGAATCAGGAATTTCAAGCCGTAAGGCGGTCGTTCACTGCTTGGATTATGTAGTTTCATGGTTTCATCGTCCTAAAGCATGTATCGTATATTAAGACTTTAAATATTTATCGTCGTTGAACAGCAGCAATACACAAACAGGGCCTCATACGCAAACGTAGAGAAGAGCTTCTTCCCTAAATAGCCTCAGTTCGCGACACAATCATACTGAGGCATGTCACCCAGCAGCCGATCCGAGTTATTGGTTGCGGGTCAGATGGTTCCTTCTTCCCACGAGGCAATATACTTCTTCTGTTCCTGCGTTAGCTCGTCGATCCTTACGTTCATGGATTTCAGTTTCAAAGTAGCTACTCTGTCATCGATTTCCGCGGGCACATTGTAGACTTTAGGCTCAAGCTTCTTGGTTTTGACTAAGTATTCGACGCACAAAGCTTGATTTGCGAAGGACATGTCCATGACTTCTGAAGGATGCCCCTCAGCTGAGGCAAGGTTGACCAGTCGTCCTTCAGCCAGCAAATACAGTTTCCTGCCGTTTTTCAACTGATATTCTTCGAGGTTTGGACGAAGTGTCCGCTTGGAAGCGGCAAGGCTCTCGAGGTCTGGAATCTTGATTTCCACGTTGAAGTGCCCGCTGTTGGCTAATACAGCGCCGTCTTTCATCTGGGTCATGTGCTCTTTTCTGATGACACTGGTGTCTCCGGTGACGGTCACGAACACGTCTCCTTTTCCTGCGGCTTCCCCAAGAGACATCACTTGAAAACCATCCATAACTGCTTCCAACGCCCTCACTGGGTTGACCTCGGTAACTATTACGTGTGCACCCATGCCTCGAGCTCGTGTGGCTAAGCCGCGTCCGCCCCAACCGTAGCCACACACCACAAAGTTCTTGCCCGCCAACAGAATGTTAGTGGCGCGTAGTATACCGTCTATCGTGCTTTGTCCTGTGCCGTAGCGATTGTCAAAAAGGTATTTTGTGTACGCGTCGTTGACGGCGATGATAGGATACTTGAGTGCTCTTGCTTTCTCCATTGCTCTTAGGCGCACAACGCCGGTGGTTGTCTCTTCAGTTCCGCCTTTAACCGTCAGCAACGCTTCTGTGCGTTTAGAGTGAAGCGTGCTCACGAGATCGGCACCATCATCCAAAGTAACCACGGGTCTATGATCGATTACTTTGTTGACGCACCAGTAGTATTCGTCTTTGGTTTCGCCGCGCCAAGCGTAAACGTTCACGCCCATTTGGGCTAGAGCTGCTGCAACTTCGTCTTGAGTTGACAGAGGATTGGACCCACACAGCGCAACTTTCGCTCCGCCCCCTATCAACGCGTGAACGAGAACGGCAGTTTCCTTGGTGACATGCAGGCAAGCGCCTATTCTGGCACCTTTCAGGGGTTTCTCTTTTTCAAATCGCTGTTTTATCTGAGTCAAAACAGGCATGTGAGCTGAAGCCCATTCTACAAGCAAGTTGCCTTGCTCAGTCAACGATAAATCCTTAACCTTAGACTCCATTTTGCGCCTCACCGGTCATTGACATTGAGTCACGAAATATTTATATTTTTTCAAATCTGATTATAAAATGTTCTGAATGCGCCTTCAAGCACACGATTTATTCAGGAAGGGTGCAGCGGCAGATGGATGAAAACGATCGACTCATTTTACAGTTTCTTATGAAAGACAGTCGAACATCACTGACGAAAATCGGCGAAGAAGTAGGCTTGTCCCGCTTCGCCGTCGCAGACAGAGTTATGAATCTCTTCAAAGATGGTATTATTCTAGGATCAACTGTCATCGTCGATTCCACGTTGTTAGGGATCAACCGAACAGTTTTCTTCGAACTGAAAACAAATCCACACGAACCTTGGCTGGCTAAAATGCTAGAAGGAACAGCTTCATGCGACCTGTTAGACGGAATTGCGGGCGAGTTCTCGTTGTTCGCCAGATTCCGATTAGTCGACGATGAGCATTTCAACAGAGTCCTGAAAAGGGTAGACGACTGCATGGGCAGGAGCTACTTCAAGAAGTACAGAGCTGTGAACGCAATAAGAATCTTCAAAGAATCTGGAGTTGCGTTTCAGGGAAAAGTGCAACAGTCTTTGAAGGTTGATACCACAGACTTGAGACTTCTTGAAATTCTCCTTGATCGGGCTGAGCAGGTTAAGTCGCCGTTGCCTCTTTCTACAGTCGAATTGAGCAGGCGATTGCGGGACTCGGGGGTAGACATCTCTCAGCCGGCGGTGTTCCATAGACTGTCAAGATTAGAGAACAGAGGCGTCATTCTTCGCCGCACGCTCAGAATCGATTACTCCAAACTGGGATTGCACGCAAAATTCATCGTCAGGATCAAGGCTAACCCGACCGTGTACGACGCCGTTGCTCGTGAGTTTTTGGCTTCGATGCCCGAAATATTCGATTTATATCGAACAGGCGAGGAATACGGCCTGCTGGCCACCGTGAGAGTAAAGGATGTATCAGAATACAACTCTTTCCTGCTGAGGCTGTACGATTCAAAAGACATCATAGACACTTATACAACATTGGTGCTTGAAGAAAGAAAAGATTCTCCTCTTTCATTGAGAAAAGACTAGTAACATTTCAGGCGCTCTTTGGCTTTTCGATCTGAGTTGTTAGCGTTACTGAAGGCTGGCGGAGTTAAATAACAACTGAGCAGTTGAGCAGTCCGTTATTCTTATTAGCAGAGCCCTTCAGTAAAAGTGCACCATGCAGGCTGAAATCGGCATCATAGGCGGAACCGGCGTCTACGACCCAACGCTGCTCCAGAATGTCAGAGAAGTAAAGCTCCGCACACCCTATGGCGCACCTTCAGACACGATCTCAATAGGGGAGCTAAGAGGCAGAAAAATCGCGTTCATACCGCGCCACGGAAGAAAACACACCATAAGACCCACGGACATCAACTCACGCGCCAACATATACGCACTGAAAAAACTGGGCGTCCAACGGATACTGGCGCCATCAGCCGTTGGCTCGCTCAAAGAAGAGTACAGGCCAGGCGACACCGTGATCGTCGATCAGTTTATCGACAAAACCACTAAAAGAGAGCAGTCGTTCTACACTGGAAAGCAGGTTTGCCACATATCTGTAGCCGATCCCATGTGCCCCGACCTGAGAAGCGCACTCATTCAAACAGCTGAGGAAATGAAAATCCGCTACCACAAAACAGGAACCTACGTGTGCATAGAAGGACCCCGGTTCTCAACTAAAGCGGAGTCCAAGTTGCACCGAAGCTGGGGCGCCGACATAATAGGCATGACGCTTGTCCCGGAATGCGTGTTGGCCAGAGAAGCCCAAATATGCTACGCTTCTATAGCCACGGTCACCGATTACGATGTGTGGAAGGATCACATGGTCAACGCTGAGGAAGTTGCCACGACAATGAAACGAAATTTGGAAAAGATCAAGAAGTTAGTCACGGAAACTATAGCGACGTTGCCTAAAGAAAGAACGTGTGAATGCGGACACGCTTTAAAAAACGCGTTGGTGTAAGCCTGAAGTCTGAGAAGATGGTGACAAGAAATGGATCTCAAATCGAAGATAAGGAGAATACCAGAATTCAAAGGCGTTGTATTCTGGGATATAACCCCTCTTCTCAAAGACAAACATGCTTTCAATGAATGCATAAAGAAGCTCGCTGATCGTTACAGAGATGAACGTGTCGATGTTGTTGTGTCAAGTGAAGCCCGAGGTTTCATAATCGGTGGCGCCTTGGCATATGAACTTGGAGCAGGCTTTGTTCCCATAAGAAAGAAGGGCAAACTTCCTTACAATGTGGTAAGCCTAACTTATCAGAAGGAATACGAGGCAGACACCATAGAAATTCATGAAGACGCCATCAAGCCTGGTCAGAAGGTTCTACTAATTGACGACCTGCTGGCTACTGGTGGCACGATTAAAGCTAACGCTGAACTCGTCGAGAAACTGGGCGGAAAAATCGTGGGCATAGGCTTCCTAATAGAACTAGGCTATCTTCATGGAAGGAAAGCGCTTGGAAACAAATACGACGTGTTCTCGATCATTAAATTCGAAACCACTGCTGGATGATACTCCATCTTTTCCTAAGAGGCTATTACTTTCAGTGGGCGCATATGCACGTCATAGGATGGCTTCTGATCAACGGAAAAATGCCCAGTAGAAAGATAGGGTTAGGTTCACGCGTTTCCTGCAAGAATAAGCAGAACCAGAACAGCAATAAGCAGCAGGATGAATATCAGGATTGGCAGCAGAGTTGTGGTTAACATTGCAATGATGATGGCAAGATAGTCTCTCCAACCCAGACTTTTATCCTCTTTGCTGTTGGCTGTCAAGTCCTTAGACCGCGTTCAGATTTGACTTCGCCGGTTTGGAAATCTATGTCGTAGTGGCATGCGACCAAATGCTCACCGACTTCGTAGAGCGGTGGCTCATCAACTGGACATCTCTTAGTTGCCCATGGACACCTTGGATGAAAACGGCATCCGGAAGGAACATGCACTGGGCTCGGAACGTCGCCTGTTAAAAGGACCTTCTTTCTTTCGATCTCAGGGTTTGGCACAGGTATGGCGGCCATTAAATGGAAAGTGTATGGATGCCTATGGCGTTCGAACACGGCGTCTTTTTCAGCTAACTCAACTATTTTCCCCAAGTACATAACAGCAACTCTGTCGCTCATGTGATGGACGACCGCTAGGTTATGTGTAATAAACAAGTAGGTCAGTCCCAGTTTTTTCTGCAGCTCTTTGAGGAGGTTCAAGACTGCTGCCTGAACGGATACATCTAGGAATGATGTTGGTTCGTCCAGTATGAGGAAATCTGGTTCAACTGCCAAGGCTCGAGCCACTGCTATTCTCTGCCTTTGTCCGCCGCTGAATTCGTGTGGAAATCGGTAAAGGTGTTCTTCGCTCAGACCGACGGTTTCTAAGAGTTGCAGAGCTTTGCCATGAGCATCAGCATGGGTAGAAACAACTTTGTGAATCTGCATGGCTTCAGTGAGCATTGAATTGACGGTTTGTCTTGGGTCTAGGGAAGCGTAGGGATCTTGAAAAATGATCTGCATCTTTGTGCGCACGTATCTCAGCTTTTTTCCTTTTGCCTTAGTTACGTCGATGTCTTGGAAGTAGATTTTTCCATCAGTCGGTTCGATTAGTCTCAAGATGGTTCTGGCCACCGTTGTTTTTCCAGAGCCAGATTCTCCTACAAGCCCCAGAGTTTCACCTCGTTGAACGCCAAAGCTGATTTGGTCAACAGCTTTCACGTGTCCAACCGTTCTTTGAATGATTCCGCTTTTAATGGGGAACCATGTTTTCAGATTTTCGACAGCTACAATTTGGCTCATTCTGGCTAGTCTCCGTAAAGGTAGCAGGCGACCTCATGATTTTCATTAATGTGCGAAACCCCTGGGAACTTCTCAAGGCATTTAACCATGCCGTAAGGACAACGAGGGTGGAATGGGCAGCCCGATGGAGGATTAATCATGTTTGGAACGCTTCCGGCGATGGTTTCCAAGTTTTCAACGGATTTCGTCACATCAGGGATTGCACGCATCAAGAGTTGTGTGTAAGGATGAAGAGGCCGTCTAAATATCTCCCGAGTGTATGTGGATTCAACGACATGCCCCCCGTACATGACTGCGATTCGATCAGCTATCTCTGCGGCGACCGCAAGATCATGAGTGATCATAAGTGTTGTCGATCCTATCTTGTCCTTGAGTTCTCTCAACAATTGAAGTATCTGGGCTTGAACGGTCACGTCTAGAGCGGTTGTTATCTCGTCGGCAATGAAAAATGCTGGGCGTCTAGCCAAAGCCATTGCAATCATGGCTCTTTGCCTCATGCCCCCGGACAGTTCAAATGGGTATTGAAGGAGGATTCGTTCCGGGTCTGCTAGCTTAACAAGTTTAAGAACATCGATGCAAAGAGCTTTGACCGTCTTCTTGATGGCGCCTCTTGAAACTTCTACTTCCTTAGACTTGTCCGATGACGAGTTCTCCAAAGAGAGAAAATCAAGATATGTGATGCCTTGCCCCCCTTTGCTTTCCTCGAGTTTCACGGCTTGCAGTTTCGCGGCTTGTTTCAGACCTTCCTTGTTAAGGGTGAATGACTCTTCGAGCTGGGTTCCTACGGTTAAGACAGGGTTAAGAAAAGTCATAGGGTCTTGGAAAACAGACGCGATTTTCCCAGCTCTTATCGTTCTCATCTCATCTTTTGACTTTCGCAAGAGGTTTTCTCCTGCGAGGAGGATTTGTCCGCCGAGTATGTCGGCGTTTTCAGGTAGAAGATTTATTATGGTGAGGGCAGTGACGGATTTGCCGCAGCCAGACTCACCTACAAGACTCAAGACCTCTTCCCTGTACAGCTTGAGGTTCACGCCATTTAATGCCTTGACATTCCCCCTGTAAGTGTGAAATTCCAATCTGAGGTTCTTTACGTCGAGGATTACTTCTCTTTCTCTAGGCTCTGTGAAGTTGGTCACCTTCTAAGTCTCGGGTCAAGTACATCTCTCAAACCATCGCCTACGAGGTTGAAAGCCAAAGCTATCAGAAGCATAGTGATCCCTGGAAAGATGATTAGCCAAGGAGCGTCGAAGATATGTTGGTATCCATCTGCTGCAAGATTACCTAATTCTGGAAGAGATGGAGTCGGAGAGAACCCTAGGAACATTAATGCTGAGAATGTCAGGACTACGCCTCCAAAGTCAAGAGTTGCCTGAACCAGTATGGGATATATGGAGTTGGGTATGATGTGTCTGAACAGAATTCTAAGGTGGCCAGCGCCAAGCGCTCTTAACGCTTCAACGTAGGTTTTCTCCTTCTCACTGAGTATTTGGCCTCTCATAAGTCTGACATAAGGCGGCCACCATACCAAAAGAATCGCAAGTCTCAATGTAGGTATTGACCTGCCAAACATAGCCGCAAACACTAGGGCAAGAACAAGGCCTGGAAACGCCAAGAATATGTCTGTGATTCTCAGCACTGCCTCGTCAACCACTCCACCCACGTACGCTGCGAAAGCGCCAAGTAATGTGCCAAATACCGCTGCGCCCGTGACAATGATAAAAGCATTTTCCAAGTCGACAGGTAAAGCAAGAATTATCATTTTAAAGAGGTCTCTTCCCCAACCATCAGTGCCCAACGGGAAGAATTCAGGACCATCATAAAGATTTATGCTAGGGCCCCACTGGAGAATGTGGTTAGCATTCCACGACCATCTCCTTTCGAATGGGTAGCTGGTGCCAGGAGGATACCCTTTTGGAATAGCCAAGTTTGGATTGACGACGTAATTAGATATCAGGGCCAACACTATGAAAGACGCCGACACAATCAGGCCAGTCATGACCAAGAGGTTCTTTCTGAACAAGAATAAAGTGTATTTAAGATCAGCCCACCTGGCAGCCCATTCACCAGTTCTTACTCGCCCCTTGATCCGACTTACCATTGATTTAGCCTTTTTCACTGTTTTCCCATCCTAGTATTTTATCCTGGGGTCGAGGAACACGTAGGCAACGTCAACTACCAGATTGGCTATAACAATAATTGCGGCTAAGACCAACGTGTACAAGAGTAGAAAGTTGCTGTCACCCTGAAAGACTGCTTGCAGCGACAGCTGTCCCACGCCAGGTAGGGCAAAAACGAATTCCGTTATCATCGCTCCGCCAAGAAGCCCTGCAAAGAACATGCCGGTAAGAGTTACTGCTGGAATTAAAGCGTTTTTTAACGCATGTCGATAAATTACGACTCTTTCTCTGAGCCCCTTCGATCGCGCCAGAATTATATAGTCTTGTCGAAGGACCTCTAACATGCTTGCTCGAACAATTCTCGCTAAGAAGCCCAAACTGATGAACGCCAAACTAAATGCTGGCAATATTAGATGACTCAATGCGTCCGCCGTGTATTGTAGATTACCCGCTATTAGCCCGTCAAAAACTGGCATACCAGTTACTCTTTGAACTACAGTTTCCATTCCTGGGGAGACAGCTAAATTGCTGGGAAGATGAGGAAGCCCCCAAATGGTGAAATAATAGAAGAATACTAGCTGCAGCATGAAGCCGAACCAATAAGATGGGGTAGAGTAGCCTGTTAAGGCGATTATGCGTGAGATGTGGTCCGGGACTTTGTTATTCTTCACGGCGGAGATTATTCCTAGTGGTAATCCGATAGCCACGGTCAGGATTGTCGCAGCCACAGATAGCTGAACAGTGTACGGGAAACTTAGTGAGAAAACTTGGAGAACAGGTCGACCTTGTGCCCAGATGCCAGTTAGACCCCAGTCGCCCCTGAAAACATCCTGTAGCCAGAATACATATTGCACATATAGTGGTTGGTCGAATCCGTGGACTCTTCTAACCTCGGCGATCTGTTCTGCAGTCATCTTTGGATTAATGTATGGCGCTACAGGATCGAAACCTGTGGGAAAACCTCTGGCAAGATAAAAAATGACCAAACTCACACCAAAAAGAACGAAAATCATGAGTATTAAGCGCCTGAGTATGTACTCATACAACCTCAAGGCGAAACCCCCAAACCTCTTTTTGGACAGAGCTATAAAAGACTAATGAATCACTGTTAAACGTGTTTCTACATGACATACGTCATGTGAGAGCAAAGCTCTACTTATATCCTTTTCCGTCTTGAAACCCAAATCAGAAGTTTCTACAAACACTATTTCACGTTAACAAAAAAAACAAAAAATGAGGAGGTTTATGGTTGTTCGTAGTACATGTTTGACCAAAGGTCGACTCCGTAGACTGTGTTGACATACCAGCCTTTCAACCATGATGAACGAGCGAACTGTGCTGTTGGGTACCACCAAACCATGTATGTTAACGCGTTGTTAGCTATTGTATTCATTTGATCACTTGTTGAGAGCAAACCTGCAGTGTTACCTGCTCGATCCGCGGCTACTGCCTGGTCAAGGAGGTTGTCAAGGCGAGTTAGGTTCCATAGATTCCAAGAGAAGTATGTTCCTGTTGACAGGTACATTGGTGCCAGCCAGTTCAACAAATGGTTGTAATCAGCTATCCAGCCACCCATATATGAATCAATTAGGTGACCTGAGGCGAGTGTATATTGTTGTCCGCCGGGAACAATGACAACGTTGAATCTTATTCCCAGATCCTCTTCTTCAGCTATCGAGTTCAGGTTGTCAGCCATCGTGGTCAGTATCTGCTGGAATGTGTCGGCTCCTGTCTGCACATAGAACTCAACGGCCTTTGCTCTGGAAAAGCTTGGCCCAAACGAGTTGTCAACTATGCCGGTTGGCACAGCGGTTCCATTGTAGAACGTGAATGAAGTGATAGGAGTTGCGTTAGCGGCTTTAAGTAGTGCCGTGGCTCTTGTCAGATTTAACGAGAAGGCAACTTTGGTGTTCGGGTTATATGAACCTGGTGGGAATGTACCAGGGGGAACAATGCTGTTTGCTACAACGCCGAGTTTGTTGTTGACATTTATGTTCACCGCGGTTATGTTAACAGAGCTTGCTACAGCCATTCGTATTCTGAAGTCTGCGAAGGGTTGCCAGTCTCTCAAGCTTCCATCAGGTTTTGTAACATTGGTGTTGAAGTTGACCCACCAACTTGAAAACTGCGAGAACGGCCCGTATTCGGTTACGCCTGGAATTATCGATTCAAGGATTCCTTGGTTAAGCCACTTGTCTCGGTCGACCACTTGGAAGATGCTTGCTGTAGGAACGGCGATTCCTGTAGCTGTTCCAGCTTTCAAGTCAAGGAGCCTTGTAGTGAAGCTTGGAATATGTCTGAACTCGATGGTTCCTATTCTGGTTTTGCCCGCTGGTGGTAGGTTTATATCGTTTGGTCCTCCCCAATAGTTGGCGTATGCTTTTAGGACGATTAGATAGGGGGTCGTCGGTTGGACGCTTTCCAAGTAATAGGGGCCTGTGCCTACTTTCCAGCCGTTTTCGGGTAAGACCAATCCAGTTGTTCCCCGACCTGCCATTTTTAAGAAGTAAGTCGTGTAGTTTCCATCCCATGTTCCAAATCCGCCTTGCTGATAGTCCATTTTTATCGTTGAACTTGGCGAGATTATACTTGCCCATGGACCAGCCATAATCGGCAGAAACTGTGTAGTGGCAGTGAGAAGGTTCAATCTAACTTTGTAGTTGTCTAATATTTCTACAAATTTTTGGTCCAAAACTGCCTTGACGAAGGTTGCGTTGTAGTTTGTCTTACCGCCGAGAGAGTTTTTGCCGCTTAGCCCATAGGAGAGAGTTTCGTTGAGCATTTGTTGGAGTATCCATGCCGCTTGGCTTCCGTGGTTCAGTCCGTCGCCGCTTGTGCCATCAATGATCAGAAGCCTGTTTAGGCTAAACCACACAGTTGTTGCGTTAAATGGAGTTCCGTCTTGGAACGTTATTCCTTGTCTCAGGGTCAGGTTATAATGCTTGTTGTCCGAAGTGGAAGTATAGCTTTCTACTAGCCAAGGAATGATCTTCGTGGCATTACCTTTCTCATACCAAAACAATGTTTCCACCGAATGCCACAACATCCAGTAGTCCTGTTGATAATAGGACACATGAGGATCCAGCCACTGATACGTTGCTCCAGACTCCAATACGATTTTGTTCTGCTGCACAAAGATTGGTGCGCCAGCCGTAACAGTAAATGTAGCTGTCAAAGTTGCTCCAGCCATACCTACTGAATATGTCCCAGGTCCTTTTGTGACAGTAAACGTTACAGTTGTTTCCGCTCCTCCTGCCAACGTGATTGATTTCTCTGCTTCCTTAAGGTTGTTCAAGAGCAGAGTTACCACACCAGTGATTTCGACGCCAGCAGTATTCGTGACATTGACTGAAACTGTAACCTGTCCTCCTTCAGGGACTGATGTGGGCGAAACCACAAGGTTACTGAATTCAAATTCGCCAGGAGGTGGTGTAGGTGGTGAAGGTCTTGTTAGGTAAATGTACGCTACGCCTATGAGTCCTGCTGCTAGTATAACTATTACAGAGATCAAAACCATGGTCATTCGTGCTAATCCTTTCTTGTCCAAGTATTTTTTCCCTCAGTTCACGTATTTTATAGTAGAAGTTATTTAACAGTTATGCATCGATCACA
>Ga0315314_1003678_pt1 | contig 11848 bp, 15 predicted proteins | sample TDP9_MG_FD_203631 | JGI IMG/M metagenome (GOLD analysis project Ga0315314, IMG submission 203631) | Freshwater sediment microbial communities from Lake Towuti, South Sulawesi, Indonesia - TDP9 | ecosystem: Environmental > Aquatic > Freshwater > Lake > Sediment | place: Indonesia: South Sulawesi...
TGGGGGATGCTTATCGGGGCGAGGATGAGAAAGGAGGCATAGAGGATGGAGGCGAGCCCCACCGCTTCGCCCGGCATGACGCCCATCAGGCTCTTGGCGATCCTGGTCAGATAGACGGCCAGCGGAAGGAACAGGGAGAAGAGGAGCTGGAGGCCAACGAAGGCCTCGACCCTCCTCTCGATCCTATCGGCCATCTTGCCTACGAGGAAGCTCCCCACGGCTTCGAGGATGAGCCAGTTTGCCAGAGTGAGCCCGATGGACAGCTCGTTGCCGTAGAAGGTTACCAGCAGCTCCCGAAGCAACAGCACCTGGGCGATGTTGCCGCTGAAGCCCATGACCAACAAAGCGAGGACGATGCCCACGTTCAGCTACCTCGTCATTTCCCGATTTGAGCGAAGGAGATGGCATTTTCCAACAGCTTGAGCGTGCCCAGCTCCGCCGGGTCAATTCCCGCCTCCAGGCTCCCTTCGGGATGGGGGCTGAAGATCACCACCCGGCCTTCGCCGTAGGTGGAGCAGACGATGGCCGCGGAGCCTTCTTTGTAAACAGCCAACACCTCCACCCCTTTATCCGCCTCTGACGAACGTTCTCCTAGAATAGGTAGGGCTCCGCCCTTTCCTTTAGAAGGAGAACGTTCGTCATGGCCCAAAGCGGCCACGCAACTCTCCGTATAACCGCCCGGAAAGATCAAGACCGAACAAGTCCTCAACCGACCCTCTTTGACATCGAATTCATCCACCCTCTTATACGCGATAGCTACCCTGTCGAGGGCAGCCTCGACTGACAAGCTGTCTCGCCATAGGCGGCCAAAAAGCAGTAGCGCAGGGCGGCGAGACAGCTTGTCAACGTCCCTCGCCAGCACCGCCCCGGAACCGGCGTAAACGCAGACCTCCCTATCCATACAGAGAAAACCGAGGCAAGTGTTTCGCTCCATCTAAGGCGTCCATTTGACCCTTAGAACAATTCCTCCTGAAAAATCCTGTAAATGTTACTGTCATTAACCATATAATCTGGCATTTCCATGATGTTGTCGGGCTCTGAACACTTTAAGCCCCACCATCTCAGACGCTTCGCCTGATAGGGATACCAAACTGTCACTATGTCATACTTGTCCTTTAATTCATTCCCTGGCCGAATATCTGTTCTTGGCCTATCGCCTATGATTATGTTTTGCCTCTCTTTGCTCAGTACAACAGAATACAGGGCTTTCTTGTCCCTCGTGCCATACTCTTCGGCCGATATGATTCCATCCGCAACAATCCCGTGGTGCCCCAGGGTTCTCTCAATCCAAGATCTTGGTACATCGCTGACCACGTACAAAGAATATCCATATTCCGCCCTGAGAAAAGAGCCTGCCCCGATTATCTGTTGAATGCCTTCTCTCAATTCGCACGGCAAAGTTAACAACTTCGTTTGTCCCCTGCATTCTTCTAGAACCTTTCCAGAATATGGGATTCCTGTCCGCTGACATATCCTTTTCACGAATGCATCGATAGAGAATTCTAGATCGAACCAGTCCTTGTCAGCTTTCAGATCCTCATCCTCCACGATGCGAAAGAGCGCTTCATCGGATAGCCCGCTGCCATATCTCTTCAGAACAGCGGCAATCCCGCTGAATAACCTTATCCAGTTATGTTCGCTTTCTGCTATTGTTCCGTCAAAATCAGATATCAAGTTGATGGTTGACAATGGTCACTCCCTCCCGGTTGCAAGCTCCTCCAAATCCTTCAGGACCTCCACCAGCTCCTCTGCCGTCGCCAATTGGCAGACAATGTTGGTTATCCCGCGCTCCTCGCGCAGGAGGCTGTAGCGGCGCTCCCCCCTGGTCACCCGCTTGCCCTCGGGAGGGACGGGCGTGGCGGTGGCCACGAAGCGCAGCCTCCCCCCGCCGTCAATGAAGACCTCCCAGACGCCCCTGGCCTCTTTACGGCCATAGACCACGTCCGTCACCAGCACATCGTAGCCGGCTTCCTCTAGAATCTTCCCCAGCTTCTCTTTATCGAATACCCAGGTCATTTTCGTTAATTCGTTTCACATTCGTTGCCAGAACTCACTCCACACACTGCGGATCGTTGTCCTCCATCCAGTAATTTATGGAATTCAGGTCAGTTACATCTGACGAATGGTCTCACAGCATCCCCTATAGGGTATTGGCATCAATACGGTGAGACCATTCGTCATCGCGAGGTGAAGCGAGCCAAAAAATCCGCTGCGCTCAGGATGGTAATGCCTTTATACTCGCCCAGGTTGAGCAGATGTCGGTTGCCGGACACGATGACCCTCGCTCCAGCCACTTGAGCACACTCGATGAACTTATCGTCATCTGGGTCGGCAGCTACCGCGTGCAGGTCACCGGTGATGCGGACCTCCTGGGCATGCTCTCTCCAATCGTCCAGCACGGCCTGGGTTCGATCCGGAGAGAAGCCGAACTTCTCTTTCAGCTTCTCTGATAGCTCTATCATCATCTCCTGGCAGTAGACCGCTTGCACAAGGCCGGCACGGGCCAGCAAAAGGCATTGATAGGGTTTGCCGCGCCACAGCAACCCGGAGACCATCACATTGGTGTCAAAGACAACTTGCTCTGGCATGGCTTATGCCTCATGGAGCCATTCATCAATCAAGCGTTCTCGCTCCTCCTCCGATAGGCTGTCCCAATCAATGCCCCGTTGGGCACAGAGGGTGCGGATGCGCTCAGCGCCATAGTCCACCAGTGCCTCAAGGCGATCCAATTCTGGGATGAGGGTTTTAAGGATGGCCCGCTTGCTGGCTGGGGAGAGTTGCTTGACCCACTCAATCACCTGAGATTCGGGAACGCTCAAGGTTACTGTCGCCATATGCCCTCCACCTCCCTTCTCCTAACTGCCTCTTTGGGGAATGGGCCTATTCGTTAATTCGTTTCACATTCGTTGACGGATCACTCCACGATCTCGATCTGGCTCGGATCGCGGACGATGATCTCCGGGGCTCCCTGGTATTCCTCGATCAACCCGGTGACACGGATCTTCTTTTTGAGGAACATCTCCTCCGGCGGCGAGGGGAACTTAGCCGCATCCTCGGGAAAGATGACTACCTTGAGGTCAACCTGCCAGTGAGGGCTGAAGTCGAGGAAGACGACCTTGCCCGTGTTCTTGGTAAGGACGATGGTCCCCTCCACCGTCACCCTCTGGCCATAGTATTGGGCCGCATCCTTCCAGGGGATAACCTCGATCTCGCCGGGGACGGGGGTCGCAGTGGCCTCGCCGATGGGCTCCGCCGTCGCCGCGGCCCAGTCCCTCTCGAAGGTGGACCCCAGCGCCTCTAACACTGCCTCATCGTCAACGATGATCCCCAGCTCGCGGTTAAAGTCCAGGGAGGCGGTGGAGATGTTTATCGAACCCACCAGAGTGCGGCGGCCATCGGCGATGATGATCTTGGCGTGGACGAAGGGGCTGGTGAGGTAACGCACCTCCACCCCGCCGGCGGCAATTCGCTCCAACCCCGGCTGGTTGGCCTCCATGCCGGGAGAGGTCACCACCCGCACCCTCACCCCCCGCCCAGCGGCGGCGATGAGGCGGTCCTCCACCTCCCCGTCCTGCATCTCCAACTGCTCCAGGTCGAGGCTCTCCGTCGCCCCGTCAATTATGGCCAACATCCTCTCCCGCGCGTTCACTGGGCTCCAGACCAAGCCGGGAGCGCCGATGGTCGGCGCCCGGCGCTCCCAGTCGGCGTTGAAGAACTCGACTATCTCGGCCACATGGTTGGGGTCGGTGTCAATGATGCCGTACTCCCGATTGGAGGTGAAGGCGGAGTGGGTCTGGTTGAGGGTCATGATCAGGGCGAGGCGCTCGTCAACCACGATGCTCTTCTCGTGGGTGAGCCTGAAGGTGGGGTTGTCCCACCTGACCTGCACCCCGGCCGCCTGGAGGTCCCTGAAGAGGGCCTCGTTGCTGAGCTCGCCGTAGGGGTCTTCCTCCAGCATCACCCTCACCGAGACGCCCCGCGCCACGGCGTCCTTCAACGCGGCGATGACCTCGCGCTCGGTCATGAGGTACATCTTCATCAGTATGGAGCTCTGGGCCTGGCGCAGTGCAGATACCACCGGCTGGGTGCCCGCCTCCGGCTCGATGAAGAGGCTGGGGGGCATGGGCGTCGGCGTGGGCTCAAGGGTGGGGGAGGGGGGCAGGGCCGTGGGCGTCGCTTGGGGAAAGCATCCCACCGCCAGGAAGGGGACGATAAGGATCGCCAGTGCCAATGTCAATGGCTTGCGTAATATCACATTCTCCTCCTCAAGCCCCCTATAACCACAAGCTCCAGGCCCTGGGACTCAGAGCCTTTTGCTACTCTCTAGGTATCTTCATAAACCCAATTCTTGACCTTTACGCTTGGATTATAACACATCCAGGCCGCAGTTGGAAAACTCGCTGGTTTGAGGCGAAGCCTCGCTAGTAGCTCCAATGGCAAAATGAGACTAAAGGTTAAAGTGGCTTTATTATTGCCAAATGGCGGACAGAACCAGAGTTACGACGAGGGTGTCAAACCCGAGCATGAAAGTAGCCACATGGAATCTAAAGTACTCAATATATTTTCTCTGAACTAGATCAATTTCTTCCTCCTTTGCCTTGAATTGATTATAGATTCGTGTCAATTCGGTTTCTGTCTTCCCTCTCTGAGCTCGATCACGAAGATCTTGGGGTAGACTCGATAAAGACAAGTACTGAAGCAACAACGACCCGACTTGATGATATAGGAAGCCAGTGTGAAGCCATAGATTCATGAATACCACTGCAAATAGGATCGAGAAGAGAAGGAGAACCAAGCCTATTGCGAAGGGAATTAGGAGGCCTAATTGACCTTTTAGGGCATCTAGAGCATTCATGCTGAGAGCTATTGCCCCTGTGGAAATAGCAACAGTCCATTTTACGAAGTCCATTTGGCCCTTGACATAGATCTCCTGTAGCGAACGAGTCTCTTTCCAAAGTCGCTCTCTTTCCTCTTCTGATAGCAGGAACACATTAACACCTCCTTACATTAGCCTGAGGATACTCCCCCCAGCTCATTAAGCCCTGGAGTTATTTAGCGCGGGTTCCTAGAACTCCCTTTTCATCGTCTTACGGGCCAGCTGGACGTAGATCGAGGTGGTCTTCAGATCAGAATGGCCCGGTCAACTTCGGGCACCCCAGTTGCTCAAAAGAGGGCTTGTGTACAACTCATTTTGGCTTCGCTACGAGTCCCTGATGCAGCGCCCGGAGCTCCCTTTCAGTCACCACGCTCACCCGGCAAGCCGCTCGTCGCCCCAGGTGCTTTACTCGGTCACGAAAGGTCGGCCAGATCTTTCCATGTTCTTTCATCCTCTTTTTGGCTAGTTCCTCAGGTAAGACTATAATCCCTAGCGCTGGCCGTAGCGCCTCCAGATTCACAATGGCAGCCTTGATTGATTGCAGGTTATCGCTGCCCTCAATCTCGAAGCCAATTGTGGGCAGCCCGGGCGCTGAGATTTCGGTGAATTCACTTGGCAATCTGGTCTCAAACCAGACGTGGTCTACCCAGTGTAGAGGGTCGGGGCCATACTCATCAGCGCAATCGTAGCCCAGCGTTTCAGCTATTGCCCGCAGTGTTTCCTTCACTTGGTGCTCAAAGTTCCTATTCGTTTTCTGCCTCCTTTCAGTAGCCACGTCGCCCGCCACTTTTGTCGCCCTGATCACGTCCCAAAACTACTAAGCTCCTCACGGCCACGATTCCTCAGTAGGGATCGGTGTAGGCGTCGGCGTGCAGATGGCGGCGGCGTGGGGATCGGAGCTCACCAGGTCCGGCAGCGCGGATGTGACACGGCAGGGCTATAGCCTTTCAGCATGATGGGCAGGTAGACCTGATGGGTTAGGCTTACTTTGACTATATAGTAATCAGCCGACCCGTGTAGGGTAACGCGATTTGGATCTCCCGTTGGTGCATAGAGACCGAAAACCTCAACTCTGTCTCCCTCGCTGATATTTGGGTCTACATATCCCCAGGGTGGAGAAAGAGCTTGTTGCGTAATGACCTGTATCTTACCAGTAATTAACGGACCAGAAATCACTTCCTCGACCTCTACAACCCAATAGCAAGGAGCACCGGGCATGGTTGCTTCATGGTACTCGATTGCTATCCCCTTGAACTTTACCTCTTCACTGGATTGGGCAAGATCCCCTTGAGGCTCGTTAGCCCATATTGGACTAATGCTGGCGAAAAGGATCATTAGTGCCAATGCTATCGAAATGAAACGTCTCATTATCGCCTCCTCCCTTCTTTGGCGAGCAACGACGCCCGCCATCCGAAAGAACGGTCCGAGCGGTTTCGCGCCACCAAGTCAACGGCATCATCCATTTCGGTCACTAACTTCCTGGTAGCCTCCAAACTGGCATAAATATTATAGCACATCCGCTTAGGATTACAAATGCCTTCGCCAGATGCACCGGGGCAAGCAAAAAGCCTTCTTCGTTTGCAAAAGAAGAAGGCTTCATCAGCGGAGGAGGTGGAAGCGACGGGATTCGAACCCGCGCTCTCTGGCTTGACAAGCTGGTATGTTAGGCCACTATACCATGCCTCCACGCAACGCAATAATAAAATAGTTGGCGTCCGACAAGCAAGCAATGGCTGGAGGCGGGGATGATGGACGTATGGTGTTACGTCCCCAGTGGTTAACGATGACATCCATCAGGTCGCTCGATTCAACGTCGGCGTGGTTGCTGGGATCAGGGCCATGACGGAAGTTGAAGGCATCAACCTCCTCCACCCACGGTTCCCACGAGGGGTCCCATACCCACAGGGCATGGTTCATGCCCCGCTGCTCGAACAGGTCCATCTGGTCGTCCATGAACGCCTGCGCGTCGGGCGTCCACCGCCTTGCTTTCTCTCCTCATCCCTGCAACTCGCCCTAATGGGAGGCGCCGGCAAAGGCGATTGGGGTTAGATGGACGGTGTCGCCAGGGGTGAAGGTGGTTGGGTGGGTGTGGGGGTCGGCAAAGGCGATGGCGGCTGGGTGGGCGTCGGCGTGCGGGTTGGCGTTGGTGTGCGCGTCGGCGTTGGCGTGCGCGTCGCCGTAGGTGTGCGTGTCGGTGTCAGCGTGCGGGTTGGTGTCGGCGTGTTAGTGGGCGTTGGCGTGAGACCTGTAGGGCCATAGGCAACGTAGTTGGCAGAATATCCCACCAGGGAGGTCCCATATCCAATGCGCATATAGCCGCCATCACCCCACCCTGAGCCCCAAGAGTTTCTCAAGATCCATACCCCATTTGTCCCTTGGTTGTCATCCCAACCGACCAGGACGATGGCGTGATTTACATCATATGAACACGTTTCGTTGGTTTCGAAAACGCCACCTCGATAAGCTTGAAAAGCACTGCCTACGCAAACCGCCGCCGAAACGGGCCCATGGTCGTAGATGGCCTGTTTTATGGCCTGAACGGATGGCACACCCGACTCGCTGCCTATAAAGGCCCAGGAATTGATTTTCTCGTGATGTGTATGGGGTGGGTTGCAAGGATCGTCCCTGGCCACATAGGGGAAATCGGCCTCATAAACCGCCCCCGCGTTGGGCTCGCCTGGTGGTATCTTATTCCGGTGGTAATCGTGGGCCCACCACCCCCCATCGCAGCCCCAGCCATCTGTGTTGCAGGAAACGAGATACTGCTCTGAGAGATTCTTTTCAACCCCATCTTTGATCTTGATATTGGACTCCAACGGACCCACTGTACCAAAGGCCCAACAGCTGCCGCAGTTGCCCTGATTCTTTACAGAGGTTACTCCTCCCTGAGCTCGCCAGTCAAAAGCGGCAGGGAGTGACGAGGAATTGCCTGGCGCGGATGTGGGCGTAGTTACCTTCACAGCGGGGTTCGTCAGCCCTTTCTCTGGCGTGGGCATGGGCTCGACCATAACATCAGTGCCGACCGGTCGCCCAACCACTTGGACGGAGAATTCCCTAATGGGGCGCACGCCCTTTTCCCAGGGGCGATGATAGACCAACTTGAGGGTGCTCTGGCCCGCACCCGCCAGCTTGAAGCGCAGAATCTGCTTCCCTGGAGCACCAAGCAGGGGTGACGGTTCCGCTGAGCCGTCACCGCGGAGCGTCTGTTCGAATTCGGCCTTCCCCACCTGACGCAATACGTTCTTGTTTATCTCCACTACTTCCCATATGTAGCCAGTGGAGGGATTAGCCTCCAGGCTGATAACCAAGACCTGACCCTCGCCGAGTTCAGCTAGGCAGCCATCATCCTCCTCGGTCAATCTGATTTCCTTGAGGGTGGGCGTCGCCTTCGCAACTGGTGTCAGATCTAAAGTGGATGTGGCCGCAGGGGGGACAGCCAGAACCCTGGGAAGCAAAAACAAGCCCGCGCAAAAAACTAGACAGGTAAAAACGGCTACGAACCTCTTGCGTGAAAGAATGTGTTTTACCTTCATCGTTAATACCTCCCTTCATCGGCTTTGGCCCTTGCGAGGGAAAAAGCGTGCTGCCACGGCCATTTGCTCGGACAGCACGCTTCCCATGCCCTATCTTCGGCAACCCGGCTGTCCTATTAGCTGATGGCAGATAGCTTATCGCTGACAGTGATTTGCCATTCGCTATCTGCCATCTGCTAACATAGACCCGTGGCTTTGCGTCCCCTTTTTAGTGTAGCACAACTTGATGGTTCTGTGAGTGAAAATAGCGTGAACTTTGCATGAAGCTTGAGTGAAGAAGTAGAGGGCGAAACTATGTGAGGAGCCATTACAATTGAAGGACAGCACGAAGCTACCCTTTGGGCAACAGTGCTGCCCACCACGTAAGAATCGTGCCACCTGCTAACCATGTTATCCCCACCTTATTGACGGCTGGCGTTCCAGCGGCCCACCGGGCCCCGGCAAAGCTCTTCCCCTGGCTGCCAAGGGGCAGGCATAATCCCCTGCCAGGTCCCCTCCACGCTATTGAAATCCGCCGCTGACGCATTGTCTCCCTCCTTTGGGCATAAGTTGCTTTCGCTCTGCTTCCGGGGAGACAATGCGTCAAAGCGGCCCGTCACGGCCATATAGAGAAACTCCGTGGCAAAAGATCCGCCTTGGATCGGCGTAGGAGCCAGGCTCACGCTGGTGACATCCCTCGTCATGCCGCCGCAACTGAAGTGAAAGCTGATGGTGATCTTCCTTACCGCGGAGAAGTCAGACTCCACCTCAAGGCTTATGGGCCTTCCCTGATCCGTCAGACCCTCGTAAAGGATGTGCGGTATGGGCGTTGCGGCCGGCCAATTTTTAGCGACGAAAGGCAGGTAGACGAAGTGGTTTGGAGTTGTAACAGGCTTGGCGGCCAGGCCAGCATCAATGGGGCCATAGCGGAGGGACAAAGCCTCCAGGCAGATTACACTCAAAAGGGCTAGGATAGCCATCTTTTTCATCTCTCCTCCTTGATGTAGTGTACGGCGGAGGCGACCATTAAATCGGCTGATCAATTTCCTGCAGCCCTTTGGGGTAGCGCTTGGCCAAGACAGTATAGGTATCCTTGAAATGGGTCCACTGCTCCTTGTACTCTGGCGTGACCTGGCCCATAACCCTGGCCGGCACGCCCACAGCGATGTGACCCGGCGGTATCTCCTGGTGGTTCCTGACCACGGCTCCTTCACCAATCACCGCCCATTCGCCGACCACGGCCCAATCGCTGACCACCGCCCCCATGCCGATGACGGCGTAGTCGTGAATGGTAGCGTTGTGGATTACCGAGCCGTGGCCGATGGTCACGTGGTTGCCGATGTGGGTGGACTCGCCCGGACGGGCATGGACGACGCAGTTGTCCTCGATGCTGCTCCTCTCCCCGACGACGATCTCCCCAACGAAAACTCTCTCCGCTTGCTTTCGGAGTTCTGCACTCTTCCAATTCATGCATTCTCTCATATTTTTCGGAGAGAGTTTTCGTTGGTAGTCACCCCTGAGCCGCGCCCCAGGCCCCACCCAGCAGCCATCGCCAATGGTCACCTTGCCGATGACCTCGGCTGAGGGATGGATGTAAACGTCCCGGCCGATCTGCGGGACCCGATCCTCAAATTGGTAGATGGCCATCACTGCCCCCGCTGCAAGGGAACGACGCAGATGAAACGAAGGGTCGCGCCCCCATCGTTGACGAACTGATGCCTCTCCTCCGGGGCGACGAAGATGGCATCACCCTCTCGGAACGGCATCTCGCCACCCTCGCCCTTGACATGCCCCTTGCCAGCCAGGATGAAGACCTCGTGCTCCCAGGGGTGGGCGTGGAAGGGGGAGGCGGCTCCAGGCTCCACCTCGAAGACGCGCATGGCGAAGTTCGACGCCCCATCCCTCTCGCTGATCATCCAGCGCACGGTTACGCCCGGCGCTTCCTCGAAGGGCTCCAGCTTAACCTGACGGTAGTTTTTCACGATCATCGAAAGCTCTCCTTCCAACTCGGCATCAGCAACGAGATCCTCAATCGGCAATATCTTAACAAATTCATGCTGCTCTGTCAAATCTCGGCGGGCCGCAGTTCGTAGTGGACGCTGTAGCGCCTCCCAAACGCAAGCCCGTACCACGAACCAGCACTCCGCAGTTGGGTAACGATCTACCTCAGCGAACCTTCATCAGGGGCGATAACGGTGATCTCACTGCCTCTCCTCACCCGTCCACTCTTTATCACCCGGCAGAAGATGCCTTCCGTGGGCAGGAGCGAGAGCCCTTGGAAGCTGTAGGTACGGGCCACGTGAGGTGATTTGCCGATCTGCACCACCTCCAGAACAGCTTCCCCTGCCCGCAGTCGCGTGCCGATGGGCAATGAGAGGAGATCAATGCCCTGGGTGGTGAGGTTCTCGGCGAAGTCGCCAGGGCCGGCCTCAATCCTATGCTCTTTATTAGCGCGTTCGATGCTCTCCAAAGCCAGAAGGCTTACTTGGCGCTCGCTCAGGCCAGCATGGGCATCGCCCACCAGGCCGTGGCTCTCCTGGAGATAGCCCTCGCCCACATCCCTTTTGGGATCCATGCGTCTCTGGCTGGCACAGACAGCCACAATCGAACCCATCGCTGTCCACCTCCTCCAAGTTGCCATTCCCATTTCTTCGGCGTGGGGCTTGTTGGCCCCAAGCCCTCCAGCCCCTTGATGAGCCGCTTGCGGACCACATCGTCCCCTGTCTTGGGGTCAACAGTTATTCGACCCTGAGCCATAGGAGCACATTGGCCTCCAGACACATCCCCACCTGGCCCTCAGCCTGGAGGGAGTTGAGGGCAGCGTGGATGGTGGCGTAGTTCAGGTAAAAACTGGAAGGCATCTCCATGCGAAGCCCGTAGAAGTCGCAAACCCCCTTGAGGAGTTCCTGGCTCTGGCGCGGTCGGTCCAAAAGCTCGTAGATCAATCCCTTTATCTCCCTCAGGCGGACGGCGTTGAGATGGACGACCTCCTCCACAGACTCCAGGGGGTCGCCGTGGCCCGGGGCAAAGCGGGCGTAGCTCGATTCGGCGAGCCTCTCCAGCGTCTCCAGGGCGAGGCCGATGTTCACGCAGAAGGGGATCTTGTGCTTCTCCAGCACCTCAAGGGGGAAGAAGGCATCGGCGCAGAACAGGACGTCGCCATAGGCGACACCGATCTGATTTGGGGCGTGGCCTGGAAGGGGGACTATCTCCACCTCGATCCCGGCGACGTTCATAGGGCCGGGCTTGATGATCCCGGCGACCGGGCATGGCTTGGCCAGGAGGAACCTTTCCCTCAGTTCCTTGGGCGGCTCGGCCCCGCCGAAGAGATAGAGGGGCTCTAATAGGGGATTGGCTATCACCGCCGCCTCAAGGGCGGAGGCATACACCGGGACGCCCAAGCCGCGGACGAAGTAATGCCCTCCGCCGAAGTGGTCAGCATGGGCGTGGGTGATGATGA
>Ga0315314_1003679_pt1 | contig 11839 bp, 9 predicted proteins | sample TDP9_MG_FD_203631 | JGI IMG/M metagenome (GOLD analysis project Ga0315314, IMG submission 203631) | Freshwater sediment microbial communities from Lake Towuti, South Sulawesi, Indonesia - TDP9 | ecosystem: Environmental > Aquatic > Freshwater > Lake > Sediment | place: Indonesia: South Sulawesi...
GCGGCTTTTTTTGGCTTGTCGCGGTGTCCTTCCAGAGATATTGATAAGCATCAAAAAAGGAGTTAGGATGGAATAATATAAAGGTTGGTGTTGATGATTAACCAAGTAGCTATGATCAAGCCTCAACGCACAAAACAAAAAGCTCCGAGGAACAGAACCATCACCTTGACTGACGCTGAGATGAAACGCTTAAGGAAGAGGCTGATGGAGGTCACAAGTTCTGTCTCTGTTGAGGAAGTAGAAAACAAGATAATCTGCCAGGATGTCTTTGAGGTGCTGGACTGTCTCCCCAGCCAGTTCGTGGACTTAGTGTTCGTCGACCCGCCATATAACCTCAACAAGACGTTCAATCTGACGTCGTTCAGGGAGATGGAGTCCGATAAATACGAGAGATGGCTTGATTCCTGGGTAAGCAGGATGGTTCGGTTGCTGAAACCAACAGCTTCTGTCTATATCTGCGGGGATTGGAAATCATCGGGTGCGGTCTTCAACGTCGCGAGGAGATACTTCAGAATCCAAAACCGGATTACGTGGGAGAGGGAGAAGGGTAGGGGAGCTAAGAGGAACTGGAAAAGCTGCTCCGAGGATATCTGGTTCTGTACCATGTCCAGGGATTACAACTTTGACATTGACGCGGTGAAATTGAAAAGGAAAGTAATGGCGCCTTATACAGATGGCAATGGGGACCCAAAAGACTGGAAGGTGGATGAGAATGGGCGATACAGGATTACGCATCCATCCAATATCTGGTCTGACATCACCGTGCCCTTCTGGTCTATGCCGGAGAACACCGATCATCCCACGCAGAAGCCTGAGAAGCTGGTTGCTAAGATCATCCTCGCGAGTTCAAAGCCCGGGGATATAGTTTTTGACCCGTTTCTGGGTTCTGGAACCACTGCGGTAGTGGCTAAGAAGCTAGGTCGCAGGTATCTCGGCGTAGAGATGGACGAGTATTACTGCTGCCTCGCTGAGAAGAGGCTGGATATGGCAGAGCAGGATAGAGCCATACAGGGGTACTCCGGCGGCGTCTTCTGGGAAAGGAACACCTCCAATGGTCAAAACGGCGTAAAGGTCGGCGTGCGTTGTGCTAATAATCAAAAGAACCTATTGTGACCAAAAAGAGCGGCATTTTCTATACCGACGCCTACCTTGAACTCCAGGGGAAGATAGTTGATTTCCTGAATAGCCAGCCAGACTTTCTTTCCTCCAGGACGGTGAACAGCCCTCGTGCAGTGGGCGACGCGATTGAGAATATCCTTGTGGAGAACTTCGATAAGATTCTGGGTGATTTGTGTAAAGACTATTCGTCGTCATTTGCGAGGCGGGCAATGGCTGATTTAGCCTTTACGGACAGGGATGGCTTCTATTACATCGTGGATGTGAAGACTCACCGCCTGGATACGAGGTTCAATATGCCCAACATCACCTCTGTGGAGAGATTGGCAAGGTTTTATGAGGATGACTCCAACTATTTCGTGGTCCTGAACGTGGATTATGGGATACAGAAAACAAAGGCTGTCATAGAGAAGGCGACCTTCGTCCCTATTGAGCTTCTGTCCTGGGATTGCCTGACCATCGGCGCTTTAGGCTGGGGCCAGATACAGATCGCGAACTCGAACTACGTCAGTGTTGTCCCGCGTAACAGCAGGAAGAGGTGGATGCTGGAGCTATGCGACAACCTGTTTGAATTTTACCCGCGGGAGATTGGGAAGATCAACGATCGTGTTGCTTACTTTCAGAAAGTCAGGGATTTCTGGGAGAAGAAAAAAGAGTGACGTCTGATACTATCTGATGCTATCCCCTCGCGCTAAATAGGAAGTCTCCGGGTATAAGCCATATCTGAATGAGAAGCCCTAAAAAGGATCTCCCTCTCCACTTCTTTTCTCGCTTTTGCGTATTTCTCTCTCGATAGCCTAATAACCTCCATCCTGTAGGAGGTCTTTCTTTCAGGCGGAGCTAAGGTTACAGCGCTGAATGGCTGAGAGGTCGTCCCGTTGATCATAAGTTTGAGATAAATATGGTGGTTGGGGAGGTTAATCAGGTCGTTCTCGCTGAACACAGGATAAAACTCCCCAGCCAAATGCTTAGCATCCTCGACTCCTACCCTGAAGGAGATGATTGTCCCCACGTTGCCAAAGATAGCTCCCCTTATCTTCTCATCCAGTTGCTCAATGTACTGATGGGCAAGTATCAGGTTCAGCCCATACTTCCTTGCTTCAGACAGGATGTCTGCGAACGCCAGGGTCAGGAAGCTGTGGATCTCATCAACATACAGGTAGAACGGCCTCCTCTTCTCCTCTGGCGTATCCGCTCTGCTCAATGCAGCAAGCCACATTCTCGTCACCATCATCGCTCCCAGTAGCGAGCAGTTCTCTTCGCCAATCTTACCCTTAGCCAGGTTGACTATCAGCACCTTCCCCGCGTCTATGGCCTCCCTCAGACGGAAGGTGTTCCTGCTCTGTCCCACTATGTTTCTCAGAGGGACGCTGGTCAAGAACTGTCCCACCTTATTCAGGATAGGGGAGATAGCTTCCGATTTGAGCCAGGCTGAGTATTTCTCAAACTCAAAAAGCCAGAACTCCCGCACCTGCTGGTTGGTCACCCTCCCAACAACCCCTTGCCGGAACTCCTTATCGGTCAACAATCTCGGTATATCCAGCAGTGTACCACCTGGATATTCCAGGAGGGTCAGTATGGAATGTCTCAGGATATGCTCCAGCCTTGGTCCCCAGAACTCAGACCATATCTTCTTAAAGGCTGATATGAGACCTGATACCACCAGGTGGTGGAGGTCAGGATGGGCTCTCTGCAGCGGGTTAAAGGCGATAGGGTATTCAATATCCGCCGGGTTGAAGTAGATGATGTCCTTTATCCTCCTTTTGGGCACGAAGCTCAGGACCCCCTCAGCCATGTCGCCGTGAGGGTCAATCAAAGCCAACCCATTCCCCTCTTTTATGTCGGAGATGACCATGTTCTCAATCAATGTAGACTTCCCTGTCCCTGTCTTTCCGATGATATAGATATGCCCTCTTCTGTTTTTCTGCTTGATGCCGAACCGCTTTCTGATGTCCCGGTAGTTGGTCACAGCGAAGGGGGTGATCGGATTTTTGCCATTGTTTTTTCTCTGCATATCCGAATGATAGACCGCCAGCCAGACAGATTAAAGAAGGGAGGAACTGCCATACAAAACAAATTGCCCCTCCTGTCAGGTCGCGTAGGAGGGGCGCTATCGGCAACCTCTTGGTCAGGTCGTCAAATTACGCCGCTGATGAATTCTTTCAGAATGAAGGAATATAGAAATCCCCTAAGTTAGCTATGATCCAGGTTCTAACTTTATTCAGTCCGCGCAACCATAGAAACTCCAGTTAGAGGGGGTGGAGTTCCCAAAGCGCGACCATGCTTGGATACTATGCAGCCCAATTTGGGAGTCAAGCAGTTGCCCAGAGAGGCAATTGCTCCTTTTATTTACACAATTTCTGTGACGGCTTTTGTCTTGCCATTATGCTATACAAATGCTATAATTTTAGTAATCAGTTCGGTATTATTAATATTAAACGCCGTTTACGAACACCTGCCAAGACGGCAGCATGCTTTGATGCTTTGCAGGAAGTATCTATCACCGTCATTTGATCCTATGACGGCAATCTCAATTCAAGGAGTCATTTATGTGGTCTGACAATGAGACAGAACTTGATCTTCTGAATGTTACCTATCTTGTATCTGCGGTGACGAGCACTATCCTAAATACTAATCTTCTTCCCATAACAATGGGGGTTTTTGGTGATTGGGGGAGCGGCAAGTCAAGCATTCTAAGAATGGCGCAGAAGGAATTAGAAGGTCATGACGATGTTCTTTGTCTCTCATTCAATGGATGGCTTTTTGAGGGTTATGAAGATGCAAAGGCAGTTCTTCTGGGAACGATTTTGGACGAAATCCACGATAAACGGACCCTTGGACCAAAAGCTAAAGAACTCATTGCCAAACTACTTAAGCGAGTTAATTTGTTTGAACTGATTCGCATGGCTAGCAAACAGGCAACGACATTTGCAATTGGTGATCCCACTCTGGTAGCAGCAGCGCAGATAGTCGGGAGTATTGCAGAACAAGCGGTTGATGTAATCAAAGAGTCTGATGATGAAAAACCAACAGAAAAAGAAACTATACGAAAGAATGTCCGCGAATTTCGGACTGACTTCGCAGACTTGTTAAAAGAGACAAAGATTAAAACGTTGGTAGTTTTCATTGATGACCTCGATCGTTGTCTATCAGATACGATTATTCAAACACTTGAAGCAGTAAGGCTTTTTCTTTTTGTCCCAGGAACAGCATTCGTTATTAGCGCTGATGAACGACTTGTTCAACACGCTGTCGAACGTAGATTTCCTGATCCGATTGGGACCAAGAGTGAAATTGCTCAGAACTACTTGGAGAAACTTGTTCAGGTTCCGATCCGGATTCCACCGTTAGGCCCAAACGAAGTTCGTTCCTATATGAACCTACTTTTTGGACAGTTAAGACTTGGCGATAGATTCACCGAAGTATACCAGAAGGTTCACGAGCAAGCGCAAGATGAGTCATGGGACTTTGTTCTGGACTATGCTTGGTTCCAGCGAAATATTGAAGGACTCCCTCCGGAATTTGCGGAAGATCTCGACCTGACAGAGCGAATTGGGATTGTTCTAGCCGAGATGCTTAGCGGGAATCCCCGGCAGGTCAAGCGTTTTCTAAACACGCTTATACTTAGGATGCAAATGAGCGTGCAACGCGGTGTAAAGCTCAAACAAGGGATACTAGCCAAGCTTATGGTGCTTGAGTATAAACAGCAAGAGTCATTCCGTCTCCTAGCGGATCTGCAAGCTCAACAGAATGGTAAGCCGGAGGAGCTTGAAATTTTAGAAGAAGCTCGTATGAAAAAGGAGGGCGATCTGACTGAAGGAGATATCGATCAGAAATCCGAAGGAGAGAATACAACGAAGAAAGAGAGTGCGAAAAAACCAAAGAGAAAACAACCTTCTTTAGATCCCCGCTTGAAGTCATGGTTGAATGATCCTTGGATGCTGAACTGGCTTAGCTCAGAACCCTCGCTGGTCGGAGAGGATTTGCGGCCCTATTTCTATGTTTCACGCGATAGGATAGGGCCTATCATCGGGCCAAAACTTCAACTTTCCCAGGAAGCACAGAAAGTCTTGGAAAGGATTATTTCAGCTTCTGATTCGGAAAGATTGAGTGGTATTCAAGCCGCAAGGGGTCTTTCAAGCGCAGACGCTAACGCTGTCCTCCAGGCTTTGATAAACCGCGCTCGAAGAGCGGAGAAGTATACCGATGAAGATGCGCCAGTGAACGTTCTTGTGTCATACGCACAAGCGCGTCCAGATCTCATTGTTGAAGCTGTCCTCGCTCTTGGGCATATTCCTGAAACTCGCTTGGGTACAGGTTTGCCAGCTCGTTTAGCCATTTTGCGGAAATTGCCTTCGGCAGCAGGGGTAATAGATGAACAGTTGAGAAAGTGGGCGGGATCTAGTACCAATCCCGGCCTGGCAACATCAGCAGGCAACATCCTGAAGCGTAGCCAACAACAGTAAGGCGACAAAATTATGGGAACATCAGCATCATATACCGGCCCTACGGGAAGAAATCCATTATTGCCGTCCTGGGTGCCGCCAGCTGGTGATCAGGATGATCAGGGAGATGAAATACCTTCGCCTGCTACCCCTGATGAGACATCGTTGGAGCCTCAAATACCAGAGCTGATTCCATGGTCAATCCCAAAATCATCGTTGTCCCGATTTGCGTCGTCGCTAAGGCAAGGCAGTGTTCGTCAAGAGAGTGTGAAATCAGCTATCCGGGACTTCGTGCGAGCACAAGGAGGTGCTCGGCGCGCATCACGGGCTGCGAGAGCAGGAAGAGCTTCAGCTCAGAGACTTGGCGGGTTCCTGGCTTCCGTGGCAAACGAGGGAGTGACTGCCGCGGTAAGTTCGCTAGGTCTTCAGGAATTCATTGGACAAGATGTAGATACTGTGCTCGCGGCATTGGTGGACAGGATTGCTCCCGCGGGGGCGTTCTTGGAAGATTCTGCTGCGCGTGCAGCGACTATTCAAACACTGGACAAACTATTCCAAGAATATGCGGTTTCGGAGAATGGATTAGACGCACTCAACGCTCTTGACTCAGAAGGCGTAAAACAAACTCTTCAGCAGTATATAGCCAACTATATATACACTCGGCTTGTGCAGGTCATCAGCCAGGGGGTTGAGTCGAGATCAACTGATCATTTGATTCAGGTGGAGAACGCGGTGAGAGACTATATTTTCCCCACAGTTCGCCTTGATTTGATGAATAGAACCGATGTGCTTTCGATGGACTGGGGTGGGCAAGAAGGGCACGGCTTTATTGAACGAATATACCAAGAAGGCTACGAGTTAATAGAGAAAATACTATGAGATGGCATGTATACCCCACAATAGGGCCCGGGGATTCTTTTCAGCCAGAGAACCTACCCAATGGCGATAAAAAACTTCGAATACCAATCGATTCTCCGGGCGTTCCAAAGGAAATTCGGAGCAGTAAAACATGGGGGGTTTTGGATTCCCATCATCTGAGGGTCCAAGATATAGCAGTGGAGCTGTATCGAGTAGCGGTTGCTGTATATAGTGCGGATATACGCATCCCTCGCAATACCGCTTTTGATGGGTGGACCCGTGATATAGCTCTGTATACGCCTGTCTCGAACGTGGATCTATGGGAAAGGGTAGCAGGACTGGCTCAAGAATTTCTCTCCTTTCTAACCGGTGATCGCTGGACGATTTATATACGTGCGCACAAAGCACCTCGTCCCGGTATAAATAGAAAGGAATGGAAGAAAGGAAAATCCCTGAAGTATTCTGCAGTTTCGCTCTTCTCCGGCGGTCTCGATTCATTCATCGGTGCCATTGATGCTTTGTCATCTGGTAATGGACTTGCATTGGTTGGACATTATCAGGAAGCTCTTACTAAGAATATGCAGACACGGGTTTTTAGCTGTCTTACGGAACACTTCGCGCCGAGTCAGTTGAACCTTTTGCAGTTCTATATATGTCCACCCAAAGCCTTAACGGGTGAAGAAGAATCAAGTTCCCGAAGTAGGTCCTTTTTATACCTATCCCTTGGGATACTTGTCGCGTCTGCGCTACCTGATGATACCCGGCTGATGATTCCTGAGAATGGATTCATCAGTTTAAACGTTCCTCTGACAGGAACGCGACTGGGGAGCTTAAGCACGAGAACAACACACCCTCATACCCTTCATCTTTTCAGAAAGCTCATCGCCGAATTGGACATTCAGGTTACTATTGAGACGCCGTATCAGTTTCTTACCAAAGGGGAGATGATCGAACAGTCGGAAAGTCAAGCCTTCGTTCGGAAGTGTGCAAGAACCACTTTCTCTTGTGCTCATCCAAGGGTAGGGCGATGGGACAGGAGCGACCCTGGTAAGCACTGTGGGTACTGCGTTCCGTGCCTCATAAGAAGAGCGGCGATGCGCCGAGTCGGTCTCGATTCGCCCGGTGATTATATATACGACGTCTTAGCCGCTCTTCCAGGGGGGAAACGATCAGCAGATATACGGGCGTTCCTTGTCGCAATCGAGCATAATAAGCTCCGTTCCCCAATTTCAACCATACTCCGGTCAGGCCCCTTGCACGCTACCCCGGCGGATCTTCCTCAGTATTTAGGGGTCTATGAGCGGGGACTCCAAGAGGTTTCGGACTTTTTGACTGAGCGAACCTGGAAGTATGAAATACGCACCGACAATCCCAACTGACAAAATCCCGAGGTTTCTAGATATTCACTGCCATGTTGATCTCTTCGAAAATCCACAGGAAGTATTGCAGCAGGCCGACAACCGGGACATTGGCATAGTTGCCGTCACGAATACTCCGTCGGTCTTTGAATATACCGCTAATTTAGTTGCGGGCACGCGGTACGCACAGCCAGCGTTGGGATTACATCCACAATTGATCGAGGAGAGAGCGACGGAATTGGCGCTCATGTGGCAGCTTTTCGACCGAACACGCTTCATCGGTGAAGTTGGACTTGACTACACAGATTCTCGCCAGGATATACGGCGTCATCAAAGGAAAGTGTTCAGCAGCATCCTGGAACGTTGCCAAGCCTCAGGCGATAAGATTCTTATAGTGCATAGCCGACGGGCAGCTGTGGATGTTGTGTCGGCAATCGGGGATAAATTTCGCGGCATCGTTATTTTGCATTGGTATTCTGGTCCTAGTAATATACTGGAACGGGCAATCGAAAACGACCTATATTTCTCAGTCAATCCTGCTATGATCCAATCAAAGCGGGGAAACGAAATCATACGCATGCTACCCCGAACTCGGGTGTTGACAGAAACTGATGCTCCCTTGGTGTCAGTAGGAGGTAATCCCGCGAAGCCCTTGGATGTTACAGGAGTGGTAGCTAGATTAGCTGTAATGTGGGGCGAAAGTGAGGAGAAGACAAGAAGTCTTGTCATCAATACCTACCTTCGCTGTTTCAATGCAATAGAGCACATGCACACATCTTGATCCGACCGTTATATCTATTACTCTTTTGGAATATTGATAGGGAGGAGACTTATGGTGACCTTTGATACCCAACCCAAATACCACGGCTATGAAATACATGGGCATGGCGGCAAATTAGTTGCAGATTTTGGCGAGGGGGGTATGTACTATACATCATCATTTCGCATCTGCAAAGCTGGCAGGGAGATATTTGCTTTTTCCTGTCGCGTTACAACTCTTGCTATAAACACCCATGGTAAGTCAAATGACAACGCGCCAATCATTTTATGTGAGGAGGGTCTGAAGTATGCACATGGCTTAATCGATCTGCAACGCTTTGAAGAAGGCGCGACATATCAATACTGGGTGACATTTGACAAGGGATCCGAAAATCTGCCGGATTCAGAGATTCGCAGCCAGCTTCTTAGGGCTTTATATAACATTCGTAGAGGACATCCCCGAGATTACATGCGCGCCCTGATCGATGTGGAGGGATTCTGCACTGTCCTCGGTATATCAAAAGAGGAGTATCTGTTCAATGCCAATTACCTGTTGGAGAAAGGCTTGATTGGTGAGGTATCAACGGGTCAACCATCGGTAGAGACTGGGAATATTTATATAACTGACAGGGGAATAGATCAGACAGATAGCGAATCTAGGGTTGGTAACGTCATAGCCACCATATTTAATGAGACCCAGCGATTTGTCAACGCAGAGCTTGTTCAAGTCTGTCCTGAAGCATCAAAAAAGCTCTCGGAAACATACGAGAGTCTGCTGCAGGATCACACCCCCCTAAGAGTCAAGCAGACAGCATTTGCTTGTCGGGATATTCTACAAGACTTCACCGATGCTATTTATGACGGCGAGTGCCTCGTGGGAGGTAAGGAACCACCTGCTAGGGAACACATAAAGAACAAAGTGAGAGATGTCCTACGAAAGCATGCGGTGGAGAAAAGTGAAACTACTCGAGAGCTAGTCCAAGAACTGTCCGAATATCTCAATAACTACTTTGACAAGCTGAATGCCTATATCCAAAAGAGTATTCACGCGGACGACTTTCGAGTTACAACAGAGGACGCGAATAGATGCGTTATTTATACTTACTTGGTTATTGCTGACATTCTCAGGCTGTTGAGGATTTAGACCAAATCCTACTTTGACTTAAAAGGCAATATTCCCCTTCTTTTCACATGAGCTTATCTTTTTTAAGCTAAGATAAGAAATACTAAAGGGAATATTGCCATGTCCAAAAGATCGTCAGGCGAGGATCGCGATCCAAAATCCGTTCAGGCGAATACTTTGCCGGATGCCCGTGAGGAAAATACCGGCCAGATAATGGAAATGGTTGCCGAGCAAGTTCAGATTTGCTCTGGATGCACTGGCGGTATATGAAAAACTTGGAAAACAATGATTCGAGAAAACCAAATTCTTAGATTGCCACGCTCAAACAGTCAGGCTCAGGTTCTTGAGTTACTTTAATCTTATGAACACAGCACTTATGCTGCTACGGGTAGGTTTTTCCTGAATGAAGGGATGTATATATCCTCCAGATTACCCATAATCCAGGTTCGAACTTCGTCTAATCCTCCCCGCAGGATGGGATTTCTGGAGTAGAGCGACTCCAGTTTCCCTTTATTTACGCCACTTTTTTCAGGTTCGAACGTGGCTCTGACCTCTGGAACCCCACCTGACACTTTCTCTATCCATGTGAATGGTTTTTTCAGGTGAATATAGAGCTTTTTATCCTTCAGAATCAGGTTCGAACCTGATGCCTGCAATATCTGGCTTTTCTCTTCAGGAGCGCCGTTAGCAAACCAGCATCTTGCATGGCAAGCGAAGTCAAAGGTTTTCTCAGCGACATCCAGCCATCTTTCAACCCTACCAGAGGTGTCGTTCAGCACCGCATCCAGCCGTATCTTCTCCTTTATCAGCACGGCTTTCCGTCTGGCATACTCCTCATCTGAGAGCAGGCTCCCGTCAACGTTCAATGGAGAGATTTTAAGCTGGAAGAGGTTATCCAACTTCTTCAGGCAACCATCATAAGCCTTTCTTTGGGAACTTAAGATAGCTTCTCTCGAAGCCATCTCCTTTTCATGTTCCTCTTTCAGATGCTTGATTGCCCAATCCCTGAACTTCTCCGAGATATGGATCCTGGAGAGGACTTCGTCAATCTGCCTCTCCAATTCCCTAACTTCTATGGAACCCTGGCTGCACCCCGGGTTCTTTCTTTTTGTGCAATGGTGATAGATATACTTCAGGACGGTCGGTTTCTCCATCTTCTCAATTGGGGTCTTGCACTTCGGGCATTCGCACCTATTGTTAGAGGAGAACTTATATCTACAGTTTGAGCAGATGATCTGGTTCTTCTCATCAACAGTGATCATCGCGCCGCATTCGCCGCACCTTATCAGACCTCTGAAGGCGAAGATGTGTTTCTTCGGTCTTGGGTTTCCTTTCCTTCCCAGAAGAAGCTGAACTCTGTCGTATTCTTCCGGGGTTATCATCGGCTCGTGGATTCCCTTATACCAGTTTCCGCTCCCCAGTGGATACTCAAACCAGCCGTAGTAAAAGGGGTTGGTGAATATCCTGTATATCATGCTTCTGGAGAGAGCCTTTCCCTGACGACCTCTGAAACCCCATTCGTTAACGGCAACATCCCTAATTCTGGGCGGGGTGTGCCTCCCGGTGAGCATCAACCTCCACATCCGCTTTATCAGGCTGAACCTGTCAGGGTCTCTGACGATCTCTCTTGCCCCTTTCGCCTTCGATCTATCGTTCAGATAGCCGAGAGGGGCGAGGTTGGGACGCCACCCTTTCTCCAGCTTCGCTCTCAAGCCTCTTTTTACGTTCTTGCTCAGATCCAGAATGAACTGGTTAGCCATGCCGAACTCAACGCTCATGAGCAGCACGTTATCTTCAGGGTAGTAGCTCTTCTCAAAGGTCTGGATGTGTCTTATGATACCCCTCTGGAGCATCCAGATTATCTGTCCGCCATCTATGGGATTCCTTGCCAGGCGGTCCAGCTTCCAGCAGATAATACCATCAGCCACGTTCTGATTTATCTTCTGGAGCATTTCATTGAACACAGGTCTTCCCGGGCACTTCGCTGATTGTGATTCTGATAGAACACAAACGACTTGCAGGTTCAACCTTTCTGCAAGCCTTTTTAGTTCATTTATTTGTGATTCTATGGAGAGAACCTGCCTGTCCTCTGATTCAGAGGACTTCCGGCAGTAGATGATATAGCGGGGCATAGATTTGGAGAAGGATCTTGCTAGCAATTTATAGGGAACTGCCGCCCA
>Ga0315314_1003680_pt1 | contig 11838 bp, 11 predicted proteins | sample TDP9_MG_FD_203631 | JGI IMG/M metagenome (GOLD analysis project Ga0315314, IMG submission 203631) | Freshwater sediment microbial communities from Lake Towuti, South Sulawesi, Indonesia - TDP9 | ecosystem: Environmental > Aquatic > Freshwater > Lake > Sediment | place: Indonesia: South Sulawesi...
AGGAGCCAGCTCGACAGCTGATCCTCGCTTCACTTGATCAACTTCCCTGGCCCGATAGACTCCAACCACTGGGGCGTTCTTCTCACGAAAGTACCGCAACAACGCTTTCAGGCCGCCTGGGTATGTGCAGTCCCCGGCTATCACAAGAAAATCATCGCGTATCTTGGGGGCGATCGAGGCCAAGGCCCCGATCGCTCCTGGTTTTTCTTCTTCACTCAATGAACCGTCAGACAAGATCTCAATGCTCTGTGCCTGCCGTTGCTTGCCTTCAGCCCACGCCTGGAATTGAGACTGAAATCTCGAGTTCGTTAGAACGATGATCTTTCTTATGACTGAGCTGAACGAGCAGATCTCATCAAGTGCATATTCTATGATGGGCTTTCCTCTTACGGGCAGTAGGGGTTTCGGCCTGTCAAGAGTAAGAGGCCACAGCCTCTTGGCGTAGCCGCCAGCAAGGATTATGCCGATCATCTGTAAGGCGGATGCCCCCGTTCATAATGTTAGGAAGTCGTAACCAACTATGATTTGGCCAGAGAACTCTTTTTCGGCAGAATCGAACAATTCACTCGCCATTCCGACGCAATTAACACCTAGGTGGACTAGGACCAGCTTCTTAACGCCAGCCAGACTAGCGATTTCGCCCGCCTGCGACGCGCTAGAATGATGCGATTCCCAAGCCTCACGCTCGAAGCCTTCCGGGTACGTGCAATCATGAAAGAGAACGTCAACTCCCTTGGCGAATTTGACCAGAGCTTCGCACGGCCTTGTGTCGGGAGCATAGACAAGCGTTTTTCCGTTGCGGTCCTTGACCTTGTAGGCCAGAGTGATGCCGTAGTGGTCTGCGGGCCCGCGGGAGATCTCCCATTCATCGCTCTCAGCGACGATCGCCTCTCCTTGGGCTGGTATTGGCCGGAGCTTCACATCCGGAATCTTCGGTTCATCTCTGAAATGCGAGTCTATGATCGAGCGAAGCCTAGCTTCTCCTTGGCTCGGGCAGTACACCTCCAGAGGTCCTCCCATGCCCCTGAGCATCATTTCATGAATGACGATGGGGAGGGCATAGACGTGGTCCGTGTGGTGATGAGTCACCAGAATCGTATGCAGATCCGCAGGATCCATTCCCGCTCGGAGGATACTCCTAACTGGACTACCCCCGCAGTCGAGGAGCAGGACCTTCTCTTTTCCTTCTATGGCTAGAGAAGTGTAGTCGCGTTCGGAAGTGGATAGTGCGGAGGAGCCAAGCAGGACCGCCCTCAATTTCCCAAGACCGGTGAACAATCATAGGAGGCTCCTAGTGGAAGTCTGATGTCTGGCCTCACGTTGCTATGCCCGTTGAGCCTTCGTGAACTCCAGCCAAGCCTCGTCAAACTCTTTGATTGTCTCCTCAGTCTTCGGATGGTACGGCATTTGTATCATGACCTTGTATGGGATGGTTATTATGTGAGCTCCCGCGATCGCGGCCTCGGTGACATCCTCGGGCTTGCGGATGCCGCCCACAATTATGCGGGTCTCAGTACCCATCTTTTCAAGCAGAGAACGCGACTCCCGAGTAACCCTCTCAGGGTCCCCGCCTGCATCCTTCACTCGATTGTAGAATATGCTTGCAAATGTGGCGCCGGCCTTCGCTGCCAACATCACCTGATTAGTCGACATTAACGCAGTCATATTCGTCTTCACGTTTCGCCTACGAAGCTCCGTAACAAGCCTTAAGCCTCTCCCGTCGCCGAACATTGGCACCTTGATGGTTATGTTCTTCGGGTTCCAGCTTGAGTACTCAACAGCCTCGTTCACCAGATCTTCATCGCTTCCGGTCGTCTTCGTGAGCTCCACGCTTACGGGCCCGTCGACAAGTGAAAGAATCTCCATCACGCGGTCCTTGAAGTTGCACCCTTTTTCGGCCACGAATATCTTCTGATTGGTAGTCACGCCGCTTATGAAGCCCCATGGTAACACATTCTTGATCTCCGACACATTGGCCGTGTCGATAAATATCTCCATACTATCTCACTCTCTCTTCGATCGCCCTAGCTATCTCGAGGAAGTTTGATAGGACGACGTCGGGACGCATATTCTTCTCTTCAATCAGTTTGCACAGGTCGCATTTAACAGGGCCTATTAGAAACGTTGTGGATCCCACTGCCTTCCCTGCCTCAACATCAACAAGGCTGTCCCCAACCATGAACGACTCACGCAGATTCAAGTCGAAATCCTTCGCCGCTCTCAGAAGTAACCCCGGCTTCGGCTTCCTGCAGTCGCAGTTTCCTCGGTACTCTTTCTTGGTAGCTGATGGGTGGTGAAAGCAGTAATACTCTGCATCTATATGTGCATCCGCCTTCTCTAGCTCTTGCTTCATCTTGACTCGTATCTTCTCGAAATTGCTCTTCGTCATTTTTCCCTTGGCGATTCCTGGTTGATTCGAAGCGACTACGACCTTCAAGGCGAGCTTGTTGAGAAGCCTGATGGCTTCGCCGGCCTCCGGCGTCAGTTTGAATTGTCTAGGCGTCAGCGGTGAATCTATAATTCCGACATCCTCTAAGTAGACGAGTTCGTTGATTACGCCGTCTCTGTCGAGGAATACTGCCCTCAGCTTTGCTCAATTCTCTCCTTGAGGCGACTGCAGATGAGATGCTCGAGGGCTAGATGCCAAGATTCAACGTACGGAGTCGATTCAACCGGGACAACTATGCATGCGTCTGCAAGCTTCTTGAATGCTCCCCCGTCAAAGCCTGCGATGCCAATTGTCTTTGCTGAGTTCTCCTTTGCGTACTGGATGGCTGCGAGTAGGTTCTGTGACCGCACCCCAGCCTTGTCCTCGCCAGTACCTCCGTGTACGCTGATGGCGATGACTACATCTCCTCTTTGAAGTAGGTTCTTCAATTGTTCCACGAAGATCGTGTTGAACCCGTTGTCATTGGTCAGGGCGGTGATCAAGGGAACGTTGTCGGTTAGGCTGATAGCTCTGAATCTCTTCTTTCCCTCTACTGAGGTTGCCTTCGCCAGGTCGCAGGCGAAATGCGTGGCCGTGGATGCGGATCCCCCATTGCCGATGATGAAGACGTTGTTTCCATTCTTCCATGCTTCGAAGAGGGTATCGATCACCGCTTCGACATCGTTGACCGAGATCGTCTGAGCTATCGTGCTGAATTCGTCAAGAAACTTCTGGATGAATCGCTGACTGTTCAACTTCATTCGTGCCAAGCTCGCCTACAAGTTGAGTGAGACCTTAGAGCCCTCATAGTCGAACCTGAACCTGACTTCCTTCAGGCCTTCCCTCGCCATCACTTCTCTGAGCCTCTTTTTTTCTCCGGAATTTGCGTAGAACATTAAGAAGCCCCCTCCTCCTGCGCCCATTATCTTGCCGCCGATCGCCCCGTTGACTTTCCCAGCGCCATACAACGCATCGATCCGTCCGCTGCTCACATCACTGCAGAGTTTCTTCTTTGTCTGCCAGTGAACATCAAGCAGATCGCCGAAACGGCTCAGGTCCCCCGAGACGAGTGCGTCTCTGATCTCATATCCGATCTCCTTGATCCTGTGCATCGCCTCGATGACTCGGCTGTCTTGATTCTCTTCATCTGTCTTTATTCTACCCAAGATCCTTGATGCGTCTCTCGTTATTCCCGTGTAGAACAGAAGAATGTTGCTTTCAAGTTCGGCCTCAGCGTGCCGTGAAATCCGGACAGGATGCACACGAACCCTGCCGTCTTGGCTTATTTCATACGAGTTTATTCCTCCGAAAGCTGCGACGTACTGGTCCTGCTTTCCGATAGGCTCCCCTAGGCGATCGATTTCTATTTGACAAGCCTCCTCGGCGAGGGTTTCACGTGTCACGTGATCTCTTCTGTACACGTGCAACGCGTTTAACACGCCAACCGCATAGCTGCTTGAGCCCCCCAACCCGGAGCGTCCAGGAACGTCCGCTATCGACACGATTTCCAGGCCGTCGTTGATGCCCACTAGCTTCAGCGCTTCTCTGATGATCGGTTGCCGAATATCCTCGATCTTGTTAGTAATCTCAGTTGTGGAATAGCTGATCCTGAATCCGTCTTCGAACCTCGGCTTCACGGCGATGTAGTTGTACTTGCCTATCGCGGCGCTCACGAAGAATCCACCGAACCTAGAGTAGTAAGATGCTAGGTCTGTGCCGCCTCCGCCGAGAGGAAGTCTCGTCGGTGTCTGCGTGATTATCAATCCGAGTCCTCAACGATTCCTACGAGCAGAGACATCGAAACCAAAGCAATCATATCCACTAGTTCTGAAGAATGTACGTCTCAGAATTCAAGATGCTGGACGCTAGGAGAGAAGAAACAGACGACGGGGTAAGAGACGGACAAGCTATTGTCGCCCCGTCGCCACAGTCATGAACTTGCCGACATGTTGCGCCAGGGTTTGAACCAAACTCTCTGGTCGCAAGTCGAATGCCGTCAGACCTAATTCTTCTATGCGCCGCAAGATTCGGCTATTTCTCTGATATTCGACATATGCTTCCTCTGGGCTGCTGCGTAGTCTCCAGGCCGCGCCGATTTGCGCTATGACTGTGTGAACTCCCCGCTCTTGCTGGGCTGACGCCGCTTCCAAGAGAGCCTCATTGTTTGTCTGGAGGTCGGTCAAGACAATCATGAGGCACCGTCCGCCCATGAGCGTGGCTTCCTTCAAGGCCCTGTATACGCCGGTCTGTCGATAGCCTAACCCTAGCCTGAGCCTGAGTAATCGCATGAACGTGACTACTCGCTCGCTCACAAGCAGGGTAGGCATTGAAGCAACTGGTGGGCGTTTCGGGGCCGGAAGAGGTAGGGCTGGCTCGACGCTTCTGCCTTCTCCCTGGAGAGCGAGGGATAGCTCCCGAAGGCTTGTGAGTTGTTGCTCGCTGGTTGTGGGTCTCAAGGCTTTCGCCAGCCCGGACTCGTTGTACACATAGATACCTACCTGCGTTCGCGATGCCGAAGCCGATTCGGTGAGTAGCCCTGCGGCCGCGAGAGCCTCGTCGAGTCTGGTACCGACGTAGGATCTTTGCTGCATCGTTTTCCCAGCGTCGATCAGGATTTGCAGCGTGGTTTCCCTTTCTGGATGAAACTCCTCGACCATCAAGGTTCGAAGCCGCGCTGTGGCCTTCCATTCAATCCTGTGAAATTCGTCTCCTGGGGCGTATTGGCGGATTCCCGCGTAGTCGTCTCCTGACAGGGATCTAAGGAAGACTACACGACCACCGTAGAGGGCCAGCGGGGTTAGCGGCTCAGCCACTCCCGTGCTTGGGTAAACCTCAATCCAATCCGCCTGCGGTTGCCTGAGCTCGCCTGTGAAGAGGCCTTTGGAATCCGTGAGCATTAACACGAATGCGGAGATCTGGAAACGTCCCCTCGCGAAGGGTGTAATCATGAACCTTGAGCTTGCCGTACTTCCCGGTTGGAGTAGGCGATCGAGAGCAGACTGAAGCTGGAACGTCAACGCCTTCTCAAGGACTGGTTGAACTGTCAGAATCTGCGCTGTGATGCGACACGCATTGAGAATCTTCAACTCTCCCTCAAGGCTCCCTCCGAGGAAGACCTTGCTCCTCGAGAGGCGTTCTACGATCTGAAGCCCGCTTCGAAGGATTGAAAGTCGTCGGCTGAAGATGAAGCAGAGAGTCACGAGTGCAAAGCAGCCCCCGGTGCCGACGGCCGCAAAGATCCATTCCCTTGTAAGAATCCCGACAACGACTAGGGCGATGCTGAACTCTATTAGCCAGTCTGCTTTCCATGTCGTGCGAATGGATGTTTTGGGGATTCTCATTTGGCGGGCTCTAGGGATCTCATTCCAGGGATTGGAGTTTCGTCAACCATCCGGGCCACAACGTCGCTAATGTTCAATCCCTCGATCTCGGCTTCCCTCGAGAGCCACATCCTATGATTCAGGATAGGCTCGATCAGATGCTTCACATCGTCTGGGATCGCGTAGTCTCTTCCCTCAACCAGAGCCCTGGCCCTACACGCCTTGTATAGATGGATCAGGGCACGGGGGCTTCCTCCAAGCTCAAGTTCTTTCAGGTCCCGTGTCTTCCTGACCAGATCAACCATGTACGCCTTCACGTCGTCGTTCACATACACCTTATCCACATAGCCCGCGAGCTGACGCACGAGCTCCGCCGACGTGACCTGTTTGACGTTGAAGGCCTCGATGGTGCTGAGCTTCTCGACCAGTTCCCGCTCTTCGTCCGCTGTTGGGTAGTCCACGTAGAGCCTGAACATGAAACGGTCTATCTGTACCTCCGTGAGCGGATAGACACCTTCCGCCTCGATAGGGTTCCTTGTAGCTATCACCATGAATGGTTGCTGAAGTCTGAAGGTTTGACCATCGATGGTCACTTGCCGTTCCTGCATAACCTCTACTGTGCCCGACTGTGTTTTTGGCATCCCGCGGTTCACCTCGTCGATCAGCACTATATTCGAGAAGATGGGTCCTCTTCGAAGCTTGAACTCCGAGGTTTTCTGGTCGAATACGAATGATCCGGTGATGTCCACCGGTAGCAGGTCGGGTGTGAACTGTATGCGCCTAAACTCGCAGCCTAGAATACTTGCAAAGGTCTTGGCGATGTGAGTCTTCGCCACGCCCGGCACACCTTCAAGGAGCACATGCCCTCCAGCGAGTAAGGCGATCAAGAGGTTCTTGACGATCTCACGCTTGCCCACAATGAAGCGTGACGCCTCATCCAGGATTTGGGTTGGCATGTCGCTAGCCCAGTCAGGTAGCACTTCACGACTCTCCTTCATGCAATCGCATCCACTTCATCGACACTTCAAGCTCATGTGCCACATACTCTAGCTTTCTTCGATCCCAGGTAGGATGCAGCCGCAACACTGAATCGACATCAAATAGAGTAACGATTCGCAGGGGCTCACGTTTCTCCACCATTTTAGCCGAGGGCTTTCGAAACATTAAGCGAGCCCCAATAATAGTTATCGCGAGCGCTGTCAGACCCAATTTTGCCGACAGCCACATCCTGCCCTGAAGGATCGCTATCACCAACCCTTGCGCCACCAGTTTGGGGGGCGTGAAAGGGGATGGCTCCAAATGCGTCTCGTCTAGCAAGAGCACAGTTCCACGAGTGGGCTGAGATGCATGCTTATTGATGTTCTCTAGCAGGATGTTGTTGTTCGCCTCGTCGATGAGGCCGTTCGCAAGCGAGGCTGGACTACTGAAGAGAATAACGATACCCTTGCCTAGCGCAAGCTCGGCCAAGATTGGGAAAGGCCCCGGGGGCTCCTGCGGACTCTTCTCGCCATCGCCGTTTGAGTCTAGGAAACTGAATGGTGAGGAGCTTGCGAGGAGTTCAACCTTGCTTCCAGGCTCGATCGCCAATACAGTAGCATAGCCTAGTACTACGTCGCCTACGCCGGCCGAAAACTCGGATGGTGGGAAGTCGAAGATGAGCGGGAAGACCGGTTGCTTGCGGTAGAATAGCGTATCGATCAGAACTCTGCCGTCGAATCTGACCGGAAGGCCTAGAAGTCCCAGCAAACCATTCCCGGAACCAAAATTGTCGGCAATAATAAGTAAGCCTCCTGTGGCAACGAAGGTTCTTGTGGAGTCCGCGTCTGCTTCCGTGAATTGACGGGTCGGCCCCGCAATCAGTAGAACCGCCGGAGGATTCGTCGATGAAAGCGTCTCTCCAAGATCAGACGTCACGGCAAGAAAACCTCTCCTAGCGAGTTCGCTCGTTCCATTCCAAAGTGGGTTCACCGTAGAGTAAGAATCATCTATTGGGGAACTCGCAGCCCAAACTATTGAGAGCGTCAGCCCCACCAGAAATGCTACCACTACTGGCCCTGACGCAACCGTACGCAGTCTCAAGGCCTGACCTCTGCGCCCATCGCTTCGGCCACCAGGATCGCATAGTTGATTCCTTCTTCTGCCTCCAGGCGGGAGAGAGTGTGTTGACTGTACTCGGCAACTTCGAAAAGGTGAGTCAGAGCTGAGAATGGGAAGGCGCCGTCGGCCAGGCTCGTGATGACTCGTGTCTCGTATTCTCTATGCGTCTCGGAGAGCCGGCCGGGATCGTGCAAAACCTCTCCGAGCACACGCCTGACCGCCCAGTAAGTCTCTATGACGCATACACTGGCCTCCTCAATCTTCCTTAAACTATCCAGAGAACATATCACAGCCGGTAGTGAGACCCCCTCCCCTTGCGCTTTAGGCTTCTCTACAGCAACCGCTTCAGTCTCTCGGCGCCTCTTCCGAGCCGCCCGCCCCTCCAATATTGAACGCAACTCAAGCGACCTCCCGGAAAGCATTACGCCCACAGACGTGATGGCGCCAATCCCTAGACCTATCATCGCTGAATTCAATACCTTCAGCACCACCGACGCCAGACTAGTCGCAATCCATGGCTTGTCAGGAACCAAGATTATCTTGACAATGTTGTCGCCTGTGGTATCGAATGGAACACCAAGTGTCATGCTGAAGACACCATCGGTTTCTGAGACTGCACGGCCGAGCTCCCGTTCTCCGAGGGACGCGACAACCAAACCTTGGAAGGGCCTCGAATCGACTTCCAGACGCCCTTCCAACCGCACACTCTGGCCCGAAAGAGCAGGAACTTCGGCGCTCACGAGGGTGATGGTCGGCTTCAGATAGTACAGTTGGATTGCAATCTTCTCACTACTCGCCGATGCATAGATTCCCTGCCTGGGGTCAAACCGAGCGTACAATTGGTGACTACCCTCCGGGGTCCCCAAAGGGAATGATACGACCATGCTGTATTGACCAGCAGCATCCGTGTCTGAGCTGCCTACGAGTCCACTGTCAATCAGCAACTGCACCCTCTCCCCCTGCAGCGGGCGGCCCGAAGAATCTGTAAGCTTGCCCTGAACCGTGAACTCCTGTAGCACGTGAAGTCTGTTTGAGGATGTGATGAGCGTCAGCACGACCGGAGAATAGTTTACGGACACGATGATCGTCGATGACCTTGCGGGACGGAGTCTAGGAAGATCCTCTCCGACCGGTGTATACCGAGCGTATACTTCAACTCTGTTCAGTCGGCTATTGCTCGAGACATAGTACTGCCGGTCGAACCTGCCGTACTGGTCTAGGATCGGCTTCGCGACTTGGATTCCATTGATCCAAAGCTCAACAAGTCGGCCCGGAAGCCCCATGCTGCCATTTTGGAGCCGACCTGATATCAGCAAGGTTTCCTGCGGCCAGATTGGGCTTGGAGACGCCCACAAGTCCAGTTGAGTGGCAGCGCGAATGTTCACGACCTCAAGGAGGGTCTTGAGCTCCGCAAGTGTGTGCTCGTATCCTCGAAGGATAAGCGAAAGGGCGTCCAGATCCTCGCGCTGGTGTGAGATATCTATCCCATAGATTGCCCAGATGCCATCCAAGGAGAAGTAGAGTAGATCGAGGTGTCTTGAAGCATCGCCGAGTAGGCCCTCTACCTCACGTATCTTCTGGCGCGCTGAGCTGACGGCTCCGTCGGCTATCAGATCTCGAAGCTGGTCTAACCCCAACCTTGAGGAATCCAGAATCGAAACAAGCTCTTGCACCAGCATGATGAACGTTCTCAGCTTGTGCTCGATGTTCGCCGGAAGCTTATCGATCATTGGCAGGGGTCTCTTTGCCTCAGTGTAGTTACCTTCTCGCACTGATCGCAGTGCGACGCTCGCGTACGCCAACAGTGCGGTGGGTGAGACCGCAACATCCGAAGCCGTGCTAAAGTCAAGGATACTTGCAGTCTCCCGGACCCAAAGCCTGACGCCCAGCATCGAAGTCAGATACGGGTACATGACTGGGACCAGCGTCAGGAAGACGAGAAGAGCAACCAGCCCGATACGGACTGCCCTATTCCTCAGCTTTGCCCGCAAGGCTTCGCTTGACAGCCCTTCAGCTTAGGATCTGAAGAATCCGTTGCGCAACGATGTAGATGAAGCCCAAAAAGAACACTATGATGATGGACCCGAGGTGCCTTTCCAAGCTGCGCCTAAAAGATGCCATGAATGTTACTGCCGCAAGAAACTCGATCAAGTACACGCTGTAGTAGACTTCGATTTGCTGCACGCCGATGCCCATCAAGAGGAGCCCGCTTAGGAGAATTGTGACAGCGTAGAAGAGAATGTAGCTCTCAATCAGTCTCATTGGTCGGGCTTCCAAAGAACCTCAAAGTCACGACATGGTATCCTGACTGATGCGCCGCTTCTTCCAGTATCATTTGTCTCTTCAGAGCCTTTACCGCGGCACAAATCGCTGCGCTACATATGGGGCAACCCAACCGCGACGAAACATTGGGCGCCGACCTCGCCATAGACCGTGAGAGGCCGGCTAGAGCTCCATCCTTTATGCTGAGCTTCACGCCGCTCTCCGTGACCTCGCCCTTCACGTCCGTCGCCACCTCCAATGATTCGACCATACCTGACCTCAGCGCATCCATCAAGTCTTCCCTAGCGAGATCGAAGAAATCAACGCCGGACTCTTTCTCCATCAGCGATAGCAACGAGGAGCCAGGTGCCTCGAAGAGCAAGCCACTCCTATGCGGATCCTCTGAGTCGACTAACAGAAATCGATCCTCATCGCTCAAACCTATCTCAGACGTGGGACTTGGATTGTCGCTTACTGGGAGAAGCACCATAGGCACGTCGAGCCGGTCACGGACGTTCAAGTATAGGGCTTTGGTCTCGGGAGCGAGCTCACGAAGGGCTCGCTCAGTGTTGGTGAGGGAGGAGATCACGGAGGCTTCCACGAGCTGTGGTGCTACAGATGGTTGCGAAGGTAGGTAGACGAGAAGCAACCCTATCAGAAATGAAGCAAGCCCCAAACCCCCAAGGGGGGCGATTCCGGTCATTACACTTGCTAGGACTGTCAAGACTCCGAAGGCAACAAAGGAAACTCCAAGATAGTACCGCCTTTGTGATATCATACTAAGAAGCCTAGTCTGACTAGCTAGCTGCTCGACAGCCTTGGCCTTGGAAGCTTTGAGATCCTTGTTCTCTGTTTCGAGGGCTACAACCTTTGCGCATACAGGCTCAAGCTCATTCAGCCGGGCGCGTAACTTTTCATATTCGACACTTTCTGCGTCAGCCTTCGCCTTCGAAGCTTTGAGTTCTTTGTTCTCAGCTTCGAGCGCTGCAACCTTCGATTCTAGAAGCTCGAGCTCTTTCACTCGCGCACGTGACGCTTGATCTGCGTTGGCCGCAAGCTCCTTTTTCTCAGCTTCGAGGGCCACAACTCTCGCCCGTAACGCTTCAAGCTCGTTTACACGCGCATGTGACTCTTCATAGTCAGGCATACGGCTTCCGCAGCGATCACAGAAACGCGCATGTGACTCTTCATAGTCAGGCATACGGCTTCCGCAGCGATCACAGAAACGCGCTCCCACGGGCAGTCCACGGCCGCATCTGGGGCATGTAACCGTGCTCACATGCTCACGCCCACAGGCACGCCACGATCCCTTCTAATGTCGGACTCAATGCGCTCCCGATGCAGGGACGGGCGCAATGACGTGCACACTACTTGATCCTCTCCACCTCAGACTGCCCCACGGACATTCTGAACCGTCTGCCCACTGCCACCAGCGTCAATCCAACCGTGAACACAGTCAGCGAAACCACAATCGGGTCAAGCCTGATGCCCCATGGTGTATAGTTTAGTAAGAGCCCTGTCAGAGGAACCAGGGCCAAACTCAGCCCCACACTCAACGCAAAACGCTCGATTCCGTCCAAGTCACGACCTTTGGGGAAAAGGGCCTCGACGGTCGCGTAGCCTGGAATGAAGAGCACAAACACGGAGCCAAGTACCCACCGGAGCACCACTAGGGGAAAATCGGACGGTATAGTGTAGATTACGAGAACGGTCACTAGCGAGGCGGCTAGG
>Ga0315314_1003681_pt1 | contig 11837 bp, 13 predicted proteins | sample TDP9_MG_FD_203631 | JGI IMG/M metagenome (GOLD analysis project Ga0315314, IMG submission 203631) | Freshwater sediment microbial communities from Lake Towuti, South Sulawesi, Indonesia - TDP9 | ecosystem: Environmental > Aquatic > Freshwater > Lake > Sediment | place: Indonesia: South Sulawesi...
TCCGTCGTATAGGTGTGGACACTGCTCTGAAGACTGCTTGGTCAATAATGCAACGAAATTGGGTGAACAGAAAGGCTATAATGTGTATATCTTGCCTGGAGGCTCATGCATCCCAGAAATACTCAAGAAATATCAGTATCAGGGCACGGTTGGCGTGGCATGTGGTCAAGAATTAAGATTGGGCGGTGAACTCCTAAAGAAGATGGGCTTGGCTGGGCAAGCTATTCCACTTATCAAGAACGGATGCGCCAACACAAGCTTCAGTTTGAAAAGCCTAGAAAAAACCCTGTGAACTCATTAACCCAAGCTTGCCTTAAACCTCCTCCCTCTAGTTTCTGCATTGAATTTCTATGCACACACACACAATCAACGAGTAGAGGGCGGAAGCTGGTGGAGAATTGCGTGTGTGCTGAGAAAAGGCATTAGGTAGGTTTCAGGTGAAAGATGCTTGAATCAGGAAAAGAGGTGGCGGTACTAACTTTTGGCGCGCGCGTGCCAATATTAAGAGCCATAGCTAAGCTAGAACAATACATTGAGCAATGCATGGCCGCTTGATTCTGATTTAGAGTTCATAATTTTTTAAAGACCAAAGGTTGTAATTCTTTGAGGGCTACGAATGGCAACTAAGAGAGCATGCTTTATTCCTACAGTTCTCCTAAGATGCAACCGATGTCGCATTGAAACGCCACATGCCCTTATCGATTTCAAGAACCAGGCACCTGGCATAGCCTTGATTTATGAATGCCAAGCGTGTGGAGAAGTAAGGAAACTTCTTGACATTGGCTCTCTGTCAGAATCATCGTCAGAACACACAGAATATATTGCAAAGGAAGAAAAGAAAGAGCGTCCGATACCTATAGAGAGAGGCCCTCAAATCGAGGAATCTCCACTCTAAAAAAAAGAGGTGAAGCAAAGTGAGCAGAACTTATTATGTTCCAACAGTGCTGCTTAGGTGTAACAAATGTCGCAACCCCACACCTATTGATCGATCTTTTAAACAAACCCAAGTTCGGCATAACTCTGACCTACGAATGTCAGATGTGCGATGAAATAAAGAAGGCATTTGACCTAAACTCTCTGCCCGAATTTACTCCAGAACTAGCCCAAGATGCTGCAAAAGAAGAAAAGAAAGAGCCTGTTGCGATCGCGGTTACTTAGCCTACTTTTTTAGATAACTAATTCCATCCTCGTTTATTTTAAATGCTTATTATCTACAAACCAAATTGTAAAATTGATGCTTGAAGGCTAATGGCGATGCCTTGAACTTGCATTAATGATTTAAGGAGACATATTCCATCTGTTTTTGAGAGCTTATGTCAAAAAGAAGAAAGAAAGCTAAGAAGGGGATGCCTATGAGTTCATATATTACTATGCCACACTACGCCCATTATTTTCCAATACAAGTAGACATTATCGAAAGGATGAAATCTAAGAAATAAAGAAAGAAAAAATGATACTTCGTCTCTCTATAATTCGTTCTTTGGTTATTAAGTATTCGTATTCAATGAAGCTATAGCAAGAATCATATTTTGGATAAAAAGGGTATTGTTTCCATGATTTTGGTGTAGCTCTCCAAGCTGCATCTCCAGCAGGCAAAAACCATCTCATTTATCGCCTGTTTAACTTTTTCCTTCGTAATCATTGGTTGCATGACAGCTCTCACCAAAATGTATGGCGAACCGACATAAGTTATTCCATAAATTTTTGCGGTTTTTCTAGCCACCTCATCATCTACAAGTCCAAAAATCCATGAAAAATCAGAAGGAACCTGCGAATCTCTCATATTCCCTACAGCGATTGGTTTAGCAGTTCCATTACATCGCAGGTCTTAAGTTTCGAGCCGTATTTGCCTATGGCATCAGCGAGGTTGCGTTCACAGAACGGACAGGCTGAAACTATAGCGCCTACGCCCAACGCTTCTGCCTCTTTTATTCTTTCACCCGCAATCTCCAATGCCCAGTCTGGATAGCCAGATTTGACGCCGCCGCCTGAGCCGCAACACCAAGCGTTTTCACGTGTCCTCGGCATCTCAACCAACTCTATGCCTGGAATGGCTTGCAGCAGATTCCTTGGCGCATCATACTCGCCCATGTGCCGCCCAAGATGACACGGGTCATGGAACGTCACCCTCATCTTAACCTCTTTCGTCGGCTTTATCTTCCCCTCTTTCGATAAGCAGTCAAGCAACTGCACAGTGTGAACAACCTCAAAACTGTGCTTAGCGCCTAAAACGTCCACGTACTCTTCCAAATAGTCTTTCTTCCAAGCACGGAAACAACCAGCACAAGTCGTAACAATACGTTCAGCACCAGCCTTCTCAGCTTCTTTAACATTGTGTTGAGCAACATCTTTAGCTGACACCCAGCTGGTCTCCCACTGCCCAGTCCGCAGAAGCGGTGAAGTGCAGCACCATTCATCTTTCATTATCGTGAAGTCTAAACCAATTTTTTGAAAGACATCAACTGTGGCCTTTGCCAACTCCTTCTGCCGATAAGAAGAGGTGCAACCCACATAGTAAACAGTCTCAGCCCTTTCGGGCAACTTGACGTCGGGCGACAGCCAGTTCAACCTGTCCTTATGCAGTTCCATGTAAGGATTGTGCTCCTTCCCAACGTGCACTCCAAAAGCCTTGTGCTTTGGAAGCGGACCCAAACCCGTCTTGACACAGTCAGCTCTCAAAGCCTCAATCAAATTCATTATTCTATGATGGTAACCCACTTCCGGCTCTTCAAGCGTACACTGCTGCTGGCAACTTCCACAAGTTGGGCAAGCATACAGAACGTCAATAATGGCTGGGTCATTTATACTCACCTTGCCCTCTAGAACCGCTCTAGCCAGCCAAGATCGGCCACCGCCAAAAAAGGCTTCAAACTTGTATTTCTCGCCTGAAGGACAAGTGGATTGAAAACTTCCTTCAGGCCACACACCCTTTTCATTAGGCCAAGACCACGTGAACGTGCAGAGTCGGCAGTGGAGGCAGTTGTAGGCGTCTTCCTTATACTTTTCAATGTGCGTCATTTATTTCAACTCCTCCTCTGTCGTGCCGAGTCCGAGCCTACCTGGATGCATGATGCCATTCGGGTCAACAGCCCTCTTAATCTTCTTCAAAAGGTCATAGTAACCAACCGACTTTGCCATAGCCATAGGCGCATGAACCCGCAGATTTGGCCTGTAGGGTATCCCACCCATGCCCAAGAACTGCTCAGTCATTTCTCGGTCCAGCTCTTCAACCGACTTAAACTCCTCAGGCAACTTAGGATCAAACAACACAATGGGCATAACAAGCGCCTGACGACCGTGATCAACCGCCGCTAACCAAACAACAGGCGAAATCTTATAGCTTTCCATGAGTTTTTCAGCGGTTTCGCAGAACCTGCCCGAGTCCTGCCAAGGCATGTACCAAGTTATGAAGAGTAGACCGCCGCCCTTGTGTCCCGCGTAAGGAACAGAAATTCTGTTAGGTTTGGTGAGGCGAGCCACAACACTACTGGTGTCCAGCTTCCACTCGAAAAGATTCTCTTTTCCATATTCTTTCTGATACTTCATCAGAATTTCTCTGATTTTCTCTTTCACAGCGCTCAGTTGCTCTGGAGTCTCGGCGCCTAATTCAAAGTTCATCCACACATTAGGCAGAAACTTCGGTTTAGGAACTGGTGGCCACTGATACCTCGCCCTGCGAGTAGTGGCCAAATGATAGTTCCCACCCTGCGCCAAATCTACAGACTCTGTTTTCAAAACCTCCAGACACGGTTCAATTAGATAGTTCCAGCTGCTTGCCCCGAAGGCTACAACTTCTCTAAAATGAGCCATGGGAAAGATTTTGACAGCCATTTTTGTAACCACGCCTAACGTGCCCTGTGACCCAAGAAACAGCCCAGTTAAGTCAGGGCCAAACATCCACTTGTAAAACCACTTAGAAGTCGGCAATGCTCCAGCCCCCGTTCGTACAATTTCACCAGTTGGCAAAACAACCTCTAAGCCTAACACGGCGTCGGCTGCAGGACCATACTTGGTTGATAAAAAGTGGAAGCCTCTGTCCAAGTGGTCACCCACGATTGTAGCTGACGGGGGCGCTCCGTCTGGAATTCCAGGTCGGTATTCTTGATAGTTGTCTTGCATGTGTTTCCATGCTTGGGCAGAGGTCACCCCGGGTTCTACAATCATGTATCTGGCGTCGGTGTTCACTTCAATAATTTTGTTCATGCGCCGCAAGTCCAACAAAATAGCGCCTTCTCCGGTAGGCGTGGCTTCACCTCCACTCAAACCGCCTGAGTGTGGCACAACTGAAACCTTCTTCTGATTGGCAAGCAGAAGTATACGTTGGATTTCTTCCACGCTTTTAGGTCGAACAACAACCTCAGGCGCCTGGGAACTAACGTCCATTATGGCTTTGGTTACGTAGGCTGCCACAATGGGTTTAGCGTCTGACACGTTTTCGGCTCCAACAATGTCTTGTAAAGCTTCAACCACGATTTGGTCCATTCAAGGATTCCTCAATAGACCTTGAACCCAATGTAAAGAGTTTTAATGTGGCAGACGTTACTTAAAAACAGAACTGAAATATAATTCCAGAGCGCACAAACAAATGTATAAGAGTTTAACAACCAAGCGTAGGCATAGTTTTCTTAACTCAAAAAGCGCATATGCTGGCATTCTTCTTCTGGGAATTGTAAGCTTGATGGGAGACATCGTCTATGAAGGATCACGCGGGTTAGTACCTGACTACCTTAAGTTTCTAGGCGCTTCAGCTTTTATTGTTGGGCTTGTCGGTGGATTAGGAGAGTTCTTAGGCTATGCAGTAAGGCTATTCAGCGGGGTTTTAGCTGATACCACCAAAGCCTATTGGTTCTTTATATTCGTAGGCTACGGATTAATTGCGTCAATTCCACTTTTGGGACTTGCAAGCATATGGGAAATAGCCATAATTCTAGTTCTACTTGAAAGACTAGGAAAAGCCCTTAGGTCGCCTTCCAGAGACACAGTCCTATCCATTGTAAGCCAAGATGTCGGAGCAGGCAAAGCCTTTGGAATCCATGAACTTCTAGACCAAATAGGTGCCGCTGCAGGACCACTTATCGTGGCGACTTTAATGTTTTACAGCAGCAACAATTATCAGCAAACCTTCAGTTTTCTTCTCTTGCCATTCTTGATGCTTTTAGCAGCTTTAGTTTATACCTACAGAAAAATCGGTTCAAAGACGATTACAGAACCAAAGACCATAGAAGCGAAAAGCAAGGCACTTGAAAAACCTTTCTACATCTACACATTCGCTGTTATGCTAAACACAGTCGGTCTTATTCCCGTTGCACTCATTCTTTACAAAGCATCTGCTATTCTTCAGCCAGAGAAGCTTCAGTGGATGGTGCCCCTAATTTACTTACTCATTCAAGGTGTAGATGCATTCTTTGCTCTGCTTTCCGGATACGCATACGACAAATTTGGAATCAAAGTCTTAATATTACCCTTTATTCTCTCAATGTTTCCGCCATTGTTCGCCTTGATTGACACAGGACTATTAAATCTGATAATTGCCTCTGCATTTTTCGGCATTGTACTTGGAATGCAAGAGTCAATCTACCGTGCAGCAGTTTCCAAATTCACGCCAATTTCTTCAAGAGGTACAGCCTATGGAATCTTTAACACAGCCTATGGTGTAGGCTTTTTAATCAGCGGGGGAATCTACGGTTTACTCATCGATTTCAACCCACCCTTCACCATAGCACTGCTCTTTGTAATTTTAACACAAACAACAGCAACAGTCGCCTTACTGCAAACTCATAAGAGTCCCAAAAAAGCCAACCCAAACGCAAAGTAACCGATTCTATCTCTCGCTTGGCTTAGCACAAAGGCTATTTTTCTCTCTCGTTCATTTAGGAAAAAGGAAAAAATCCATTTGGTTTCTGATAGTTTGCACGACTGCTTCTGAGAAAGCCTCATCAATAACCTCATGTTTTTATTAGACAACCTTGCTGTTATTGGTGATGCGTGCGTGAGAAAGAATAATGTTGTTGAAGTATTGTACACCGACGAGTGTCCCTTCTGGAAGGAAGCGCTGAAACTTATCGGCGAAACAGTTCGCGATTTGAAGACAGAAATAACAATCAAGAAGGTTAAAATCTCAAGCGAAGAAGACGCAAAGAAATTCAAGTTTCTAGGCTCACCCACGGTTCGCATCAATGGAGTTGATATCGACCCGGCGGCAAAAGAAACCGCAGGCTATATTGGTTGCAGAATTTACATGTACGAAGGCAGCACCTACGAGTATCCGCCTAAAGAAATGATTAAATCTGCGCTTGGAAGGGTGCTCAAAAAGTAGTTCGGGTTTGCGCGCTTTAAAGCGTCTCGCGATCCGAGCTTAAATTATATGACGCAGGTCATATTTAAAGATTATGCCATAAGTCATACACCAATTGCTAATCTGTTGTTTATGGGGCTAGGGTGTAAGCCCTTTGGATTATTAGCCGTATGTTTTTGTGATGCTTTCTCTCGTCTTCAGCGATGTGTGTGAACAACAGTTTAATTGCCTCATCCTTGGTCTCGCTTATTATTTTCTCTACATCCTTCAACATTGCTTCTTCTAGTAGGATGTGTCTTTCAAGTTCTTTTTTTACAACCATCATGTCAACGTAGCTCTCGATTCTTGCGTCCCACAACCTCTCAGGACCAGTTTTTTCCGTTACCTTCAATATTTCTTGACAGATATAAGCGTGTTTTGTGGAATCAAGACGCAACTCAGCTAAGAGCAGTTTTGCAGCCGCGTTGTGAACTTTCCCTTCCAAAGCCTCAACAGCCTTCACCATACTTTCCTCGGATTGCTTCTGCCTCAGAACCAGTTTAGCAACAGAACTTTCAATCCTCATAATTATTCTTCCTCTTCAAAGACTAAACTACCAACTCTAACAATCCATAAAAACTTTGTGAGAAACAACACCAGAGCCGGTAATCAACGATTTCTAACTTTTAGCCTGAACCATCTAAAACCTGAAAGGAGCTCCCATCTAAATGAGAACATCCTTTGCTTGGGCAAAACAGGTTGTAAAATTAAAGCAATATGCTGACTAAACAGCCTCTTATCTGAATATCTATCTAACTATCAGCACGGAACATTCGGCATGTCTAGCTACATTATCGCTGACGCTGCCTAGAAAGAATCGTTTTGTTGGGTTTAGCCCCCTGCTACCTATAGCGATCATGTCGTAGTTCCCCTTCTTTGCAAAATCCAAGATGGTTTTAGCAGGGTGCCCCAACTCGACTTTCTTATCAGCTTTTACTCCTTTAACCTGAGCTTCTGCTTCAGAAACAATACGTTCTCCAAGACTTTTTGCTGCTTCTGTTTTTATGTGCGGTAGGCGTGTTTGTGCTACGTTAAGCAGAGTGACTATGCCCTTGTATTTAGAGGCCAGTTGAATAGCGTGTGTCAATGCCCTCTGCGCGTGTTTAGAGCCGTCGACCGCCACAAGGATTTTCGAAATCGTAGTCCTTTTCTTGACTAAAAGAACCGGGCATTCAGCGTGTCTTGAGACTTTCTCGGCGACGCCGCCTAAGGCGAAGTCTTCAATTTCGCTTGCTCCGCGATTACCAAGAACTATTAAATTGGATTTTTTCTCTTTGGCAACTTCCAATATTGTTTCAGGCGGGTCGGCAAACTCCTCAAGGATAGTATCAACTTGCACTTTTTCTCCAGCGAACAGCATTTTGGCTTCTGCTATCGCCTGTTGCCCCATTTGTAAAAATGAGCCTTCGATCTCCTTGCGAATTGAATCAGGAACTGGCTGAGAAATCCAATCTCTGTGCGTCGGTGGATGCATAATCCCATGAGGAACCACATGGAGCACGGTTACTTTTGAATTAAACTTCTTGGCGATGTCGGCGGCCACTTCTTCAGCTTGGAGAGAGAATTGGGAACCATCAACAGGTACGAGTATTTTTTGAAAGTACGAACCCGCAGCCAATTTTATTCCTCGCTTTACTTACTTAATGCTTTTTTATCTCTTTGCAGCCCTAGATAAAGAGTGTGGTTCGACTTGCCTTCTTATAAGCTTGAAATTTTCTTTGCAATTCTCAATTTGATAAACCTTCAGCTCGCTCCCCGAAAAGCAACGCTTTTTGCACGCATTAGATTACGCCTGCTATCTGAAGGTATAAGGAAACACCTAGTACAAAAGCGATGATCCAAACCCACCTAGTCAGACGCATCCAGAGTCGAATATTTTTGGGCTTCTTGTTGAAGATGAAGGCGATTCCAAGAATTTCTGCCAAGCTTCCGAAGAACACATGCAATGAAGTTGAAACAATCCCAAAAGTGGAAAGCTTGACGAGAGAAGTCGAAAAGTAATTGACAAATGAAGGACCCATCACAAAGATAAATCCTACGGCGTTAAGCACGACTACGCTGGTCATCACGTTTTTGTGTTTCTTCAAACTTTGTTCAGTTTTTTCTTTACCGAATTTGACCCCCGCAAAGAGAACGACAATAGTGATAATCTGTAGAAATAAGTTCAAATCCGAAACGACAGGTGCGTTTGTTCCCAGCAATCCTGGCATAATTACCGATATAAACTGCTTACGTTATTTAATTATTTGTTAGCAAGCCTTCGAAGTTAGTGTTTAACAGACTAGCCATTGGTGAAAAGTTGCTGACGCAAACCAAGAAGACTGAAGGCACGATTCCAATTTCGGAATTCCTGTCTTTGCGGTTGTACTCAGACACTAGGCCACATTGTGACCGTATCGCCGACCTTCAGAAAGGTTTGATTTTCGTTTACCAAGGAGAAGAGCTAGTAGGTGAAGGCACAGGATTCGGAGTTCCTATCGCGCGTTATCAAGATAAAACATATTTTCCAGGTTCCTCCACCGTGCAAATATTTCAGAAAGTTGATTGCATAACAGCTATCAAAAAATTTTCTTTAGACATGATTTACGAGCTGAAGTTTAGAAAAGCTAGAATAGAAAGCACAATAACGCGGAAACTTTTAAGATACTTGTCTGAATTGTACCAGAAGCACAAGCATTGGAGACCAATTTTGCAGCAAAATCTGTTGGGACACTTTGGGGTGCAGACCAATTTCGTTCGCACGAAGCCTGTGGGTCATGTGGTCGTAACTTATCGTGTAGAAACTTCACTCATTCATGTCAAAGCTGATTTTAAGCTATTAAAAAAAGAGGGGCTTCAAAAAGTCTTTTTGCTGAATGAACAAAGTTCAAAGCATTTTAGAAAGTATTTCGATTCAAATGGCGCGGTTTTGTTTGACAAGCATATTGACGCATGGGACAATGTTGAAGCCGACTGGACCTGCATCTACAACGAAAGTGGCGAAGTTGGTTTCCGTTTGTGGAACGCTAAAGATGCCATTTTACGCAGAGGAAGAGAGTTTCTTGAGGGTACTCTAGATTGGGTCGGTTTGGATTATGAAATTGGCCCCGAGAAGACGTTTTTTGAATATGATATCGAAGTCTTGGAGAACCTGAAACAGAAATGACCACGGTTACGTTGGTGTATCCCTATTTCCGTCCTCAACATGACAAAACAATCTTTCGGTTTCCTCCCCTGGGCCTAGGATACATAGCTTCATACCTCAGACAAAACGACATATCGACGAGTCTCATCGACTGCACATTCCTAAGTCAACAAGAAGCGCTAGACCGAATCCAGAAAACAAATCCCAAAATCATCGGCATCTACTCAATGTTTTCAATGAAACATCCTGCCATACGCATGGCTAAACTTCTACGAAACAACTGTGAAGTGCTAGTGGCCGGTGGCCCCCTTCCAACCCTTTGTCCCGAAGATTTTTTAGAAGATTTCGACATTGTAGCCACTGGGGAAGGAGAACAAACCATGCTCGAGCTGGTGAGCGCAATTGAGAATCGCCGTTCTGTGTCGGCAGTTAGAGGAATCGTCTACAAGAAGCAAAAGAAAAACGATGACCCCCGAGTTGTTTACACGCCGCCCGGAGGATTCATCGAAGATTTAGACAGTCTTCCCTTTCCGAGCAGAGACTTCTTCGACAACCAATCCTACAAGAATCACTACTCCGAAAAATTTGGGTACACCACAACTTCTCTCATATCTTCTCGCGGTTGCCCCTTCAACTGCGACTTCTGCAGTCGAGCTGTGTTTGGCAGAGGATTCAGAACGAGGTCAGCCTCGAATATTGCGAACGAGATGGAAAGCGTACAGACACTCGGATATGACCGAATCTGGTTTGCAGATGACTGCTTCACACTAAACAGAAAACGACTCCTGATCATATGCGACGAAATAATTCAACGAAGATTAAAAATGGACTGGGAATGCTTATCAAGAGTTGACACCATAGACATGGAAACCGCACTCAAAATGAGACAAGCCGGATGTATTCGCGTGTTCTTCGGAATCGAGTCAGGCAACGACGCCGTTTTGGCCTTAATGAAGAAGAAGGCCACCGCAAAAAAAGCTCGGAAGGCAGTCCTTACAACGAAATCGGCTGGAATTCAGGCCGGAGCCTTTTTCATAGTAGGCTACCCGGGCGAAACAGACAAGACTATTCTTGACACGCTGAAGTTTGCTTCTTCGCTTCCCCTCGACTATCTCTCTTTCACCATGCCCTACCCGATTCCTGGAACATCTCTTTATGAGAAAGTTAAAGACACCATTGAGTTTGACGATTGGAATGAACCTAAACACCGAACCTTGACAGAGCATAGGCTAATCTATCGCTCCGATTTTTCTGAAGCCAAACTAAAATTCGCCATTGTTAAGGGTTCGACGCAGTTTAGGTTAAGAAAATTTTTGGGAAATAGAGGGTATGCGTTCCTCGGTGAACCCTTGGAACGCCTAACAGACTGCGTGTTTAGACTCTTGCGCTGACTCAACCAGTGACTTGGAGTTCTTTGAGCATCTTCTCTATGCTGGTGATGGGCTTTCCAGAGGAGTCACTGACAGCCTGCTTTGCTGGTGGATTCTCTAAGTAAGTTGGTATTCTCTTCGAAATCCGTTCTTCGTAGGTTGGTACCATCTCGTTTTGGTAGAAAACACCCATTGGTATCTTATCTCCCCACTCCTGCGCCTTTGTCAGAGCCAGTGTATACTTTTGAAACGCCTCTTCTTGATTGTGCACAACTCCGTCGTAACCCGTTTCCTCAAGCTTGTACAGTCTGGGAATGGGTTTCGCGGTTGCTGAGTCAATGCGGTCTTCGCCTCCGTACCATTCTTTAGTGTTGATGTCGTTGTAGGTTGGACACGGCTGTTGAATAATTATGAGGGCGAGTCCATGGTGTTGAATTCCCTTCTTTATCATCTCCTTTAAGTGACGAACATCGTAGGCGTAACTCCTAGCTATGAAGGTGTAGCCACACGCAAGGGCTATGGCAACTGGATTTATAGCTGAGTTTATGTTAGGTTTTGGTAGGGCCTTAGTTTTCAACCCCAGTTCCAGTGTCGGAGACGCTTGTCCCTTGGTCAAGCCGTAGACGCCGTTGTCGTGAATAAGATACGTTATGTCTATGTTTCTTCTACCCGTGTTAACAAAGTGGCCTGCTCCTATTCCGAGTCCATCTCCATCGCCGCCTGCTGCAATCACTTCGAGGTCTGGATTGGCTAATTTCGCTCCGATGGCGAAGGGAAGCGTTCTACCGTGCAGTGTGTGAATTCCATTGACCTTAACGCAGTGAGGTGTCTTGCCGCTGCAGCCTATCCCTGAGAATATAACAGTCTTGTGAGGTGGCAGTTGTAGGTCTGCGAAAGCCATCTGTATGGCTGTGAGAATTCCAAAGTCTCCACATCCAGGGCACCAATCAGCGAAGTATGTGCTTCGGTAATCTGTCATTTTAAGCGCCATGGGTCAACACCTGCCTTT
>Ga0315314_1003682_pt1 | contig 11830 bp, 10 predicted proteins | sample TDP9_MG_FD_203631 | JGI IMG/M metagenome (GOLD analysis project Ga0315314, IMG submission 203631) | Freshwater sediment microbial communities from Lake Towuti, South Sulawesi, Indonesia - TDP9 | ecosystem: Environmental > Aquatic > Freshwater > Lake > Sediment | place: Indonesia: South Sulawesi...
CCTGCTTAATTGAGTTTTTCGGCATGCACGGCGCGTGTATATTACTCGCTTCTCGTCATGAGACCCACAATACTTGCCTTCGACTTGACATGAACTTAGTGCCAACTCTGACTCCAAACGGCCGTAAATATTGTTTTTTAGAATTATTTGGAAAAAACAAGCACGCACGCCATTATTTGCAGCACCATGACAAATCGGTCTCTGCGCAGCCGGCGTCACATCTAGTGCCGGAACGCCAAGTGCCCCTCCATATATTTTTCCATATTTCTCTGCTCTGGGATCAATCCTTCCGAAATGACAAGGCATGAACAGACTCAGACAGCATCAGTTGGCGCCAGACTGGGGTTATTTGGAGTGCGTGCGCGAGAGAATATCTCCCTCCACATCTTGACTACCGAAGAAAAACTCTATTCCAGAAAACAAACATTGGAAAACTGCTCATGAAATCCACAAGCGACGCCCTCCTCTGCAATACAGATTTCCCTGTATGGTATGGTATTTTTTTGTAATCATTTTGTAATCACATTTTGGTTTTTATGGTAGTTTTTTGGAGATTTATTGAAGCTAGAAAGGAGCATGCATTGTTTTTTGGAACTCCATAAAACAGTAGGAAAGCTTTCTGCAAGCAAGCGTTGCTTAAAGTCCGATTGCACGAGTTAATATCTCAATTGCTGTTTTCTCACTCTTTTTTCTCTTCCTTTTACGGTTGAGTCTAGCCAGCGTCTCAAGACTCTTTTTCAATTTTGGGCTGCTACTGCAAGCATTATCGCACAGAATATGATACTGTGCCGCAAGAACAGCGTTAGGATCACCGGGATAAAGCCTAGAAGCAATCACGTAAGCCGTTACGGGATCATGGAAGAGGATTCTATGACTGCGCCCAAGAAGCTTGAAGGGCTTATCCATCTCGCGATGAACCTTCCAATAACTTTTATGGAAGAAAAATTGGTCCACGTAATTATGGACTCTTGGACCAGGCAAAAGCATCTCCCCAGGCGCTAGACAGAGGTGATGTTCATCATTTGTTCCTCAATAAAATTCGATGAGATGAATCATTTAAAAGGTTGATGGTCACAAAATTATCACGCGTTATTTGGACTTCCATAAACTCATTCTAAACTCTACAAAGTCAAGATTCGCACGCCAAAAAGTCGACTGCAAAGAGAAACGACTAAAAAGGACGTTCAAAACAGAAAAAATGCACGTGCTCTCTTGAGTTTTGTAGCAGTGTTCCATCTTGTAGTGTAGTGTAGCGTAGCGTAGCACTTTTGCTACATCTTTGCTACAAACCCTTGTTTTTTGGAGAATTATGAACCTTGAAAAAACAAGGTCATGCTTTTTTTGGGCTTTTCTCGGCTCTAGAAAGCAAGAACAGTATGTACAAAAAGGTAAAGTTATTCTTCTTCGCTTTCACTTATGGAACCGCGTTCCTAAGCGCACCAAACACACTTTCGGCTCACTTGTACGACACAACTGCAGCTAACAACAAAAAACAACAACAATCATATCTGACGCTTGATAGAGAGACCTAGAACAATTGAACACACAAAACCCCAGACTGAATCATCAACTACTTTGACCATGAGTTATAGCAACGTAGACCTGCTTGTCGTCGAAAGTGTATTCATGCCATTCCGCCTCGACCTCTGCCCTTTCCTTGTGAAGACTAACCTTTCTGGTTCTAACGAGTTCTTCCATTTCTCGCAGATAAGGCTCTAAGAGCTGAGTTGTTTCCACGTCTAATTCAGCCAGATGCACAGCTTCGAGTATGTCTGTGGGCGAAAACCCCAATTCCTTTCGTAGTGCTTGCACTCGACGGGCCAGGTCGCGCATTACGCCCTCACCCAAGAGGCTGCTGTTCCGATAGGTGTCCAAGAGAACGTGCAGGTCGCCTTCTGAAGCCATATTCCAGCGTTTTGAAGTGTCAGGGTCAGCGTGTGGAGGACCCAGTTCTTCAAGATAGCCAACAACCTTCACGTTGGCGAGTTCGAGGAACAGGTCTTCGAGGTTTTTCAGAGCCTCTTGCTGGCTTTTTGGCGCAACCAAAACAGCTTTTTGCAGTGGCCATCTGCGTTTCAGCTGAGCGGTTTGTCGAGCTGAATAGGTTAGGGCTACAGCGCGCTGCAGTGTGTCGAAGTCTTGTTCAAGCTCTGGGTTTCGAAACGCTTCGTCTGGTGTAGGCCAGTCTTCAAGGTTCACGGATTCGGGCAGCGTGTTGTCTAAGGCTCTGTACACGTTTTGGTGCAGAAATTCGCTGAGGAACGGCGTAACAGGGTTAAACAGGAGAGTCATTACTTTCAGTGTTTGCCACAACGTTGCGTAGACGGCTAAGCGTCGGTTCAGCGTCTGCGGGTCATCGCTCCAGAGGTCACGACGCACCATAGGCACATACTGACGGCTGAGAACGTCCACAACGAAATTTTCCAGTGCTTCCACGGCGAAGTTGAATTCACAGGTTTCCAGTTTATCCGTGCACTGGCTTACTGCATGTTGAAGTTTAGAGAGCAGCCAACGGTCAGCAGGTTTTAGGACATTGCTTTCTTCCGCCCATTTCAGCGTGTGCTTTCGTGGGTCAAACTGGTCGTAAACGGCGTTCTGCATAAAAAAGCGATGCATGTGATACAGCGTGCCCAATACCTGATAGGGTCTCCTACTAAGTTCCTGCGTGTCGAAGTTCATCGAGTCCACAGGCGAGCATTTCCACAGGAGGTAGAATCGGCAGACGTCTGCTGAGTAGCGTTGCAAAAGTGGATTAGCCTCTAAGACGTTGCCCAGGCTCTTGCTCATCTTCCTGCCCTTAGCGTCCAAAACGAACCCGTAGAACAGATATTTCCCGTACGGCGCTTCGGGTTTAGCTGTCAGCAAAACGTGTTCCAGCAACAGCGTGTTTGCCCATCCCCGCGTCTGGTCAACAGCCTCCACCAAGAAGTCAACTGGCACGTATTTTTGGAATTCTTCGTCGGTGAAGCGTGCGTAGGGGCAGGCACCGCTGTTGTGCCAAGTGTCCAGCACGAAGGGTTCACGTTTCATCGAGCCGCCGCATCTGTCGCACTTCACAGCCAAGCGGTCTATCCACGGCTTGTGCAACTCAAAGTCTGAAGGCGGCTCCTGATTCGCCCTCTCAAACAACTCCTTCTTGCTGGCTACGAGCGTCTTGTTTCCGCAGTTTTGGCAGACCCACACGGGCAATGGCGCGCCCCACACTCTTTCTCTCGAGACACACCACGGCTTGCCCTCCCTCAGGAAGGCGAGGAAACGGTTCTTGGGGCTCTCAAAGAAGTAATCCACTTTTTCGGCGGCTTCCACCACTCGGCTGTTAACCCTGTCGGTCCAGAGGAAGTACTCCTTGCGCGCCAACCACACGAGCTTATGATGCGAACGCCAACAAAGCGGATACTCATGCGTAACCATTTTCACCGAGACCAACAAGCCCTTTCGCCGCAGCTCGTCCACCACTGCTTGATCGGCGTCTCGGGCGAACAGGCCAGCAAACCCGCCAGCGTCAGCTGTGAACTTGACTTCCTCGTCGAATGGAACATACACTGGCACGTTGCGTCTCTGCGCCGCTCTGAAGTCATCCTCTCCGTTTCCAGGCGACAGATGGACCACGCCCGTGGCTGTCGTGACGTCTACGAAGTCTTCCGTCACAACCGTGTGGACGAGCGGGTGCTGGTCGAGTTCGCGTTGTTTGGCAACCATGTCGAGGAACGGGTACTCGTACTTCACACCTTCGAGGGCTTTGCCACTAACCACTTCAGAGACTTTGTGGTCTTTCACCTTGAGTTCCTGCATCAGGGCTTCGACTCGTTGCTTCACCATTATCCAGGTTTCTTCGCCCACTCTCACCTTGACGTATTCAGCGGTGGGGTGAACTGCCAGCATTAGGTCGGTTACGAGGGTGAAGGGCATGGTGGTCCAAACTAAGAAGTACTCGTTTTCCTTGCCTCTGGCTTTCAATTTGAAGTAAAGCGATGGGTCTTCCACCTCCTCGTAGCCTAAGCCCACTTCGGCGTTGCTTAAGGATGTTTGACAGTGGGGACAGTAAGCAACAACGTAGTAGCCTTCGCCGAGCAAGCCTTGGTCCCAAGCGCGTTTGAGGTACTGCCACTCGCGTTCTATGTACTCGTCGAGGTAGGTCCAGTATGCCTTGTCGTGGTTCATGAAAACGCCCAGTTTCCTGTCGGCTTCGAACCATTCTTTATGATACTTCATCACGGTTCGTTTGCATTCAGCCACGAAGCGTTCTTCGCCCACTTTCTCCAGCAGGTCGCGTTTGTTTCGCACGTTTAATTCGCGCTCTACCTCCAGCTCAACGGGCAAGCCTTGACAGTCCCAGCCAGCCCAGAACGGAACGTAAAAGCCCTGCATGCTCTTCCATCTGTAACGAAGGTCTTTCATTACTCGTCCACGAGCGTGTCCAACGTGCGGCACGCCGTTTAGTGTGGGCGGTCCCTCTACGAAGCCCAAGACGCCCTTGTTGTTTTCCAGCCTCAGTTGTTCAAGCTTTTCTCTGACCTTGTGATTTTCCCAGAATTCGCGGACTTGCTGTTCCAGTTCAAGCGGGCTATAATCTAACGTGAGCCAGTCTTTAGAAGCGTCAGCCTTGAATTTGGCGGCCACCTTCATGCATTTCTAACACCCGCCACCAAGCAACATAACAGCGCCCACATATAACTTTTTTGAAACACAACTCAACAATGATGCTTCACACATCTTGGAGCACATTTTGATGTTAAAAGAGCTTAAATGTAGACTTGCCCAATTCACAGATGTCGCGGAGGCTTGAACCAAATTTGAGTGAACAGAACCAACAAAAAGCACCGCAAATTCAAGAGAGCGCGCAAAGTGAACAGTTGCCGCTTTCGAGTTTCTACAAGGTCATCGATTACGTTACGATTTTTAGGAGTGAAAAGTGGTGGGAAGCCATCGTGGTCATCGAATCGTTTGGGCGCCGCTCAATAGCCATGTACCTCTGGCAGAAACGAAACGACAACTGGAAGCGAAAACACAAGTTTCAGATAAGAAACCTTCAGGAATGGGAAAAACTGAAGGGCGCCATAGACAAGCTGACACCCAAGCTCTCGGGAGAGGCGCAATAGACTGGACCGAATTCTTTAATGTTACTTTTGCACTTTCAGTAGGCTTGACATGAGATACTGTATCTTGTCGTTGGCGCTCATAATTGCCCTAATAGTCTCTTGACCCTTGTCTGTGAGTTTGTAAACTCTTTTCCGTTGATTCCAGACGCCGGTTATTAAGCCGTCTCTCTCCAGCGAATACAGCATTGAATAAACGGTCCCCGAACTTACCAAAAGGCGAAACTTGTTGTGAATAAAGGCTATTACGTCGTATCCACTCATTGAACCGTTCCGCAGCTCAGCCAAGATTAGAATGTCCATGAAGTTTTTGATTATTCGGCGGTTCATGTTTTTGAGAATAGTTGATGTCTCCACTTCTTTTCTCACCAAAACTTGTTTAATCATGTATAATTAAATATAAATTTTTTGATTCCAAATATATTTTCAGCAAAATATCTAAATCTGACTCCAAATCATAGACGAATCCAATTTCGAATCAGAATAGAAAAGCTATCCTCTTAGACCCGATAAGGGTGGGTTAGCCGAGCGTACATCTTTAAGGCTATATCACCTCTTTTGTTTAGCTCAAATTTAAACGTATTTTTTGAAAAAACCTTGAAAACAGGCTGCTTTTCACTGCCCGAGATATATCTGCATGTTAATAAAGATTATTTAAGCTCTACTCGACCTCTCAGCGGGTGTAACATTTGGTCACGTGGAAAGACTATTTTGAAAAAATTAACGCCGAATTGGGCCTAACCAAACGAAAAAAGCAAACACTGGACAATTTGCGTGACGCTGGAAGAGTCTCGCAGTTTGCGTACGAGTGTTTGAACAAGGAAATCATCGAAGAGATTGAACAGACCGAGGCTCGTAGGAAAGCCCTGACAGAGAAAATGACCAACAAACTCAACGAATTGGAGGAACAGCGCATTGCCCTTGAGATGTTCTTGGCCAATACTGAGATGGCTTATGTTGCAGGTGAAATCAACGACGAGATTCACGCCAAAGAAAGCAGCGCTCTCGACTTGGGGTTAGATGCTACAAAACAAGAGTTGAATTGGATAAAAGAAGTCATCATTCAGCTAGTTCCGAAGGAGAGTCAGTCTTCAGCTTCGCTTGCAACAATATCGGTAACAACTGATACCGCAGAAGCATCGGTAGCAACGGAACCTCCAGTTGAAAAAACAACAGAAGCTCCGCTTAGTGTGTCTGTTGAAGTGCCTGTCGAAGTAAAGACTACAAACGAAGCCAAGGCTGAGCAGATTCAGCCGCCAACCGAAACTCCAGCGACATCGACCCCTGAGGAGAGGAAAGAAGCCTAGGCTAGCGGTCTTTTCACCCCAACTTTTTCTACCTTTCATTGATTAAACCAGTTTTTGGTTTCAATCGCAACGCTGAAATAGTGAAGGTTTCTCTCAGACGTTTGTTTAGACTGGAGAGTATTGATCTGAACGTCGGCATAGCCTACGACGAAAAGTACGCCAAATACGACTTGGGAGAGGGACATCCGTTCAGGGGCGACCGCTTCGTTAATGCCATGATGTTTTTTGAAGCCCAAGGACTGTTTAAACTGCCCAACCTACTCCTGCTTCGTCCCCAACCCGCGTCCAGAGAAGATCTGTTGAGGGTTCACGACTCAAGCTACGTAGACCTCATCTTTCGTCTAGGTGCGGCTAGTCGTTCATACGATATCGAGACACCAGTTTCGCCTCAGATTCTCCAGGCTGTGATGCACATCATAGGTGGAGCCATCGAGGCTGGAAAATCAGTTTTCGAGAACAGAACAAACCGTGCTGTAGCCATTGGATGTGGCTTTCACCATGCCGGTCGAAACTACGGAGGCGGCTTCTGCCTCTTCAACGACATAGCCATCATGATTGAATACCTGCGTCAAAAACACGGTTTGAAGCGTGCAATGATTGTTGACCACGACGTGCACGCGGGCAATGGGACAAGCGACATCTACTATGAAGACCCCAACGTGCTCTTCATCTCGCTGCACCAAGATCCGAGGACAATCTATCCTGGAACGGGCTTCATCGACCAAATTGGACGGGGAGCTGGAGAAGGCTACAACGTCAACGTGCCTCTACCGCCCCAGACTGGAGACCAAACGTACCTGTACGCCTTGAAAGAGATAGTTGAACCACTTGCCAAAGAGTTCAAGCCAGAACTTATTGTGGGCAACGGTGGAAGCGATCCCCACTTCGCCGACATGCTGGGCAACCTCGGACTAACCGTGCAAGGCTTCTTCGGCATCTCCAAGACCTTAATTCATACAGCTGAAAAAGTCTGCGATGGAAAGCTTGTTCTCATGCCTGGAAGCGGCTACAATCCCGAAGTTCTGCCCCAGTGTTGGTACGCGCTCTCGGCGGGTGTTGTGGGCTTTGAGAATATCGATGTGAAGGATCCGTACACGCCGCCTGTTGAGCCAGACTTCGTGCGCCCAAAGGTAGAAGAGACGATAAGAGAATTGAAGAGACTGCTGAAGAAATACTGGAAATGTTTTAGATAAGCGAGTTGACAGTTAGCTGCTATTCTGTTTTCCCTGTTGGTTTGATGACCACGGCTGTTCCGTACGATGAGAACACTGTGGCTGTGCTCTGCAGTATCTCGCTTGTTTCAAAGTCTGCGCCCACAATGGCGTTGGCTCCCATTTTTTGGGCGTTTTCAACCAGTCTCTGCAATGATTCTCTGCGTGCCTTTTCACACTCTGAGGTGAAAGCTGTAACCTCGCCTCCGAAGATGCTTTCTACGCCTGCCACTATTTTTCCGCCGACTCCTCGGGTTCTCACGGTTATGCCGCTCACTGCACCTAAAACCCTCACGATTTCATAGCCTGGAACGGTTGGAGTTGTAACCACAAGAATAGACTGCCTCTCACTCAATTTGAGCTTCCTCCATTGCCTAGCTTGCGCAAGGTTTACCTTTAAACCTTCTGATAACAATAATATTTACAGGAAACTCGGAGCGAAGCGCTAGGAAGAAAGCTGAAGAAAAGGGTTATTGACCAATACGGATTCGCTATTCGCGAATGAGAAAACAGAAGATTCTAATACTCCAAGTTTCAGTCTTCTACAAAAGGTTAAAGAGTATGGAGTCGTCAGAGCCACCACAGCCACCTATAGACACTGCCAAGTTTGATGAGATTCGCTCCCTGGTGGCGGCAGAGTTCACCGTTGAAGAGGGCTTCATGGAGTTCAACACGCCCACGTTTTATGTTGCCGCTCAGCCAAACCTGAAACAAGCGTTTCTGCGAGTTTACCAAAAACTCGACTCTATGCAATTTGTGCCGGTGCTTAGGAAGAGAGAAAACAGAATCACGCTGCAGGTTGTTCCGAAACCGCCTGTGAAGCCCAACAGACCATGGGTCAACCTGCTTCTACTCGCTGCAACTATTGGAACAACGCTCTTAACTGGCTACTTACTCTCTGAAGGCTCACCTGACCCGTTAATAGGGGCTGTTTTGTTTTCAGCAGCGTTGCTGTCCATTCTGGCGGCTCATGAGATGGGGCACAAGCTCACAGCCAATAGACACCGAATGGAGGCTACGTATCCATATTTTATACCTGGCATACCACCGTTCTTTCCAACATTCGGGGCTGTGATTCAACAGAAATCATTGCCACCAAACAAAGACGCTCTCTTCGACCTGGGTATAAGTGGACCGTTAGTCGGATTCTTTGTAACCATAATCGTCACCGTCATGGGAGTGCAGATGTCAGTGTTGTTGCCCGAGCCGCCTGCAGGCTCAGTGTTTCTTCCAACACCCCTGCTGTTTGACCTTCTATCATTCTTGTTTCCGCCGCCTGGGTCAGGAGCGGTCCTTTTGGTGCATCCTGTAGCCCTTGCGGGGTACATTGGGATGATTGTGACCATGCTCAACCTGCTGCCTGTTGGACAGTTTGACGGCGGTCACGTTGCTCATGTTCTGCTTGGAGAAAGAAGCCGCACCGTGGTGTCTATTGTTGCCATGGTTTTGATGTTGTTCATCTCTTGGCCTATGGCTATCATCGCTCTTCTAATATCTCGTATCAGACACCCAGCTCCATTAGACGACGTTTCGAAACTGTCTGCAGGTCGAAAATTGGCTGCGATTGCACTTGTTGTGATATTTGTTCTAAGCGTCGCGCCTGTGGCGCCTCTGTTTTGAAGCACAGAATAATAAAGATTGTGAGGAACGTTTAAGACGTAGTCTGAGCCTTGATACATCGTTACACTTAGAGAAATTGGGATTCCATGGAGACCTTCAGCGCAGAACTCGACCAATGCGATAACCTAGCGGACATTTTTGAGTTGGTTAAGGACTCGGTTAAGAGGTTTCTCAATCAGCACAGGGCTGGACTCATGCTTGGCATGGCGAATTTGGGGATGAGACGAGGTTCATTTGTGGGCGCTTTTCATCCAATCGGCTCTAACATAATAGTTATGAACAAGGCACCGTTTGATGTTGCTCTGCGCACGACCGACAAGAAGGTTCTGAACGCCTACTGCTTTCACCTCTTGCTTCACGAGTACTTACATGCTTTAGGCTATGTTGATGAAGGAGAGGTTGGAGACCTCGTCTACAGGGTTTGCAGCATGGCGCTGGGAAAGGATAACCCGGCTACAGTGATGTCTGAGCGCGGAATAGCGTTCTATTTTCCAAAGGTGACATACTTCTCACAGAGCGTTCCAATTCCTAGGAACCTGCAAATCGAGTTGATCAAGGACTTCGACAAGTCCAGCGTGGGCTACATCGATTAGTTAAGTTGCTCTCTAATTTTTGGTTAAGAAGGTTTTTATGCAAGAGAATGTATTATATATTATGTCTTGCGATGTTATAGAGGTGGGGGGAGGTTGAAACACACTCACGCCCAATTACATTTGGGTCGAGAGGGCAAGGCTCCGTTGGCTTGCCGGTGCTGGGCCGCATCTCTTGTTGTAGGCCGTCTTCTCCTTTCTCTCTCTAGATGATGCACCGTCATGCTGAGGAGCCAACAAACAATGAATCCCGCCAACCATCGCAAGCAGCAACATCAAAAACAGAGGCGAGTGGCCCACTAACACTAAGACATAAAATGCAGGAACTAGACATGAGCGACAAGGCCGCCGCAGTTTGGCAAAGCCACACCTATAATAAAATCAGCCACGCACTAAAACTGCCCAGCGAGAACTTGGAAGAAATACGGTTCCTCAAACTGAAGGCTGATTCACTGCGTCATCTCAGAAAGAAACTTTTGATGGAAAAATGCGATTAGACTAGGTTTTAAATCAGAAAGAAAAAGAGGAAAAGGAATAGCGCAAGCAGTTCGACACTAGAGCAGACGTAGCGACTGAAGAGTCAGTTCGCTCTTGACTCTGCTTTTCGTTGGCTTCCTTGCCGACGTTGATTCCGACGGTAGGAACGGCTCAACTGACTTTACGAAAGCCGCTGGCACTGACGAGCCAGTTGCACCCCTCTTTCGTCTTCGTCTAGCGTAGGCATAACCTCCTCCGCTTCCACCTGCGATTACGGCTATAGCTGCTAGAATCCACGACAATGGGATGCCGCTTGGCGCTGCTACAGTGAACTCCTGCTGAATGCTTTCCGCTGAGTTTCCAGCTCTGTCGAACGCCGTGATGAAGAATTCAACGAGTGTGTCGCTCTGGTTGCTTAGTGTCGCTGTCCAATTGCCGCTTGGCGACAGGGGGGCTTGCATTGGAATGGGTTGCCAGTCGTCCATTGTCTTGTTCTTGAACCACACTGTGACGTTTAGGATTCCGCTGCCGAAGGAAGGTTCGCTGACGGTTGCGTTTATCTGTATGTCAACGTCAGCAGCGGGCTCTTCAGGTGACCAAGATGGCGTGCCAATCTGGGGCGGCGTGTTGTCGACACCTACATTGACATTGGCTTGTTTTTGGTTACCTGCCTTGTCGTAGACTGTGAGGGTTACGCTGTGGGCGCCGTCGTTGTAGTTTCGTGTGTTCCATTCTACGACTTCGCTCCCTTTCGTGTAAAAGGTCCTAATCAACTGGTCGTTTATGCGCACTTCCATCTTGTCAAAGTTGGCGTCGCTGCCGGTAACTCTTATGAGCGTTGAGAGGCTCAGGAAGCTTCCCTGAATAGGTGCACCAATTATGGCGGATGGTGAGGTATTGTCCACAGTGACCGTTAGGCTCTTCTCAACGACGTTGTCAGCTTTGTCGCTTACCTTCAACTTTACGATGTAGACGCCGTCGGGTCCGAAAGCCGTGGTGTTCCAGTCGTATGTAGTCGGCTCAGTTGGTGCTGGGTGTTCCCACATTTTTACGACGGTGCCGTTTATTGACAGCTCTGCCTCCTTGAAACCGCTCTCGCCTCCGCTGTTCTGGTCTTTCATAAACACTGTTACCGCAACCACGCCTGATAGATAGCTTCCCAAGGCTGGCCTGTCAATCCTTAACAATGGCAGATAGGGATCAGTTACTTTGTATGAGTAAAGAACCGATGAAGCCACGTTGTTTGCGTTGTCTATTGCGACGACGCGGTATTCAACCGTTGTGTCGAAGGCAAAGGCTGGAATGCTTGCCACGTAAAGTCCCATGCTAAGCGTCATAATGACCGATGTCCACCCTGAACCGCCTGTATAGGTGAGCACAACCTGTTTGATACCACTTCCTGCATCGTAGACGAAGGCTGTTATAGTCACGGTTTCGTTGTAAGCCGGCGTTTCAGGGCTTCTCAGCACGCTGACGATCGTCGGAGGAGTTGTATCCTTCTCTGATTGTGATTCTTCGATCTCTAATTC
>Ga0315314_1003683_pt1 | contig 11829 bp, 8 predicted proteins | sample TDP9_MG_FD_203631 | JGI IMG/M metagenome (GOLD analysis project Ga0315314, IMG submission 203631) | Freshwater sediment microbial communities from Lake Towuti, South Sulawesi, Indonesia - TDP9 | ecosystem: Environmental > Aquatic > Freshwater > Lake > Sediment | place: Indonesia: South Sulawesi...
TTCGTCACAAACCAACCCGACACCATCAAGGAGAATATTTACCGCCAAGCAGACAACATATTCCTCTTCAACTTCACGAATGAACACGACTTGGAAACCGTAAGCAGAGCAGCTAAGGTCGACGCAGAAACAGTCAAATCCATAGCCCAAGACCTACCAGCCCAACACTGCATCCTGCTAGGCAACAGCGTCAAAGACTTCCCACTAGTCACAAAAGTACGCTCACTCAACGTGCAAACAATGGGACAAACACGCCTATTCTTCACAAACAACCAAGCGAAAGCTGTAAACCCTAAGCCGTGAGCAACTTCTTCTTCGCAATAATCATTTCAATATCCCTCTTAGCACCCAACTTCTGGAAAATCTCCAAAGCCTGGTTGAGCAAGCTGTGAGCCTTCTCTCCATCGCCCTCCTCATTCCTCTCAAGGTACATGCGAGCATATTCATAGAGTACCGTTCTTGCAAAATTGTAAACGTTCCATCGCCTTGCATCCAGAGCCTCGAACTCTTGAAGACCCTTCTCGAAAAACTCAACAGACTCTTTCCATTTCTTCTGGGCTCTTAACAGCATTGCCCTTCGTACATCAGCTATGGCCATAAGTTCCCTATCACTCACCTCCGAGGCAAACTGCCTGAAGCTGTCAAGAAGATTCTCCGCCTTTTCGATTTCTCCAAGCTCCATATAGATCCATATGAGAAGATGAAAAGCGCTCATCTTGTCGTATTTGTCTCCAGCCTTGTCATATACTGCATTCATTTTTTCAAGAAACTCCAAGGCCTTATTGTATTCTCCCTTGCTGAGATTCAGCCATCCAAGATAGAAATAAGAGCCTGCAGTTTGCTGAAACTGATTTAGCCTTTGGGCGATGCTCAAGGCCTCCATGAGAGACTGTTCACTCTTATCCCACTCTCCTAACAAATAGTAAGCAACTCCTTGAGAACCTTTGGAGAGAGCAAGATTAGGTAAGTTGGCGGATTTCGTATCCAATGCCAAACCTTCCTCTAATAGAGCAATAGCCCTTGCCATATTTCCCATTCCGACGTTTCTAAACGCTAACTGAACACCGATCCAAGACTGATGACTGATATCGCCCACCTTCTTAGCCAGCTCATAACCCTTCTCACAGCACTCCAGAATCTTTTCCTGCTCATCTGGAGGAAGCGCTAAAGGAAGGTTATTGTAAGCCCGCAAGGCAGTTGCCATAAAACCATGATCGAGCGCTATTCTCAACGCTCTCTCATGACACTCACGGGCTTTCCGAAGGTCTCCTCTGAAATGAAAAATCGTCCCCAAACTGGCATAAGAGCTTGCGATGACTTCATAAGCACTCAGTTTCTTGGCGAGTTCAAGCGCCTTGTTAGCCCACGAAAAAGCTGCAGCAACATCCTCAGTGCGATAATGCATATGAGCCATATCCTGATATAGACTTGCCAACTCAATACTGTCAGGCTCGGATTCCAAGATCTTCAGAGCCTTTTCGTAATTCTCCTTAGCCTTGTCGGTGTCACCCAAGTCATGCCAAAGAATCTTTGCCACTTTGCGATGTAGCCTTGATGCACTTTCCCCCTCCTTCAATTGCTTCCACAACAACAACGCGTCATTCCAATATCTCAAACAAGCGCCGTACTCTCCAACCAGCCCTTTGATATCCCCAAGCCACTCGAGGACACGTGTTCTTTCCCGCGGTTCACCCTCCTTCTTTTCAAGAAGAGACAGAGCATGCTGGAAATAGGACGCAGCCTCACTATTCGCATAGACCCCCGCTGCCTTTTCTCCAGCCTTCAAGAAGTAACCAAGCGCTTTCTCCTCGTCTCCAGACTCGAGAAAGTGTAAGGCTAACTCGCCCAGATGCTCATCAGTTTTCTTCTCATACACTTTCTCCAAGGCACAGCCCACCACGCCATGCAACTTCTTATGCCTCAGATGGCTAACTTCCTCATGCACAACGTCCCGCACAATAATATCAGCAAAAGAATAAACGTCCTGACCACGAATCACACGCTCCTTAACAAGACCAGTTTTAAGCATCTGCTCCATCAAATCAAGCACTTTGTCCTCTGCAAAACCAGTGACACCGCACAAAGATTCAAAACTAAAATCGTTTCCCACAAAAGAAGCCAACATCAACACGTTCTGGCATTCATCATCTAACCGTCCAACCCGAGCTTTGATCACGCTCTTAACAGTCTTAGGAAACTCAATCTTCGCGATTTCCTTCATCCTCCACTGGTTCTCCTCGCGATAGATAACCTCCTCTTCCCTCAGAGACTTCATGACCTCTTCAACAAAGAACGGGTTCCCCCTCGTCTTATTATACACCAGCTCACAAAACTCCCTAGGAACCTCATCCTGCTCCAAAATCCGCCTAACCATTTCCGAAACATCGTCCCGAGACATACGCTTCAACGGAACAGGCTTGAGCAAACGCTCCCGGTTCAACTCGGTCAACACAGAAGACAAAACATGCCGTTCATCGATGTCAGTGTCACGATACGCACCCAAAATAAGCATAGGAGCCCGGTAAACTCCCCGAGCCAAATAATGCATCAGCAAGAGAGAAGACTGATCCGTCCACTGCAAATCATCAAGGACAACAAGCAAAGGCGCCTCCCGCGAAATATTCGTAACAAACTGCGACACAGCCTCAAAAAGCCGGTCACGCTCATGCTCAGGACCAATCGGCACAGACGCTGGAACCGCCCGGAGCCTCTGCGCCAAATCAGGAACCAGCTTACAGACCTCAGCAGGATAATAGCCCACAACACGGTACAACTGCTCAGGACTGCACACTTCCAAGTAATTCCTGATCACCTCACTCCAGAGAACATAGGGCGGCACGCCATCCATCCTAAACAAAGCAGGGCATCTGCCATACACAACCTGCATCCCACGCAAACGAGCGTAAGCGCCCAGCTCACGAGTCAAACGAGTCTTACCGATCCCAGGCTCCCCATAGAGAAAAACAAGACCACCCTCCCCCCGAACAGCACGATCCACAGCCTCACGGAGAACAACCATCTCATCCGACCTGTCAATCAGTTGAACCTCCCGTTCAGCCACAGCCCGTGGAGCGGGAACAACCACCACCGCCTTAGCCGAAGGCACATACGCTTCTTTCAAAAAGCCCTCAGCAACGTCCCGCAACACTCTAAGCAAATCCGCAGCCGACTGAAACCGCTTCTCAGGCTCCTTCTCCAGAAGCCTCATGATGCAATCTGCCAAAGCCTGCGGAACCTTAGCATTCAGCCTACTCGGCGAAACAGGGTAATCATGAATGTGGCTGAAAATGACTTTCACAGCGTCCTCGCCAACAAAAGGAGGCTTACAGGTCACTGCCTCGTAAAGAACTGCGCCAAACGAGTACAAATCAGACCGAGCATCAGCCCCACGCCCCAAAGCAATCTCAGGAGCCACGTAAGCAACAGTGCCAACGATAATCCCCTCCTGAGTAAGGCTCGGCTGCCCAAGCATCTTAGCCAAACCGAAATCCATCAACTTCGCCGTGTCCTCGCGAGTAAGCATAACATTTTCAGGCTTAATGTCCCGGTGCAGCACTCCCTGAGAATGCGCATACTGCAACGCGCCACAAACATCCATGCCAACTCTCAAAACCATCTGAATGTCACATTTGCCCTCAGGATACGTGCCCATAAGCTCCCGAAGACTCATCCCGTCAACGAACTCAAGAACGAAAAACTGGCGGTCATCCTCCGTACCAACATCATAAATCGAAACAATGTTAGGATGATTAAGCTTGCCAACCGCCTGTGCCTCACGCATAAACCGCGAGTACGCCTCATCTCCAGCCACGGCTGCCTTAAGCATTTTGATGGCTACAACACGGTTCAAAACCGTGTCTCTAGCCTTGTACACAACGCCTCTTCCGCCCTCACCCAACCTCTTTAGAACAGCATATCGGCCATTCTGCAGATGCGTCAGAGACGACAAACTACCTTAAACTCCCCTATCCCAGGCACAATAATTCTGAGTAGGAGTCTTAAAAGCATGACTCAAGACAAAAAAACATGAAAACTGCATCGGCAAACACAAAATCAACCATCAAGAACCAACGAAGCATCTCAATGTATCCTTATGCTTGGCAAAGAATTCTCGAAACGATCGGGTCAAGTTGTACTGATCCACCTCCCTTAAAGGAACCCACTTAGCCTCCAAAATGTCGCTAGCTATCTTCAACTCGCCGCTCACGATGCGTACAAGGAAGTTCACAACCACAAAATGATACTGAATCCGTCCATTCTGATCCAAGGTGACACTGTCAAACACATCCATAAGCTTCACAGCCTCAACATCGAAGCCCACCTCCTCCTTAACTTCGCGCACCATGGCATCCTGCACGTTTTCACCCAACTCCACCAAACCGCCTGGAATACTCCACTTGCCCAAACCAGGCTGAGCCCCACGACGCACAAGCAACAGGTCACCATCCCGCAGAATCAAGGCGCCCGTGCCAACCAAAGGACGAGTCGGATACTCCCTGCTCACACTGCCCGCTTCTCCTCAAAGATCGAAATACATTCACAATGCTCTCATATTTAAAAGGCAACAACACACCTAGAATAAAACAAAAAGCCAAACAGGAGACTCTCCACATGAAACCCTTCAGCTTTGTCCACGTCGCCGACCTACACCTAGGCTACGCCCAATACAACATAGAAGCCAGACGCCAAGACTTCGACAACGCATTCAAAGAAGTCGTGGACAAAACCATCGAACTCAGACCCGATTTCATGCTTATCGCAGGCGACTTCTTCCACCAACCCAGACCCAGCAACATCACACTGGAAACAACGATAACCAACTTCCGACGCCTGCGCGACGCAGACGTACCGGTGCTCGCCGTTGATGGAGGACACGACTCCGCCCCAAACACCGTAACTGGAACCATACTGAACCCATTAGACAGCGCAGGACTCCTACACTATTTGCCCAGACGCGAAGGCGCAAGCTGGCACGACGAAAGCAGCTACGTTTACGGCGTGCCCAATTTCCGAACCAGACGCAGAACCGACGAGCAACTACCCCTATTTTTGGAGAAGAACAAGCCTGCACCTAACCCCTCAATGTTCAACATCTTCCTGTTTCACATGGCAATGGACCTGCCCTACATCGAAAAACCCTACTTGATGGAAGCTGAAGGCTCACCTGAGCTCATGCCAGACGGATTCAACTACTTCGCCGGCGGTCACGTGCACAAACCTTCGAAAACAAAGTTCAAGAACGGTTTGCTCGTCTACAGCGGCTGCACTGAAACCGTCAGCTACGACGACGCCCCAACCGACAAGGGCTTCTACCACGTGGAAGTCAACGAGAAAGGCGAACCAACACTCAACCGCATCAAGCTTCAAACGCCCAGACGCTTCATCGTCCTAGAACCCGACTACACCAACACGCTTCCAGCCAAGATAACGCAGTCAGCAACCCAACTGGTCAAGGAGAATGATCAAGAAGGTGTCGTCATTGTCCTAGTGTTGAAAGGCGTGCTGCCCGCCGAAGCCAGCAGAGCCGAGGTTGACTTGGCTCAAGTCCGCGAAGCAGCCAAAAAAGCGCTTTTCGTGTATCCGATCTCACGTTTGCGCGAAACCGAAGTTCCCGAAGAGATTATTCGCACCATATTCGAAGGCGGCTTGAAAGATCTCAAAACCAAGTCTTTCGAATACTTCGTGCAGATTTTCAGCGAACGCTACAGCCGCGAACAGGCTGAAAAAATAGCTCGCCTAGCCGTGAACATTCTGGAGCCTCTGGCGCGCAAAGACGAGGACAAAGTGAAACAGGAAATGGAGGCGTACATGAATGAGAATTGAAACGGTTGACCTGGAGAATATTAGATCACATACAAGGACTAGGATTGACTTTCAACGGGGCTTCAACTGCCTGGTGGGCGGCGTTGGCTGGGGCAAATCCAGCGTGCTCTACGCTATCGACTTCGCATTGTTCGGCGACCCTATCGGTAGAAGCTACGAATACATATTGCGAGAAGGCGCAGAGTCAGGAAAAGTCACGCTCAAATTCGTTCATGAGGGCAAAACATACGCGATTACACGGGGCATGCGCAAACGTGGAAAAGGCATCAGCCAAGACTGGGAACAACTGAAACTCACGCAAGACGGCACCACAGTCGCCAGCGTGAAGAGCGAAGCCGTTGCTGAGCAGCTTAAAGCCATAACAGGCTTAGAAAAAGAACTGTTCCGCGAAATCATGTGGGTACGCCAAGAACAGCTGAAACAGTTGTTAGACATGACTCCACGCGAGCGTCAGAAACGACTCGATGAACTCTTCGGCTTGTCAGATTACGAGGTCGCTTGGACTAACCTACAGGGAATTCAGAAAGAGTACGAGGGCGAAAAGAAAGCATACGAACGCGACCCAGACATCATCGTCATGGACAAGCTGCACGCTGAATATGATAAGGCTGTGCAGGAATTCGCCAACATCGAAGTCCAGATTGACGGGTTAAAGAAAAAACACGTCGAAGCAGAAGCAGCATTGAAAGAAGCCACTGAACGCCTTCAAAGCCTCGAAGAAATGAGAAAGCAAACCGAAGAGCTAAGACGAAAGGAAGTACAGCTCAAAACAAGCATTGAAAACGCTGAGGACAACATCACGCGACTAGCCGACCAGATCAAACAAAAAACCATGCTCACAGAAAGCGTGAACGAAAAGCTGCAATCGCTCGAAAACGAATTGAAAAACCATCGTGAAAAACTGAAGCAATCGGGTTTAAGCCCTGACCAGTCGCCCGACGCGTTGAGAAAACATCTTCACGCATTAGAGGAACAACTTCGAATTGTCGGAGGCGACAAAGAAGCCTCGAGAAAAGAGATGCAGGAAGCATGGAAAAGAATCAGTAGCCTGACAACAGAAAGCAAATGCCCACTATGCCTGCAGGCGCTATCCGACGAATACAAGAAAGACCTGCTCGACCGATTAAACCGTGCAAACACTGAAGGAGAGCAGAAACTTGTTGAATTACAGAAAAGCCTCGAAAAACTCGAAGACATACGAGAAATCATCAGCAACGTCGAAAGAAGCATGGAGATGCTCGCGCCAAAGATCGACGACCTGAAAAGCCGCGCGGTCGATGAACGACAAGAACTCGACAGACTTTCCAAAGAGTTCGAGAAAAAACAATTGCTGGAAAAAACGCTCAGAGAGCAACTAAACGTATTGCAGAAAGAGATAGCAAGGTTCGATCTCACGCTGTTGGAAGCAACTCGCATGATGAGGGATCAAGCTTTCATCGAGTTCTCCGACGTTAAAAACAAGCTGGAAACAACAGAAAACCGAAAAAATGAACTTGCAGGCAGGATGGAAGAATTCAAGCAGCGGCTGGATAATGCCCAAGAGAAACTCGAACGGAAACAACGCATCGAAAGCCTGCTGGAAATCGTTGTTGGAGTTCGAGACGCTTATCGAAGCATTCAACCCAAAATGCGAAGCGAATTCGTGGCTTATCTTCAACGAATGATTCAACAGTCCCTAGATGAACTAGTAGGCGGAGCAGGTCCAGCGCTGACTGTGATGGTGGACGACACCTACTCGCCTGTGGTCAAGGGTGAAGAAGGTTTTGAACGTGAAGTTGCCAATCTTTCAGGCGGAGAACGCACTCTCCTAGCTTTCGCCTATCGATTGGGCATGGGTCAACTCATAACGCAGTCGAGGACAGGACATGGACTGCACATGCTGCTTCTCGACGAGCCCACTGAGAGTCTAGGTCCCGAAGACGGCTCAATTGAGCGTCTTGCAGAGGCTATTTCCCGACTCAAAGCCATAGAACAGATCATCGCCGTCACGCACAGCGAAGTCTTCGCGGAAAAGGCTGAACACACGATACGAGTGGAAAAGGAAGCGGGCATAAGTAAGACGACAGTTGAGAAATAGCCTCTTTGAGACAGATTGGAAATGCAACGGGACAAGATTGAAGCCGCGTTGACTGCAGCCCTGAGACATATGGAAGCATTGATTGGTGCTCTTCCCAGTAAAGACGAAAAGACCATATTGGACTCATTGTGGTCAGCGTCATCAGAAACTGAATACGCCGTTTTTCTTCTCTCGCTTCTGCAGAGGGGCATGTCGAACGCCACATCACAGAAACAAGAATCAACTGTGAAGTTGCCAGTTGAATTGGAATCGACTCTGAGTTCCGCACAGCAGCTTCTAACGAACGCTAAGGCCAACTTGCAGGCTGGAAATTACGTGAGAAGCTATGAGGATGCTTGGACGGCGCGAAATCTGCTTCTAAGAGCGCAGGACCATGTTGACAAAAAGCGCAGGGATGCAGGCAGGAAATAAGACTATTCGGATTCCTTAGCTGCTTTTCGCCTTTTCACTATCAAAGTGTTTTCTTTGCCAGCTATTACTCGAAAATCTCCTTTCAACTCAGCCTTGTGTAAGTATTTCTTCAGAAGCACGCGCAAGTGGTCTTTGCTTGGCGTTTCACCTTTCTTCACAGGTTTCACGGTAATCTCGCGGTCAGCCACGTCAAATTCAGCTTTGAGTTTTTCTTTCAGAAATTTCTCCAGCTCCTTCACTTCTTCGCTGTCGAAGCTGCGCAACTCGGATACATCAATGACAACGCTTGACAATGCATGTCACCTCTCTGAGAGTTCAACGCCTGATTATTATCACTCTTAGCTGATCGCACGCGTCTTCACACCAATCCGCGACCATCTCAATAGACGAGTAAAGCTCATTCATTAAGATAGCTGGACCAACGCTAAGCTTTTCCTCCCTGCCCAACAGCCTCCTAGAACTCTCGAAAAGATCATCAACCTTCTCCTCGAGCCGCTCAACCTCGTCAGCAGCCCGCAATGCTTCCTCGGGTTTCTCCGTCATGCGACCTACGGCTTTTCGTAGGGCTGCAGCGCATTCCTTGACACCTCCAACCATTTTCACAGCTGCTTCGCGAAGGCTTTCAGGCACATCTTTCATAGAGATGGCTGACAGCACACGTGTAGATTCCCTGCACCAATCAGCAACCATGTCTATTCGCTTCACTAAGTGCATCAGATCTTCTCTGTCAGTGGGCGGCAACTCTCCCTCTGCCAATTCGGTCATGACAGATCTCCTCAGCAGATCAGCTTCTCTCTCAGAGCTGGTGACCCTTTCAATCGCAGCCTTGGCTTCTTTATCATTGAGGCTTGCCGAAGCTCTTGTTGCTCTCTCTAGGTCTTCAACAGCTGTCAAAGTCAGCGCCAGATGCCGTTGCATTGTGGATATGACTTTCGATTCTCGACGCTTCTCAAACCATTTCATAAGCTCACTCAACCGCTAATTCCTCCCTAAGACCTCGACTCGGATATGGAAACACGTAACTCTTCTCGGCGGGAAAACTGACGGTGACCTTGTCGCCTGCACTGAACCATTCCTCCATCAGCGAAGGTCGAACAACCACCACTACATCCTCGTTTTCCAGCCTGACATCGTAACGAATGTTGGTGCCCTCATACCTCACCCTTTCCACCACTCCAACCAACACGTTAGCTCTCTTCTTGTGTCCCTTTTCAATTGTAAAGGTTTCTGGTCTAACCGCCAAGACAACACGTTCACCCTCCCTAACAGAGGTATCTGATCCCGAAGCTGTGAGTCCACCTCGCAGTTCCATCTGAATCCTACCATCGCTCGTTTTTGTGACATGACCCTCAAGAAAATTGTTTTCCCCAATGAAATTAGCGACAAAAATGTGCTGCGGGTTTGTGTACAGTTCCTGTGGTGTTCCAACCTGCAGAATCCTGCCTTTCTTCATCACAGCAATTCTGTCCGAGATTGCCATCGCCTCGCCCTGATCATGAGTAACATGGATTGCGGTCAAGCCTAGGTCTTTGACCAGTCTCCGCAGCTCGTACCTAAGTTCAAAACGTATTTTTGCATCCAATGCCCCCAGAGGCTCGTCGAGAAGAAGCAATTTGGCACCTGCCGCAAGCGCTCTTGAAAGGGCTACCCGCTGCATCATGCCACCACTGAGCTCGTGCGGAAGCGCATCTTTTCGTTCGTAGAGGCGAACCATCTCAAGCATCTCGCGTCCAATACTCTCACTCCTAGTTTCCTCCCATGCTTTCACCCTAGGTCCATATGTTACGTTATCCCAAACATCCATATGTGGAAACAACGCGTAAGTTTGAAACACGAACCCTATGCCTCGATCTTCAGGCGGCAGCTTGGTGACAAGCTTGTTGTCGATGTAGACCTCGCCCTCGCTAGGCTCTATTAACCCTGCAATCATGCGCAGAAGAGTGGTTTTACCACATCCGCTGGGCCCGAGTAGCGAAAAATATTCCTTGTCATGAATCTGGAGGCTGACATTGTCCACTGCCACGATTTTCTTGCCAAACTGTTTGGAGACTTGTTCAACTCTGACTTCAGGCAGCGTGCGAGGCCCCCGCTTGAGTTAGCAAAACATTGGTGATGCAAGTTACAAGTATATTAAGCATGTTAATACCTTCCTTTTACCACAAGCCTCAGTATCATAAGGATAACAAAAGAGAACAGAACAAGCACGCCAGCGCCAAGGGCTATGTCCAAAGGCGTTGCGACAGGAACGGTAGTTTTCCTAACCCAGCCCACAAGCAGAACAGGCACTGTCCTCGCTTGCGTCACGACCGCCAAGGTTGCCCCTGTTTCATCAACGCTTCTCGCAAACATCATAATTGTTCCGGCGAACAGAGAATACTTAGTCAAAGGCAGAATGATTGTTCGAAACACCGCGAAGGGTCTGGCTCCCAGAGTACGACTGGCTTCCTCAAGATCCACAGTTACTCTTTCTATAGCTCCTACCATTGATCGCACAAAATAAGGATAGGTGATGGAAAGATGCGCAAATATGATCAAGGCAACCTCTGGAATGAACGCGAAGTTTCTCCAAAAAATGCCCATAGAAGCACCCAACGCAATTGAAGGAACAATCAAAGGAACATTGGAGAGGACATCTAAAACTGTTGAGGCTCCGTTGCCCCACCTTCCTCTGGCTATTAGCACAGCCATGGGCAGACTGAGCAGGGCATTGAGTACTGTGACAATGGCTGCCACAAGATACGAGAGAAGAAGGCTCTGCCAGTATCCTTCCCAGACCCCTACGCCTGCTATTGATTGATTTAACGTGTCGCTTGTCACCGCGCTTACAATTGGCAAAGCAAGAAAGAGAGACGGAATCAGAACAAAGGCGAAGAAGATGACACTTGTTAAGGAATCCCTGAAAACTCTTACTTTCATATCGCTGAGCCGTCTCTCAGCATAAGGCCACGCTCGTTTGATTGGCATTCCAAGCCTAGGTCCAAGAAGCCTGATGACCAAATACACTAAACTCGCTACCGCTATCAGAACAAAACTCACGAAAACCATTGCGCCTTGACTCAGAGTTCTGGTGTTATTAATGAAGACGACCCCGTTCTCAAACGTGCCTGCAACGATTACAGTTGCCCCAGTTTCGCTGAGAGATCTTGAAAAAGCCAGGACAAAGGCTGCGATTAGACTGGACTTTAAGATGGGTAACGTTACAGTTCTGTCTGCAGTGACAGGTGGAGCGCCCAAGGTTCTTGCGGCTTCTTCATAAACTACTTTGTAGTCCAAGATGGCACCAACGATAACTCTGACCACCGCTGGGTAGGAGAAGGCAAAATGCAATAGCGCAATTAACAGCCAACCTTCTGAGACAAAGGGTCCCCCACCAAAAAACCGCGATACACCCTCAGACCGGTTCCAGAACAGAAGAACTGAATACCCAAGGGTTACGGTGGGTATGATGAAGGGAATATCTGCTAATGTGTCAATTATGCTTAGCCATCGCGATTTCGATCTGGCAACAAACCATGCAA
>Ga0315314_1003684_pt1 | contig 11828 bp, 11 predicted proteins | sample TDP9_MG_FD_203631 | JGI IMG/M metagenome (GOLD analysis project Ga0315314, IMG submission 203631) | Freshwater sediment microbial communities from Lake Towuti, South Sulawesi, Indonesia - TDP9 | ecosystem: Environmental > Aquatic > Freshwater > Lake > Sediment | place: Indonesia: South Sulawesi...
TTGTTTATGAGTTGTTGCGGATCGGCCTTGTCGCTCTCAGTTTTCATTAGCATACCTACGCGAAAAGCACCAGTGCGCACTTTCTGCAGCGCTTCAAGGTTCTTACAAGTCTTCAGCTCGTTGCATTCCATGCAATCGGATATTCTCCTATTTTGGGCGCAGGGTCTAATCTTGCATTCATCGTTACCGCCGCCTTTTTGACATCCTTGACACATAGGGAGGGCTTGTATTGATGCCAGTCCCCTTATGAATTCCTTTCCGTTGAAGTTTTTAGCCCCCCATTCATCCACACCATAGCCTCCGATAAGATGCTCATACCTTTTAGTCAATTCCTTCAAAGTTCCATTGCCTACAATACAACTTCCACACCAAAGTCCACAATAACCAATCTGATTCTTCACATTTCAAAAGCCTTAGCTTCCATCTCACATAACTCCAGCAAATCAAGCAAAGAAGAGCAAAGTCGTTCAGTAACGGATGAAAAAAACCAATAAGAATAAGAGGGGCATATCTAGAAATGCAAGTTCACTCAACAATTGAAAGAGGAGAAGCAAAGATGCGCCCTAGCAAGTTTGTGAAATGCGTAGACTTTCCATGTCAGGATGTGAATAAGAAATGTTACATAATTCCAAATATAGAGGTTGAAACTGACAAGATTAGAGCACTCATGATTTCAGAAGCACCCCCAGAAGACTTAGGCGACTATTTCTATGCCTCAAAGAATCCTTTCTACGTGCAGACAACTGTGCAAGCCTTCAATGATGCAGGGTTCAGAGTTTCTTTTATGAAAGATGTACTAGACCTAGGAGTCTATGTGACTACAGCCATAAAGTGTGGGAAAACTGCTTATTCCATATCCTCAAAAACCATAGATGATTGCTCTATCCGCATATTGGAGAGTGAGATAAACTTGTTTCCTAAGACAAAAGCTATCATGCTTATGGGAGACACAGCCATAAAGGCAATGAACTGCATTGCCAAAAGAAACACAGGCAAGGCCATAATCCCTAGTGGTTCCACATACAAAATCAGGAAAAACAAATATCTTTACAAGGGATTAAGGGTTTTACCTTCATACTTGCAGACTGGAAAAAGCTACCTAATTGAGAAATCCAAGAGAAAGATGATTGCAGAAGACATTAAAACAGCTCTCGAACACCAATAGTCCTTCTCTCACACTCACATTCCAATCAAAGATAAGAAAAAGGTGGATTTTGCAGTAGATCACCACGTTGTGGGGTTAAATCCCCTCGCACCATAGCATGACCAGAACTCTGAATATAGACAAAATTCCGAGAATTTAAACCGAGATTTAAACCTAACCCTTGCACCACATCTAAGGTTCAAACCCGACCGCGAAATTGCTGAACACCTATTAGATATTTACAAGACAATCTTCGTGAATTTGAGCTTAATTCCGATAAAATCCTCAAAAATAGCCTCTTTATGGAAAAGAAGCTTGGTGGGGTCGCGGGGATTTGAACCCCGGATCGCCAGCGCCCCAGGCTGGTATCCTTGACCAAACTAGACTACGACCCCACAGACCTAGACGACGACCCCGGTTTATTCTTGGGTGGGGCGCAGATATAACAGCTTTTTCTTTCTAAATAGTTTGCCTCCATCAGAGTATTGGCCGGTGATGTGGTCAAAGCCTAATTCTATCAGCTGCTTTGCTTCTTAAGCATTTTTTGCTACTTTGCACATGTACTCTTCGTCAATCTCTTGGAAGATGGCCTCGACAAGCTGGACGTATATGAGTGTAGTTAAAGGGAATTGAAAGTATCATGTCAACTTCTACAATCAAATTTCGCTAGGCGAGGCAGTTATCTTTCAATTACTTTACAAAACCAATACTGCATCCATGAATAAGCACAGTTCAAGGCGGATAAAGTCACGCCATCCTTTAGGATATCATCAACTAACAAAATCTTCTTTCCTGCTAGTTTCTTCATGTTTTCATCTATTAGGAGAAAAACCTAGAGGATAGGGGGTATGCCTTGAGGTATTACGTAAGCCTAATTAGCGCGCACCAGACTAAGCGCCCGGTCAAAATAGTTAATTCGAAAGAGGGTTGTTATTTCGCTTTTTAGTGAAATCCTTATATATTAGCTTTCTCTAGAAGTGAAACTGATTCATGGAGAGGCTTAGTAGAAATGTGGAAGTTCGAGAGGATTTACCGCGAGTTACTTCTTTGCAGCCTTCGCCAAGTTGCGTTGGTACATCAGAAAGACATAGCGTCAAAATGTGAGGCTTCGCTCGGCCTGGTAAATAAAACAGTGAAGAAACTTGCTGGGACCATGGCGATCGAAGCTACACGGGGAGGTGTCAGAGTTTTGTCGCCTGCTAGGCTTTTGAATTTGTGGGCCGCCGAACGCAACCTGTACAAAGACGTTTGGCAGTCGTTCCGATTGGACCCCATATCTGAAGTGGAGAAGAATCTTCCCAAAGATGTGCTGGTCACGGCATTCTCCGCTTGGTTCAAAGTGTCCGGTCGAAAGCCCGCCGATTACGACCGCATACATTTCTATGTAACGAATAAGGAAAATTTCGACTGGTGGCTTAGTTTCAGAAAGGGGAAGATTCGGAAGGTGAACCCAAATGTGTTTGCGTTGCACGTTGACGATGAACATCTTATTCAGTCTTCGGAGAAAGGCATTGTTTCAGTTCCACAGATTTACGTTGACACATATTCAATTAACGGACCAGAGGCTTCTCCCTTTCTTCGCGACATTGCCACAGTCTATCCGAGCCTGAGCCTTTGGTGAAAGGAGGACAGAAGATGTGGCGAGACGAAATCGTAGAAAAGTCTTGGCAGGTTCTGGGGCAGCTGAGAGGTTTAGCTGATTTCGTATTGATCGGAGGCTGGGGAGTCTACCTATGGACCAAAAAAATGAAGAGTCGAGACATAGATGTCTGCATTGATCAAGAGAATTTCTACAAGCTTCAGTCCAAATTACTACAACGAGATTACGGATTGAAACGCAATGTTCGTTTAATGAAATTTGAAGCTTTGATAGGCGACGTGGAAGTCGACATCTACACACCGTTCATGAGCAAACTGGTCGTGCCCTGCTTAGACGTGTTCGACAAGAAACTGTATTCTTTGATCGAACGTTTCAAAGTTGCCATTCCAGAAGTGTTAGTTTTGCTAAAGGCGCAAGCAGCCCAACAGAGGTGGCACGCGGAAAAGGGAGTGAAAGACAGAGCGGACATAATATCTCTGCTAAAATTCGGCGACATAAAACATGACATACTCAGGCAAATGCTGAAAAAATACGATAAAGAAAGTACACTGCTCAACGTGATTAAGCGAACAATATCAGAAAGCAGAGTCGAATACAGATTCCTAGAACTCGCTTACGAAAAAGACGGAGTTCAACTGAAAAAATCTTTCGAAAACCTATAGGACTGAACACCACTAATGATCTTCAGCTAGAGTTGAAATTGACAAGTTTATCATCCAATCTTGTCGGTATGCTGACAAAATATGATTTTATGATCAAATGACCATTCACAAAGAATAATTTACCATTCAGTTAGAAAAAGGGGGTTTGCGGGGGATATCGCCATCAAGGTCCTAGTCCATGCTAGACTACGACCCCACAGACTTGGACGATTACCCCAATTTAGTGGGCTTGTCTCAGATATAACAGCTTTTTCTTTTTAAAAAGTTTCCCGCCGTCACAGCCATTTAAAGCTAGGGAAGCGCGAAGATGTGACCAAGAAAAAGAAGAGTTGGGTTGAGAAATTAAAGGATAGTAAGGGTGGAAAGCATTTTATAGGCAACGAAACCGAATTCTAAAGCATTGGCGTGGAAAGAAGATGAGGAACGTGAATGTAGGTCTTGTTGGTTGCGGTCGCATTTCGCAAGTAGGTCATTTGCCCGCTATTAAAGCGAACCCTGAAGCGAGGCTTTCGGGAGTGTGCGACATAGACGAGAAAGCTGCCAAGAGAGCGGGGGAATACAACAAAGTTTTCTACACCACGAATCACGTTGATCTCCTTGAAAGAGACGACATCGAAGCGGTTATCGTCGCAGTGCCACATAAATATCATAAGGAAATCACCGTCGATGCTTGCAAGCATAAGAAACATGTATTGTGTGAAAAGCCGCTTGCCATAAATCTTGAAGAAGCTGATGACATGATCAAAGCGGCAGAGAAGAATAAAGTGATTTTGATGACCGCTGAGAACTATCTATATGATCCCGCTGTCCAAAAGATTTTAGAATTCGTTAGGAACGGCGACTTAGGAAAGATCGAACTTGTCCATCTATCTCAAGTTGGCTTCTACCCCACTGGCGGCTTAGAACTGGGTTGGAGAAGAATAAAGGATATAGCCGGAGGGGGTCTCCTGATAGATGATGGCGTTCATCTCACCTCCTTAGCGTTGTTCTTTGCGGGAGCCGTTGATTCACTATTCGCAAAGATAGACACCTATCACCCTGTACAACAAGGTAGACGAATTGATGTGGAGGATAACGCTTTCGTTGCGATGGAACATAAAAGCGGGGCATTGAGCACGATCAACGTGAGCGGAATCAATCGCTTTCCACACTTCAGGTTTGAAGTTCACGGTGATGAGGGCAGCGCACTTTTTCAGTGGATGATCGGCACCCCCTTCACCCAATACAAACCTGAAATCAAGATTGCTGGGTTCAAGCAAGAACTGCCTCAGCTTCCATACATGTGGTTCCCCTCACCGAACTCGTACAGTAACGAATTGAAACATTTTGTTGATTGTGTAGCCAACGAGAAGAAGCCATTCACCGACGGTAGAGTCGGAAGAGAAGCGTTGAAACTTGTGCTAGACGCTTACGAATCCGCTTCGAGGAAGGAACGGCTTATAATACAGCAAGAATTTAACCTATGAGCTGACCATCTCATGTCAAAAATCGTTAGGATGGCTGTCGTGGGTTGTGGAAGCGTGTCCCAAAGAGGCCTGCTTCCGCATCTGACCCAAGACGATGTAAAGGACAGGGTAAAACTAGCAGCAACGATGGATGTTGTCGCGGAAAGGGCGAAGAGATGCAAGGAGAAGTTCGGAGCGGAAGAATGGTATGACGACTATGACGAAATGCTCGCTAAAGCAGATGTTGACGCTGTGACGATAGCGACGCCTATCCAATTACACTACGAACAGGCAATGAAGGCGATAGCTGCGGGCGTGCACTTACACTTGAATAAAACGATGACAGCGACCTTCGAGCAGGCAAATAAGTTAGTTGAGGCCGCCAAAAAGAAGAACGTCAAGGTAGTCGCTTCTCCAGGTGACAGAGCACAACTTCAATCGACCCGTTTAGTAAAGAAATACATTATGGAGGGAACTATCGGCAAAGTCTTCTGGGTGGTGGTGGGTTCCGCTGGGTTCGGTCATGAGCTCGAACCATTTCGTAAAGCAGAGGACATATTAACAAACGTGGATCCTTCATGGTACTATGGTCATGGCGCGGGTCCTATGCGGGATAGAACCGTATACGAATTGCATCGGATAACATCTATCCTGGGACCCGCTAAGCGGGTTGCAGGATTTTCCGGCATAGCATTAAAAGAACGCAGGTTCAAGGATAAGATAATCAAGGTTGAAGAAGAAGACAACACCACGCTTCTACTCGATTGGGGAGACGCTACCTTCGGAATGATTTATGGAAGCGAATGTCCAATAATGATCCGCTCGATAAACAAGTTCCCAGGGATATTGGGTCCCTTTATAACAGGGAGTGAGGGAGAAATAGCGATGGGATACAACAGTGTGGAGGTTTTCAGCGGCAAGGTTTCAGGAGGATATCAGGTGACGAATACGGAACGCACCTTACCATACGTTGAAGGGATCCATTATAAGATGGATGAATTCTGGGTGTACAATGACATTATGCACCTTGTCGACTGTATAATAAATGATAAGACCCCAATAGTGGTCGACAACATCGTGAGCGTTGAGCATGCCCGACACGTTATCGAGATAATCGATAAGGGGTATGTTGCCTCTCGAACTGGCAAAACTCAGACATTGACGAGCACTTTCTAGTCCATCGAAAGGTGGAAAGACATGTTAAGAACGGAAACGCTGATCAAGCTCGAGTCGGTAGACATAACGTATCCAGCTGGCAATCGCCACGCCTTGAAAGGCATCGATCTCGAGATAAAAAGCGGCGAATTCATCGCCATAATGGGGAAAACAGGGTCTGGGAAATCAACTCTTCTTCGTTTGATGAACGGATCGATTCCACACGCTATCGATGCCGATGTTAAAGGCAACGTGATAGTATTCGGAGAAGATACACGGACAAAGAAAATCTATGAACTGACACAGTACGTTGGCGAAGTCTTTGACTTGCCAGACATGCAGCACATCGCTACTACTGTCTACGAAGACGTGTTGATGGGGCCCATCTTCCTAGATTTACCGAAAGAAGAAATCTTCTCTAGGGGAAAGAATGCTTTAGAGTCGACTCGACTGGCTGGCTTCGAGGACAGACTTGTTTACACGCTCTCAGGGGGAGAAAAACAGAGCTTAGCGATAGCCGGGGTCTTAGCACTTTTGCCCGAGGTTCTGATAGGTGACGAGCCTACAAGCATGTTGGATCCGCTAGGGACAGAAAGGGTTTGGTCTGTTCTGAGCGACCTACATAAGAACGGAAAGACCATAGTTTTGGCGACCCAGAAAAGTGAGTTAGTTGTGTCAAACGCGACAAGGGTGATTTTTCTAGATCGAGGCAGAATTCTCTTTGATGGACCCACAAAGAAAGCGTTTGAACAGGACGAAGTAATCGAAAAATGCGGTGTCAGGGTTCCAGGGGCGCTAAAACTTTCAAATGCACTGGGAACAGAACCTCGTTTCTTCACATTTGAAGAAGCCTGCAAAGGACTGAGAGGTATTTTCAAGGATAAGAAGAAGGCGTATTTCGCACACAGGCATCCTACTAGAGAAATGAAGAAGGGTCTTGTAGGCAAGCCGCTCATGGTGGTTGAGAACGTGCATCACGTTTTCAAAGGCGGCATCCATGCACTCCAAGGTGTAAGCTTCGCTGCAAATCCAGGAGAGTTCATCGCTCTGATCGGACAGAATGGCTCCGGCAAGACGACTCTCGCAAAACATCTGGTCGGTCTACAGAAGCCAACGAATAAAGATTCAAAGATAGTTTTGGGTGGAACAGACATAATAAAATCACGTACATGCGACATTTTTGATCAAGTCACATATGTTTTTCAAAATCCCGACCTCCAACTGTTTTCTGAGACGGTGTTCGATGAAACCGCTTACAGTCTCAGAAACTTGGGTTGGAATGAAAAAGACGTTGAGATGCGGACCATGAAGTGGCTGAGGCTGCTTGGCTTGGAAAAAGTGAAAGACGAGCCGCCTCAATTGTTAGCCAGAGGACAGAGAACCCGTGTTGCCATTGCATCGAGCATCTCTGTTGAACCGAAAGTGCTCATCGTAGACGAGCCCACAAATGGGCAAGACTACTTGGAGTCTAGGTACATAATGAGAATTCTGAAAGAGACAACAAAGGATTTGAACATGACCGTGATCATAATAACACATGACATGGATCTTGTAGCAAACTATGCAGAGCGTGTATTGGTGCTTTGTCAGGGGAAGATATTGTTGGACGGTTCGCCGAGAGAGGTGTTCTCAAGACCAGAAGTCCTTAAAGAAACGTGGATCGAGCCACCGGTTGTAACGAGGATTGGTCAGGAGTTGCATAATGAACTAGGTTTCCCGAATGATTTGCTATCTGTCAAAGAGCTTAAAATCCCTATAGGAGGTGACTAGAACGGCTCTAACATACCGTACGGAAGATTCATTCCTGCATAAATGCGGTATAATCCCAAAGATATCACTGGTAGTTGCCTTCCTAATCGCGTTGATACGATTCAACGACCCCGTATTCTCTGTGGCCCTTTTGCTGGTAAGTTTTGCGGTAATGCGTCTTGCTAAGATTCCTCTGACCGAACTCTGGCAGAAGGGAGGCCTAAAATACATCATCTTCTTGACAACATTTTCAATGTTCGCCTTTTTGGTTGGTTTCAGCAGGCCGGACATGCTGCATAACATTATAGTGGCACACAGATATCCTGATGAGCTGATGTTTCGAGACATCATACCGCCCTTCACAATCTGGATCATGGAGTTCCATTACACAATCGGCGGGGTAATGCTCGTCATCACAAATATGTGCCGTGTCTTGATAGGCTTTTTCGTGCTTCAGACCTTTATGTATTCGACAAGGCTAATTGACATGATATCGTTGAGTTCCAAACTCAGGTTTCCGACGCAACTTTTGATGATGAGCGTCATAATCTACAATTTCTTCCCCTTGACACAGAAATACGCTATTGAAAACATGGAAGCCCAGTCTTGTAGGGGCTTCAAGTATCGTGGAAGAAACCCATGGAAAAGGTTCATGCAGATAACCAAGGTTGGCTTGATGCCCCTTGTCACATACGCAACATTCACGTTGTCTGATCAACTGCTCCTGGCTACTCAGGCGCGTGGCTTTGGGACGGGAAAGTTTGCGAATTTGATTGACTACAAGAAGTATTCCGTGCGGGACTACGTTCTTCTAGCGGCGATGATCGCGTTGGCAGCAGGGTCTGTAATCCTCACATCCGTCTATAAAATAGGCATTCTGTGATACACTGAAATCTGGTGCAGGATGCGGTTAACAAGTCTTAAATAGAGAGAAAGAAAAAACTTAGTCGGGAAGGAGGGAACAACAATGTCTAAGAGGGAGAAGAAACTACCAAAGTTTCCAGTGTGGGATGTGAGGTTCATTACGCAAGGCGCAATATATGCTGCCTTGGTAGCCGCTTTCACGTTAATACCGAATCCCATTCCGAGACCCTTTGGCGGCGGAGACTTGGGTGGTGTACCCATATGGCTAGGTGGAATGGTGTTGGGTCCGATGTGGGGAGCAATACTAAACCATGCCGCTGATTTTGCCCACATGATTCAACAAGGGACGCTGCCTTACGATCCATACTCCGGCGTTTTCGCGATTCCAAACATAGGAGGTTGGTGGTACAGTCAAATCAACTACCACATCTTCTTGGTTCTGTATTTCCATCTAACCATAAAGAAAAAATGGAGTCCTTGGAAAGCCGTTCTAGTACTCAGTGCTCCTTCCCAGTTTGCCGTCCACACCGCGATGCTCGGCACATATGTGATGATCATTGGATGGGAATTCGGCTTAGGCTACTGGCTTATCAGCATACCTGGCTACATGGTGTTCCACTATTTCCACTGGGTCATAGCATTGGTACTCTACCAATTCCTCGAGAGACTACGCTTAAGAAGGGGCGAGAGGAAAGAACCTCAACTCCCGGTTGGCTGGCAGCACTATGACATGGAAGGCAGCAACGTGAAGATGTGGTTTGCACTCGACATAATACTACTATTTGCTTGGATACTGATACTGCCATTTGCAGCACCACCGAATCCACCTGGTTCTCTAGAGAAGTATGCCTACGTCTATACACAGATTGCTTGGAGCATCGTCAACTGGAAAACGCTCTGGGAATACTGGAAGAAGAACTTCAAGTGCGGACCCAAGGCGTGAGGAAAATGAGAAGAAGCCACATTTTCTTCCTGCTAGGCTTTCTTGCAGCACTTTTGACAGTGTATACGTACATCGCTTTTCCCCCAGGAACCGCACAACCGGTTTTATTCTCAATCTTTGGAAGAGACTACACGCTTGCTGAGACCAGATTCTGGACACTGATGCTGACCGTTGGGCTTCTTGGACTAGGAGGATACTACTACACCTCTGTAGAGAAAAAGGGCAAATAGAACCTTATCCCCGCGCATGTATGCGTGAAGCAGATGAAGCAGCCAGAGAAACAAATGAGCCATGTTGAGGTATGAAAAACGCCAAGATTTCGATAGAAACCAGCGTCTACTCAGGCCATTCGGCTCAGAAGACTTTCGAAGAAATAAGTAGTATAGGCTATAGGTTTGTTGAAATAGCTCCATGGCATTTTCTCAACTATCAAACTCAGACAGCACAACTTAAGGAGTTGCTAAGAGAAAATTCACTGGAGCCTTCCAGCCTTCTAGTAACATGGATATTTCTGGGTACGTTGGATGGCGGTCGGGAGAAGAATGTAAACGAGATGAAAAAATATGCGGAGCTAGCTGATGCGATTGGATGTGACACCATCACTTGTGCTAGCGGTATGAGAGGAAAACCTGCGCAGAAGGATGCTCACACAAGAGCGTTTGCCAAATCAGTTAATGAGCTTCTCCCAACGCTTAGGAAGCATGATATGCGGATTATCTTTGAATGTCACCCCGGCGACTTCTTCGAGAACGCTATTGAGGCAATCGACATGTTAAGGAGCTTCAATGAACAAAGGATTGGCTACTTATACTGTATACCTCACAGCTTTCTATTTGACGTTGGAGACGTGAACACCATAGAATATGGTAGAAATTTGCTAGGTCACGTACACGTCGCGGATACTAATAGACCTAGAGAACACGAGCACCAACACCTCATCCCAGGTTTAGGCGAAGTGGACTTCAAGAGGATTTTCAGAGACCTAAGATCCATAGGATACGGAGGCTTCTATAGCGCGGCACCTTTCACGCACAGAGACAACCCTAAAGAAGCAGCTCTCCAGACAAAGAAAAAGATTGAAGAATTCCTCTCAGATCAACGGTGAAAAACAGGAAAAGAAATGCGACTAGCTGCCAATGGGTTGTTAAAGCGATGTCAGTTTCTGTATGGACTTCATGTGGATCTCAGCACACTTGTGATAGTCGTAGCCAAGTATATTCCAAAGCCACTTAGATTCGCACTCAACGGAGAGGAAACCCTTGTATTTTATGTCTCTCAGCGCATCAAAGAACCCTTTCCAGTCGACACTTCCCTCTCCCAGCAGGGTCCACAGGAATTCTTCGCCATTAACTCCGGGTCTGCCCGCTGTGTCATGTATGTGAACGTGCTTGATCTTGTCTCCGAGCCGCCTCACAACCCAAGGTATGTCGTTTCTGTACAGGTGGCAGTGGGCAGGATCCATATTCACAACAAGATACTTCGAATCGTAGTTGTTCAGAAGTTCTTTGAGAGTATAGTAGTCGCGCACCACCATGCCGTACACAGGTTCAACGGCCAAGTATAGCTTTAGCTTCTCAGCGGTGTCAACGAGTTCATCGAAAGCTTCCGTGACGTATGACCATGCTTCTCCCTCTTTTATGTCCTTTCCCAGAACCAGCGGTTTTGGCAGCCAAGGTCCTGTAAATACTTGAACGATCCCGATACCTGCTTCGCTGGCAAGCTCCATCTTGCTCTTCGTATCGTTGATCATTACTTTTCTGAGCCTTTCATCACGTTGTACAAAATCACGTGCATGCTTAGCTTCAGAAATCTCCAGTCCATATTTCTTGGCTAGATTGACAAAATCCTTCAGCTCTACAACGGTTCTGAATGGGAATAAATCAGGTATTTCAACACCCTTGTACCCCACCTTTGACAATGCTTCGAACGCTTCTTCACATGATTTCTTGAAGTCACGTCCTCTGAAAAAAGCTTGATATATGATATAGCTCAGAGGCCACTCATTTTCCATGTTGGTGTCCCCGGTTTACCATTGGTTTTTTAGTATTTAGCGTTTTCGAAAGCCGTGGGTTCAGTTTTCGGTTCACCAAACTTTTCTGATAGTCAAGCTTTCTAATCTCTACATTAGAGCTGGATAGCTACTGACAGGTTCACGGTTCGCCCTTTAAAAATGAAGAAAAACGTTTGGAGTCTCTTTCCAACCATTGCTGCAAGACTTCAAGCGGCTTATTGGATAGCTACGGGCGCAATAACGTTAAATAAAGCC
>Ga0315314_1003685_pt1 | contig 11828 bp, 12 predicted proteins | sample TDP9_MG_FD_203631 | JGI IMG/M metagenome (GOLD analysis project Ga0315314, IMG submission 203631) | Freshwater sediment microbial communities from Lake Towuti, South Sulawesi, Indonesia - TDP9 | ecosystem: Environmental > Aquatic > Freshwater > Lake > Sediment | place: Indonesia: South Sulawesi...
CTTGATTACCTCGGCCCCCATGTCCCCAAGGATCTGGGAGCAAAATGGCCCCGCGATGATCCGGCTGAGGTCCAGCACCCGGATGCCTTCAAGCAACCGCCCCTTTCCTCCGACCTCTGTCATCGGGTTCCCCTACACTTGGCAGTCTGGCTTCCTGGTTTTTCCCAATTGACCAATCGGGCGCCCCTCTCCCTAACCCTCTCCCCCGCGAGGGAGAGGGAGGGTGAGGGGGGACTAGAGGCCGCGAATGCGGCCACGGTACTTTGCCTCCAGTGCGCGGTTGTGCTCATCCCCGCCCGGGATGTTGGCGCTGATATACACCGGGGGGATGCGCCCCTCGCCGATGAAGAGTTCGACGACCCGACACACCAATGAGTTAATGATGTAAGCCCCGGCCACCATGGACGTGGGTGCCACCTTTGCCTGGAATCCCTCGTAGCGTACCGCGGCGTCTCCAGGCTCTCCGCAGTTGTCCAGCACGATATCTGCAACCTCGAATAGTCGCTTCCCGCTGGAATGTCGGCTGCGCACTCCTTGTGAGTGGCGGAGCGAGGTCATGGCGATGACGGTGAGGCCGCGCGCTTTGCCTTCCAGCGCCACTTCCACGGGGACGGCGTTGATGCCGGAATTCGAGATGACCATTAATACCTCGCCAGGTCGCAGGTCGTGACCATCCAGGATGATCTTGGCGAGGCCCGAAATCCTCTCGAGCTGGCCGCTCGTGCGCGAGGGCGAGAGGGGGCTGAGAAAGATCTCCTGGATCGCGTTCACCGGCACCAGGCCGCCCGCCCGGTGGAAGGCCTCTTCGGCGAGGGTATGCGAGTGCCCGCTGCCAAAGACATGAAACACCCCGTCAGCGCGGAGGGATTCGAATATGGCTTTCGCCGCACGCTCCAGGTTCTGTGCTTGTGAACGCGCAATCTCAGCGAGAAGACGCACTACCGTCTGATGGTACGGCGTCGCCTCCACGTCATTTCCCCCCGAACCCCCGGTATCCTCTCCCCGGCACGATGCACCCCAAAACACGAGGGCCGGCGGCACCCGTGACGGCAGGCAGGTTGCCTGCCTGCCCCGTCGCTGTCAAGTACGCCAGATGCGCAAATGCCACCGCCTCGAGGGGGCGTCCGGGAAATCCAATGTCATCCGAGGTCACGACCATGCATTCTGGCATGGCCTCGGCCAGCCGCCGCATCAGGAAGGGGTTTCGCGCGCCCCCACCCGTCACCACCATCTCGTTCACTCCCGTCCTCGGAAACACGAATTCGCGAAGATTCTGGACAACGGCCCCGACGGTAAAGGCCGTGAGCGTGGCCAGACCATCCAGATCACTCACTCCCCTCACCTTGAGCCGGCCGCGAAATTCCTCGACGAACGCCGGACCAAAGGTTTCACGTCCTGTGGATTTGGGCGGCGCTCGTCGAATGAACGGGTGCTTCAGGAGGTCGTGCAACAGGTCTGGCTGGATCTGGCCGATCGCCGCCAGACGTCCGTCCTCGTCATATCCCCTGTTCGACAGGCCGGTGGCACGCACGAACTCATCCAGCAGAACGTTTCCCGGTCCGGTGTCAAAGCCTGCGACGGCCGATGCTGGTGCCCCGGCGGGCAGCACTGTGACATTTGCGATACCGCCGACGTTGAGAATGACGCGCCCCCGATCCGGGCAGGCAAAAAGGGCATGATGCACGATCGGGGTGAGCGGCGCCCCCTCGCCGCCGGCGGCCAGGTCGCGGGGACGGAAGTCGGCAATGGTGGTGACGCCCGTTCGCTCTGCGATCACGGCTGGTTCGCCGATCTGGAGGGTGGAGCGCACGGCGTGCCTTGCCTCCCGCTTGGGCACGGGCAAATGATGGATGGTCTGGCCGTGCGAGCCGATCAGGTCCACGTCGCTGAGCTTCACACCCGCCCGTCGGGCAATCTGCACGGCTGCCTCGGCGAATAACTCTCCGAGATAGGCGTTCAGATGACAGACCTCTTCCGTTATCCCTCCCGAAGCTACGTGCAGAATCCGCTCGCGCAGGCCCGCAGGATACGCCAAGCTGTCCCACGCGACGAGGTGGATTCTTGGATGTTCATCCTCCGACACAATCTCGACGAGGGCGGCGTCCACACCGTCCGCAGATGTCCCGGACATCAGGCCAATGACTTTCACCCAGCCTCCTGGGATGCGCTCCCCCATGAGGGAAAGACTCATCGTGTCTGGCTCTGCGATCCCGGCGGGGGAGAACCCGGCCTCAGGACGATCGGAGGGATCTCGAGTTCGCGTCCCGGCGTCAAGTTCACGACCGGCACTGTGGTGGCCTGGAACCCGACACCCTTGATCTCGATCTCTCCCTTCGAGGCTGGCAGATCCCGGAACACGAAGCCGCCACAATGGTTGGTCGCCGTCACGCGCTCGCCCACCCTCACCTGCGCGCCGGCCACGGGATTTCCCGCGGCATCACGGACCAGGCCCCTCACGGATGCAGTGAGCGGCGCGCCATAATTCCCTGCGAGATGAAAGATCGCCGTGCCGCGATAGTCCCTTCGGCGGGCGAATGCCCTGTCCAGCCCTCGGATGGTGGCCAGGAGATCCTGCGCGCTCTTGTATTCGTAGGTGGCGAGGCCAATGCGGATGCCTTTGCCGGTGGGAACGTCCCGCCACAGCCGGACATCATTTAGTCGGTGGAGAAGCGCCGCGGCGAACCCACCAACGAGTGGACCGCCGGGATCGCCGTAGGCGGTAAGGACGATTTCGTCGAGGCTCTCGAAGAAGCGGCGGGGCGAGGCCTCCGGGATGTCGGCCGACACCACGCTGATCCACCAGGGGAGCGCCGCCGAGAATCGCAGCCGACCCTGTCCGCCCCTTCGCGGTGGCGGGAGCCCAGAGCCAATGCGGGCGAAGAGCTTCTGAAGCTTTTGCAGTAGGGCACGCCGCTCCGGGATGCTGCCACACTCCCACGCTTCGAGGGTGTGGGGCTCAACATCAACGTGCACCCCGGCGAACGCTTCCTCAGGCCGGAATCGGTTCAGCGAGATGATCCGGGCCAGTCGCTCCAGGGCACCCGTATGATCATCAAGCCAGCGAGTATCCTGGAGCATCAGAGCGTGAACCAGGACCCCAGAGCGCCCTCGCGCAGTGCTCACAACACGCTGGATATTCGACGCGTGGGACTCATCGTCGAGGAGGAAGCGTGGGCCGTCCTCGACATTGGCATACACATGCCGCGTGCCGGGAGGCAGCGTCGCGGACCTGGCCTCCCACTCGCCCTCAGACCACTGGGGAAAGTCGTACGCCCAGACGGCGACATCCGCCGCGGCAGATGGCCTGGCCCCTGCCAGAAGGATGAGCGCGATGACGGTGAGGAGGATTCGAGCTGTGCGCATAGATTCCTGAAAAGATGTCAGGATGAGGATTGACCGCGAAACTCGGCCGCCACCCGAGCTAACGTGGACGGCTCTGCCAGGAGGTCCACCGCGGTCATGGCCATGGCCTTGGCAGCCGAAAGCATCACCCGATGAGCAACATCAGAGATGGCCGCCTCGGCGAAGGCAGCCATGTGGCATGTGACCTCGCGCGGCGAGATCTGCAGCATCGGCTGGATCGTGGGAACCGCCTGGCTGACATTCCCCACATCGGTGGATCCCAGTTCGCGATCTAGCGGTCCCTGATCCACAGATTCCCCGAGCGACTCCAGGTTGCGCTGGAACAGCTCGGCCAAGGAATAAATCGGCTTGTAGGGGTGATAGTCTTTGCTTGCCGGGGTGATCTTGACCCGGCATCCGGTGGCCTGGGCCGCCGCCTCGAGGCAGGCCATCACGCGGCGGTAGAGATCGTCAAGGTATGCAAGATCGAGAGCCCGAACGTAGAAGCGGGCTGCAGCGTAGTCCGGGATGATGTTCGGGGCCTGACCTCCATGCGTGATGATCCCGTGGATGCGGGCCTCGGAGCGCACCTGCTGGCGGAGCGTACTGATTCCCGTGTAGGCGAGAACCACAGCGTCCAGGGCGTTGATTCCCTGCTCCGGCGAGGCAGCGGCATGGCTTGCCTTCCCGAAGTATTCCACCGTCATCTCGCGCATACCCAGCGCCAGCTTCACAATCTCGGTCCGGTTGCTGGGATGGGTGAGCATCGCGGCATCCACGCCCGCGAAGGCTCCGGCCTGGACCAAGTCGATCTTTCCCCCACCTTTCTCCTCGGCCGGGCAACCCACCAGCAGGACCTCTCCCGGCGTCTCGCCCAGGATCGCCTTCACTGCCAGGGCCGCCCCCAACGATGCCGTCCCAATCAGGTTGTGGCCGCAGGCGTGTCCGAGGCCGGGCAGCGCATCATACTCGGCCAGGAAAGCGATTCGGGGGCGGCCCGATCCCGCGCGCCCTATGAATGCCGTGGAGAGGTCAGCCACCCCGCGCGTCACCGTGAAGCCGTGCCGTTCCAGGACAGCCGCCAGGTGCTCGGACGCCTTGTGCTCTTCGTAGGCCAGCTCGGGATTCGAGTGCAAAAGGCGACTGGTGGCCAGAAGCTCCGGAGCCAGCCGGTCCACCTCGGCCTGAACGCGCTCTTTGAGCCACTGCACATCCACGCGCTTCGTCACGACAGCCTCGCTCCCGGCCTCAGATGGCTCCTGTGAATGATGGGTTTCCAGGCCGCTGGAACATACCACGCGGGTGCCCCCGGCACAAGAACTGACACTACTAACCCAAGACCGGGCCGGGCCAAAACAGACGCTACGCCTTCGTGGCTCCAGCCGTGAGGCCGGAGATGTAGTAGTCCATCAGGAAGACGTAGAAGATCACCGGAGGCAGGCACGCCAGGAGGGCGCCGGCCATCAGCCCACCCCAATGGTAGACGTCCCCGCGGATGAGGGTGGAGACAACGCCGGCTGTGAGGACCTGCTGATTAGAGCTGAAAATGAAGGCCATCGGGTACAGGAAGCCGGCCCACGAGACCGTGAAGGCGAACAGGGTAGCCGCGACCAGCCCGGGCAGGGCAACGGGGAGGAAGACCCGGAGGAGCATCTGGAGGTGATTGGCCCCGTCCACCAGGGCTGCCTCGTCCAGCTCCCGAGGGATGGAGCTGAAGTAGCCAATGAGGATCCACGTGCAGAAGGGAACAGTGATCGTGGGAAAGACCAACAGGAGGGACCACTTGGAGTTCAGCAGGCCGAAGAATCCCACCGTCTTGAACAGGGGAATAAACAGGAGACTCTCCGGGACCAGGTAGGTCAGGAAGATGCCCGTGGCGATGGCCGCCGAACCGGCGAACCGCAGCCGGGACAACGAATAGGCGGCGAGGATGCTGATCATCATGGAGATCACGGTGACGGGCACAGTGACCTGGATGGTGTTCTTGAAGTACACCAGGAAATCGGTCTTCTGGAACAGGTCCCAGTAGTGTTTGAGGGTCGCTCCCTGCTGGATGAGAAACGGGATGCCCTTCAGGCCTTCGATCTCCTGGTTCGTCTTGAACGAGGTGATCGCCATGTAATAGATGGGGAAGAGGAAAAAGACGGAGAAAAGCGCGATGATGGCATAGCAGCCCACCAGGGTGATTCGCCGACGAGCTCGCTTGGAATGTAGCCAAATCATCGCACGCTCCGCTGGACCCCTCGGAGAATGAAGAAGGCCGACACGGCCAGGATGGGGAACATGAACAGCGACACCGCCGCCCCCAGGGGGACGTCGCCGCCTTGGATCCCGAGCTGGAAGGCGTAGGTCCCGAACAGGTGCGTGTTGTCGCGCGGCCCGCCCCGTGTGAGCACCCGGACGATGTCGAAATTAGCGAAAGTCACGATGGTGGAGAAGAGCATCGTAATGGCAATGATATTTCTGAGCATGGGAAGAGTGATGTAGCGCAGGCGCTGCAGTCCGGTGGCCCCGTCGATGGCCGAGGATTCGAAGAGTTCCTGGGGGATCGACTTCAGGCCCGCCAAGTACATAATCATGAAGAATGGCGTGCCGAACCAGATATTGACCAGGATGGTTGCGAAGCGGGCCCAGAAGGGCTCGCTCAGCCACGGCTTGGGACTGATCCCCGCGAGCGCGAGCACCCAGTTCAGGGCACTGTGGGTTGGTTCGAAAATCCACCACCAGCCCAGCGTACTGAGGGCCAGGGGCATGACCCAGGGGATGAGCGCGATCCCGCGCCAGATGCGCTGACCCCGCTGCGGCAGGGCGTTGATGGTCAGGGCCAAAGTGAAACCGAGGAGGGCCTTGAAGAACACCGCGCTGACTGTGAAGACCACCGAGTTTTGGAGCACCAGATAGAAGGTCTCATAGCTCAGCAGGTAGCGCAGGTTATCCAGGCCGACGAAGGCGGTCTCCCGCTTGTTGAGCATGCTGAGGTAGATCGAGTAGAAGAAGGGGTAGACCACCAGGCCGAGGATGAGGATCAGCAGAGGGAGCGACATGAAGATCGCGATCAAGGATCGGGAGCGAAGCCAAGCCGAAACCCGCGGCCCGAAGCGGATCGCTTCCCGAGAGTATTCCTCAACGACGACGCCGTCGCGAACGCTGTTTGCCATGTGCCGCGCCCCGATCGCTCTCTCCCGCCTCAGGCGCCACCCAGGCGGCCCTGCGGCGCCCTCCCCAGAGAGCCGACGCGGGACCCCGGCAGAGCCGCCGGGGCCCCGCGTGCTCCTCCCGGTGTCCCGCTAGCGCCGCTTGTACGCCTCCAGCTCTCTAGCGGCCCACTTCATGGCATCCCTCGGACTCTCCCCTTTCTGAGTCACCCGGGAAACCATGTGTGGGATGGGGTAGCGCGTGTAGATCTGCACCGCGAGGTCCGGCTTGGCGGGCCAGCCGCCAACGATCACCTTCTCATCGCCCCGGACCGGGTAGTTGTACTGCCCACCCTTAGGCGGCCCGATCTCGTCCCAGACGGGATGGTCGCGGAAGGCAGGAACCTGGGGCATGTCATAGCCCTGGGACGCCTCGATCAGCTTCCACTGCTGTTCCTTCCCGGACAGGTGGATCAGCAGCTCCCTGGCCGTCGGCTTGTTCTTGGAGAAGCTCCACACCCCCCAAGTGTAGGGCAAGGCGCCCCGGAACCGTCCCTTCGGGCCTCGCGGGCAGTCGTGGTGCCATACCTGGGCTGCCACCTCCGGCCGGTCGCGTTTGGCCACCGTCCAGGCGCTGGGCGGGTTGAAGATCGCCGAGCCCTTCCCCGAGATGAGCCAACGGTTGTTGCTGGCGTCGTCCCAGCCGTAGATCTCAGGCGGCATGTACTTGGTGAGTTCCTTCAGGTACTCCAGGCCCTCCAGGGTGGCGTCCGACTCAATGGTCACGTCCCCCTTTTCGGTGACTGACACCGACCCGAAGGAGAGGAAGAGCGGACAGAGCCAGTCGTTAGAGTCCGTGTTCTCGGCGATGGATGCCCCTACCGGGGATCCGGCGGCATGGACCCTCTTCGCCCCTTCCAGGAACTTCTTCCAATCCCAGGAATCCACCTTGGCCTTGCTGCGCTTCTTGACGTCGGCGGGGAAGAGATCCGCCACGTCTATCCCCGCGTGCTGCTTCCACAGTTCCATGCGGGTATTCAGGGGGTACTCGTGGGAGCCGAGGGGAGATGGGAGTGTGACCCACTTTCCATCCTGGAAGCTCAGCCAGGTCGCGTTGTCGTCATACTTCCCGTACTTCTTCTGCACCGCCTCCGCAACGTCGTTCACCGGCTCGAGCTTGTCCTTGAACTCGGTCCCGCCCCAGGTGACGAAGGCGATGATGTCGTGCCCCGCGCCCGCCCGGGCCTCGGCGGCCGCCGTGAGCTGGAGCTTGTCGCCGATGGTCGTGATGTGGTCAATGGATACCTCGACTTTGTTCGCCTTCGCCCATTCCTGGATGATGTTGTCCACGACGGCGTTGGCCCCCGGAACCCAGTGGTCCCACAGACCCAGACTCAGCTTGCCGGCGCCCCGCGAGACCAGTGGAAACGCAGGCACCGACACGGCCGCAGCCCCCACCGCCGCTGTCTTGAGGAATTGCCTTCGCGTCTGTTTTCTCATGACTGCCCCTCCTTTTTCGTTACTGGGCACAACGGAACCGGTTCCCCTCCCTTGCCCTCGCGCGTGGCTCATTCAGGCTTCATGTCCGGCAGATCTGCTTGAACGTATCTGCTACGAAAATCTCCCCACCCTCCCCCACGGTGGGGGGATGGCTGGGGTGAGGGGTGTTTTTTGTGGTGCACGGGTGGACCGAGGCCCATAGCAACTCAGGACAATTAGGAGTGGTAAGTTTGAGTATCATGGGGGCAGGCCGGAAATGAACAGGAATTTTCCACCCCAATTCGGGGCAGGCGGGGCGCCCCAGGATTTTTGTTGACAACCAAACATATGTTTGGTATTTGTAGACCATGATCCGAGTGAGTGCTGTCACCCGCCGGGAGGATGATGGCCTCCTGGCGCTCCTGAATTGCCTTGCCGAGGGGAACCGGCCGCATCCGCCTTCGCCTGGGTTTGCCCGCGAAGTCCCGACAACCCGGGCGGGTCTTTCCCTCCTGGCCGGACCACCTTTCGTCCTGGATCTGGGGACGACCCTGGCCGGTCGCGTGGTTCTCTCTGGGCGCACGGTTCTGTACGTGGACGGGGCCAACGCCTTTGACCCCTACATCCTCTCCCGTCTGGCCCGAGAGGCGGGGCAACCACCCAAAGCCGTCATGCAGCGCCTGCGTCTCTCCCGCGCCTTCACGTGCCATCAATTGGAGACGTTAATTGTGGAGCGCCTGCCCTCGGCGATCGCTTACTTCCGCCCGGGCCTGGTAGTGATCTCTGGATGGAGCCACCTGTTCCACGACGAGAACGTCCCCGCGCGCGAGGCGTTCCGCCTGCTCCAGAACACTGTGCGGCGAATCAGGTCGCTCACCGAGGCCGGCCAGCCAATCCTGGCCACCCATCCTGAGGAGCCGGCGACGCCAAGACTTCGACCCCTCCGGGAGATCCTGACCCACGCTGCCGACGGCGTCGCCCGACTCCGTGAGGAAGAGGGGCTGATCCTGATGGATCGCGAGAAGCCACCGGACCCCCACGGGAGTTGTTCTTTGCTGATTTCGCAGGAGGACTGCCGCCCGTGGATCCGCGGCCACCATCACCGGGAGCTGCCGGTGGCGTATCCATGGTCGGGGCGATAACTACCCTGTTGGCACGTTTTCAGGTTTGCACGTTGGCACGTTGGAATGTTCACGGGCTTCCGATCCTCAAACGTTTCAACTTTCAAACCTGTCAACGTTCCAACATTTTTCCGTCTCACGTTTTACTTTTCACGTTTCACGAGGTGTTCCCATGGGCCGCACCGTCGCACCGTTCAGCCAAATTCTCGAGGCCGAGTTCGAAAGCTGGAACAAGTTCCGCCGCGCCCTGCGCCGCGAGGACCAGGAGGCCTTCGACGCTCTCTTCGCCGCCGCCAAGTACCACGTGGCCGCCATGGTCTACGCCTCGCGCGCGACGCCCATGGAAGCCATCCTCATGGGCATCCTGGTGGAGCACCAGAAGACCATCGGGCAGTTGAAGGGACGGCTCCGGGAACTGGAGGCGGCAGCTCGCCCCACGTTCAAGCTGACCCCTCCGGCAATAACGGCCTGATGTGGCGCAAGAGCCGGAGCCCCCGGTTGTCGCCCCGAGCCGCTGGGCCGCCCTGGGGGCGGCTGGCGAGGTACCCATTGCGTTTCTCCTTCCTGCAATGGGTCGCCGCCGTCATCCCGCCCTGGCGGGATCGGCGGCGCGGAGGAGTTCCGCCGGGTACCCCCTGGGTGGGCGGGACGACGACCCGGTGCCAGGACGCCCCTGCTGTTGTGGCGGCCCAGCGTCCCGAGGGGTGGCAGCGGGGGCTCCGAGATACCCACGAATCCTAGGAGATGACACGAAGGTGACCCTATTCCCCGAAACAGAGCCGCAGGCCAAGGGGATTGAAGGCATGGCCCGCCAGGCCGCCAGCTTGCTCGAAAAGCGCGCCGTGGAGTACCTCCACATCGAGGCGCGCTCAATCCTGAACCGCTGCTCCAGCCTGCGCATGCCCTTCACCTGGACCATCAATCCGTACCGTGGGTGCGAGTTCGGCTGCCGGTACTGCTACGCCCGCTACACCCACGAATTCATGGGACTCAACCGGTGGGAAGATTTCGAGGAGAAGATTTACGTCAAGCGCGACGCCGCCCGGATCCTCGCCGGCGAACTCACCCTGGAACGACTCGCCGGCCAGAGCATAGCCCTCGGCACTGCCACGGACCCGTACCAGCCGGCCGAGCGTCGCTACCGCGTCACGCAAAGCCTCCTCGCCGTCATGGCTCAGGTACCTAACCTCCGCCTCTCCATCACCACCAAGAGCGACCTGATCACACGGGATATTGACCTGCTCCGTCGGGTCGCTGAACGGAGCAGCCTGCACGTCAACTTCACAGTTGCCACCCTCGATCGGCGATTGGCCCGCACCCTGGAGTATCGCGCGCCAACGCCGGAACTCCGATTGAAGGCCTTGCGAGCGTTGCGGCAAGCGGGCATCGTCGCCGGGGTCACCATCTCCCCCATCCTGCCCGACATTACCGACAGCCGGGAGAACCTCCAGGCCGTGATCGCCGCCGCGCAGGCGCATGGCGCGACCCACCTCTTCGCCAACGTCCTCTTCCTAAAGTCCTCGGCCCAGCAGGCTTTCTTCCCGTTCCTGGAGCGGCACTTCCCACACCTGCGGAAGCGTTATGCTGTCCGCTTCGCCCGCTCCGCCTTCCTGGATCAGCCGTACAAAGAGCGCATCCTCCATCTCGTCGCCGACCTGAAGCGACAGCACGGCTTCCCCGACGGCCCCGCGTTCGACGTTCCCGCCGCTCTCCACGATGACGAGGACATGCAGCTCTCCCTTCTTCAGATCGAATCCGCCCCGACGGCAATCCCGTGCATCGGCACTTCACCGCAGCGCACCAGACCGTGCGGCATCGGGGGCCGGATGCCCAGAAATGGCCATGACCAGCGTTCACCCGCCAACCGGAAAGCGCGCTTCGGTCGAGCGGCCTGTTAACGTGAACTGAGGCAATCGGAGGCCTTGACAGAATTATCCGGGTACCTTAATCTTTAAACCAGAATGGTTCCATTATGAAACCGGATGGCGAGGTGCGGATATGCCAACGATCACGCTCAAGAACATTCCTGGCGAACTATACCAACGGCTGAAAGAGAGCGCCGCCGATCACCGGCGCAGCATCAACAGTGAGATCATCATCCGGCTGGAACGCGCACTCCTGAGCGCCCGGATCGATCCCGACGCATTCCTGGCCGAAACGGATGCGCGGCGTAGACGGCTGGCACTGCCCCCCCTGACCGAGCGACAGCTTAAGGCGATCAAGACCGCAGGGCGACCATGATCGTCGTTGATACCAACGTGGTGGCCTACCTGCTCCTGGGAGGGGAGAAGACCCCAGTGGCACGCCTGGTCTTCCGCAAAGACCCGGTATGGGCCGCCCCCATCGTCTGGCGGAGTGAATTCCGTAGTGTCCTGGCGGCATACCTGCGCGAGGGGACTTTGAATCTTTTGGATGCCCTTGAGGTGATGCAGGAAGCCGAGACACTCCTCCGTGGCGCCGAATACAGCGTGGTGTCCGGACAAGTGCTGAAGCTGGTCTCCGAATCGGGCTGCTCGGCCTACGACTGCGAATTTGTCGCCCTGGCCCAGCAACTCGGCGTGCCCCTGTTGACGTCGGATGCAGAGATCTTAAGGGAGTTCCCGCAGACGGCAATGTCTTTGGAGGTCTTTGCAAAGAAACGATAGGGAATTTTCGTCGCGACATCTTCATCTTGACTTGGCCAGCCGGTCGGGAGTAGCCTTGGTCAACTTCGGCTCGACTGAGCTTGCCAAAGTCGGCGCTCGTCCGGGAT
>Ga0315314_1003687_pt1 | contig 11825 bp, 11 predicted proteins | sample TDP9_MG_FD_203631 | JGI IMG/M metagenome (GOLD analysis project Ga0315314, IMG submission 203631) | Freshwater sediment microbial communities from Lake Towuti, South Sulawesi, Indonesia - TDP9 | ecosystem: Environmental > Aquatic > Freshwater > Lake > Sediment | place: Indonesia: South Sulawesi...
ACCCTTCCCACCAGTTTTGATGGGTCGTCGGATGGAAGGGTTCCCAACTCAACCCCGCCAAAGTAGGACGGAGACATCACTACGTACCAGATTTTCCCCCGCCACTTATCCCGCACACGCCTCTTCGAGGACACGCTGAACCTCCAACGCGACCGAAAGATTTCACATGGTAGTATTAAAGCTTTAGTGTTTTGTGGTGAAGGTTATCCTATCCTTTCGATTCCACCCATGAAGGGTCTTAAAACTTGAGGAATGATAACAGAGCCGTCCGCCTGCTGAAGCTGCTCTAAAATGGCTATCATGGTTCGGCTGGTTGCCAAGGCGGTGTTGTTTAAGGTGTGCACAAAGCCAGCTGGGGCTTGACCTTCTTTCTCTCTGTATCTTATGTTTAGTCTTCTTGCCTGATAGTCGGTACAATTAGAGTTGGAGCCAACCTCTCGATACATGCCATCCGCCATCCAAACCTCTATATCGTATTTCTTTGCGGCTATTATCCCGATGTCTCCAGTGCAGACATTGGTGACTCTAAAGTGTAGTCCCAGACTTTTGTAGAGGTCTTCCGCGTTCTTCTGGAGTTCCTCATGAAACTTCCAAGAATCCTCTGGAAGACAAAAGATAAACTGTTCAACCTTGTTGAACTGATGCATCCTAAACAACCCCTTCGTATACTTACCGTGGGCACCCACCTCCTTCCTGAAACAAGGGCTAGCTCCCACGAATTTTGTCGGTAAATCTTCCTTGTTGATCACCTCGTTCATGAAGAGGGCAGCCATGGGGTGTTCGCTCGTGGCTATCAAGTATAGGTCTTCCTTCTCTACCTTGTAGAGCTGGTCTCCAAAAAATTCGAGGTCCGTGACTCCAAGATAGGGCTTCTTGCGCATCATGAAGGGCGGCTCTATAAGCTGGTAGCCTCTCTTTCTCATGAAGTCTATCGTGTAGTTTAAAATCGCGTAATCCAGCAGAGCCAACTCCCCTTTTAAGTAAAAGAAACCGTGACCCGCAACCTTAGTAGCCCTTTCAGTGTCTATCAAACCCAGATTTAAAGCAATTTTAAGATGATTCTTGGGCTTAAAATCAAACTCTGGTGGTTTACCCCAAACTTTTACCTCAACATTTCCACTATCATCTTTACCGAAAGGAACAGACTCATGCAGAAGGTTAGGAAGCTTCAGTAAAACATAATTTATTTTCTTCTTGTACTCTTTAACGTTCTTTTCCAACCTCTCCATGTTTTGAAGCATTTTTGCGGCTTCTTCAAGTTTGTCGCTTGCATCTTTTCCCCTCTTTTTTAGGTTGGCGATGTCAACGGTTACTACTTTTCTCTTGTGCCTAAGCCTGTTGAGTTCTGTTAACGATTCCCTCCATTTCTTGTCGTACTCTATCAGTTCATCGAGCATCTTAAGCTTTTCAACATCTCCTCTCTTCTCTAAATTCTTTCTCACAACGTCCGGATGCTCTCGAATCAGCTTTATGTCTAACACACTAACACCCCGTTAGCCCCTTAGCCCTCTACTCAAAGCAGGGTTTAGAATCGACTTCGTTCTCATCTCTCGCGCAAGCTCCTCCTTCTGACTTTCAAACCTTTAACGTGTCATGTTAAACATAGAATTCAAATATTTAACCCATGCGACAAATTTGATGCGTCAGAGCATGGTCAATGTCAGAGTGGGCATTGATTGGGGTGAACTTTCAACTCCTTTGCCACCGAGAAAGCCTTTTCTGCTACAGAGATGCAGCACAAAAGGTCGTCAATCGTCGCCATGAAGGTTTGGAGTTTCGTTTCGCATCTCACCCACGTGAGCACCTTGAAGCCTTTTCGTGTAGTTCTGATGAACAAACCGGGCGGAGCTTTGATGTTGTCTGGTGAAACAGCTTTGACAACGGCTTCCGCCTCCCTTTCGTTTTTGTAGGAAAGCGTAATCTCAGCCTCCAAGCTTCATCTCCCCTAGCTGCTTTTTGACAAACTCATCCACGAGTTTGACGAAGGATTCCACATGTTTGATGGGGATCTGCGCTCCAGCAGCGATGTTGTGCCCTCCTCCTCTACCTGAATGCTCTTCTGCGGCCACACGCATAATCTCTCCAAGGTTGAGACCCCTACTCGTTAGAAGGTCTAGCGCCCTCGCCGAGACCTTGGCTACGTCTTCCTCTGGTACTGTGGAGTAGGCGATGATGGGTTTCTCAGGCTTAGGAAGGCTTGTGGAGAGGATGGACGAAACGGTCCCGATCACCTTCTCATCGATGAAGTCTTCTCCCCGCACCACGTAGATGCTGTTTAACTCCTCGATGCGGCCGGGTTTTTCAGTTAACCAGCCAAGATACTTAGTGATGGTTCGACGGTATTCCTCCAGCACGGTGTTAGCTTCCTCAAGAGCGGTTCCTCTGTCACTCATGCAGATGGCTACACCGAGACTAGGCTTATCCATTCGTCCGGTGGCGTTGAGCAGAACTGCGAACTCCCGAGCGTCCCTGAGAGGGGTCCAAGGCTCCTCATGGGTTAGCGTGTAAACGCTTCCAATCAAGGTCAGCGCGGTGTCGCTTGAAAATCCCTTTGAGACTAGGTAGTCAGCCAGTGCAGAAAAAAGCTTTTTTTTCTCCTCTTCTGAAAGGTCCCTTAACGCCCTCCACTTGTCCATGTGTTTCGGGGTGATCCCTAGGCTCGCGAGGAAGGCTAAGCTTTTGTCTTCCTCCCCACTTATACCGGGTATGAAGGGGTTTGTGGTGCAAGCTAGTGCCTTATGAATTGGGCGCGTTTCTCGTCCGAAAAAAAGAAGGTCGGTTTCAAGCTTCAGATAGCCGGCATTCACCGCATCTTCCAGTATTGTCTCATTAACGCCCCCTAGTCTCCGCTGAGCGTATTTGTCCTGTAGGTCTCCAAGTGCTCCTATAATAGCGAGGCAAGCCAAATCAACGTTCTTTTCGTCTAGAGCTTTGGCAATAAAGTACGCCACTCCAGCTCCGCTGAGGTCTCGGGATCCGTCGATCCCGTGAATGTGAGGGTTTACTTGGATAAACGCCGACGAGGTTTCCCCGACAAGTTGATGGTGGTCAATTATGACTACGCGGTAGTTGGAGAGTTTTTCCCTCAGCAGGTCGAGGTAGCCGCTTCCAAGGTCTGTGAAAATGGTTAAGGAAGGCTTTTCCGCGGCTATTTCATTCACCATCCCCTCATCAATCCACTTCTCAATTCGAATGCGAACTTTCCCTCCCGATCTAACCAAGGCCCTTCCCATGATTCCCGCAGCCGCCAATCCATCCGCATCGAAGTGGGAAATGATGTGGATGACCTCTTCCTTTTCAATGTGCTTTAAGATGAGATCAGCTGCTTCGGAGGCAGTGTTCAAAAGGGCACTGACTTGTTCTTTCTTAATGGACATAAAAACCCCTAAGAAGTGGAGGCGGCCTTAAATTGGTACTCCCAGTCTGGGAGCAATAAACCCTTACGTTTGTAGTATCTCGACAGCTTGTAAATCTTGGCCTCAATGACTTGAAGAGCTCGCTTATTATGCAGATCCTTTTTGCTCCTTTCAAGATGAACACGAAGGCGAGTAGCCTTTCCCAGCAACGTTTCCAAGTCCTCAGGAATGGAGGGCGCCAACTCTGCCTCCCTTAAAATTTGGGAAATGGTTTTTCCTGTGATGGGCTTAGTGAGGGGAATACTATGCTGGTCGCGTAGAATAGTCCCGATCCTGCTAGGGCTGTGGCCTTCCTTCGCAAGTTTGATAACCAAGGCCTCCACTTCTTCAGGTTTGTACTTACACCAAGTGGGAGGCCTCTTGCTAACGGGTCGGGTGGAGTGCGATCTTCTCTTTTCTTGCTTTGGCAATTTTTGTCCTCCGAAGGCTCTTTATGAGCGAGCAAGTGCTGATATTTAAAACCTTCGATACGCCGTCTTAATCCTGTTTTCACTAATTTAAGTACTTTTACGACCATGGACACGCTAAGCATCTGTCTGTCAGAGCATGGACAAATATTCAGAGAGAGCAACGATATTTTCGCAAAATAACCGATTCGTGACCAGAAATGTAATTGAAAATCGACCTATGATAATATATAAAAACGTAACCACTCCATGTGTTTTAGAGACCACACCACAGGGTTAAGGTCTGTGAGGAAGCTGGATTAAGAATTTAGAGGTGCTTTGATGTTCAAGGCTGGGAAACGCCTAGCAGCAGTCTGCATAATTTCGATCTGCATGGTTTTCGGCCTTTTAGCTGGCTATTATTTTAGTGACCTACTTAGAGTTCGTGAGGATATCGAGTACCGGCGTACGGCGGAGGCGGTGTTTAGTGAGGTTTTGGGGGAGATAGGGGAGTTTAGAGGTCTTTCCCCTCCTATGGGGGTGGAGTTGAAGGTAGTCACGGTCAGTTGGGTGAAGGAGAATTGGGGATGGAAACAGGTTGAGGCAACCTCGAGGGAGGTGGAGATCGAGGAGAGAATCTACAAGGCTCTGCTCCTCATCCCCGAGAACGTAAGCCTTCAGGAGGTCAAGGTTCAGCAGGCAGGTGCCATCTTAGCCGCAACCTTGGAGAATAACCTCTACATCGTCAAGGACTACTTCGACCCCTACGATAGATTGAAGGCTAAGGAAATATTCGCCCATGAGCTCACCCATGTCATACAGGGTAAATACTTTAAGACCCCTGAGAGGATGAGCCATGATGGGAAGCAAGCCTGGTCCGCCCTTATCGAGGGGGACGCGGGGTTAACCGCCAAGGAATACATTAAAACAGAAGCAGACCCCAAAAGCTCTTCAGTCCCAACCTTGGCACGAGGGGCTTCATTTTCATGCACTTACGCCTCGGAGGAGGCAGACCCCCTGATGGAGATCTGGCTGTTCCCTTATCAGTACGGCGAGAACTTTGTTAAGGCACTTCACACTAATGGAGGATGGGCAGGGGTTAACCAAGCATATGAAGACCCTCCTCAAACCACCGAGCAGATTATGCATCCTGAGAAATACCTTGAGGGTGAATGGTACGCTGAGGTTGAAGCCCCGCCTCTAAACGCCTCAGGTTGGATTAGCGCAAAGACTGATACGCTGGGGGAACACTTCATACTCGTAATGTTGGAAACGCATCTGCCGACTGATGAGTCAGCGGAGGCTGCAGAGGGGTGGAACGGCGACAACTTCACCTACTACGAGAAGGGGAACGACTACATGTTCACTTGGAGGATTCTGTGGGATACGGAAGAGGACGCGGTCCAGTTCTCCGGCACATTCGCCGAGATGATGATAGCCGTGGGCGCAGAGGAGTTAGTCATGAACCTCTGGAGGGTTAGGGGAGAATACATCAGTTTCAAGAGGGATGGGTTGAGCACCCTCATCGTAGGCTCCACAACCACGAGCCATCAGATCAGTATGGTTGCCTTGGCTGGAGAACGCCCAGATTAAATAAAGGTGGAGGGAGGCTGCCTTGATCTTTCCACAACGGAGATTACGGTTGATAGAGGTTCTAGCTGCCATGAGTGCGGTTTATCTCTTTTCTGCCATGTATCATTTCCCGGAAAGCGTGGTCACCCCCACCCACTATTCAGATATAAACTACATCTGGTTTCGGGAGTCTCTGGGAGTCGGTCCACATAGGTTTCCGTATCTGGATTATAACTTAGAATATCCTCCTATCATCGGCTTGGTTATCTGGATTGCGAGTTATTTTAGGAGTCAAGTTTACTACCACTATGCCACCGCCGTCCTCCAGTATCCCTTCGCACTAATGACGGTTGTCTCGTTATACCTGACCTGCAGGGTTAAAGAGATAGATATCAGCCGGATCTTCATATGGTGCATCTTCACCCTTTCCATGATATGGTTTGTCTACTATTCTTGGGACATTATTGCCATAGGCTTTATGGCGGCCTCCATCTATTTCCGGGCGGTAAACCGAACCAAAATGTCCAGCCTACTTCTCGGTTTGGGAGCGGCAACCAAAATCCTGCCGATATTTCTCCTTCCCGTCTTCATGCAGGAGGAAAAGAGATGGGCGGGGCGTTTCTTGGTAGCGGGCATCGCTTTAGGGGTTGTGCTGGTTTTCAATCTTCCATTCATGGTCTGCAATTTCAGCGGTTGGCTCTGGACCTACGCCCACACTGCCTTCTGGGTCAATGAGGACTCTTTCTGGTTATACGTATTTGGACCTTACGAGACGTTCCTGTCAAGAGTAGGTTCTGCTCTGCTCTTCTTCTTTTTTATCATCGTGGTCTTAACTAGCAAAAGGGAGTGTTTTCAAAAGTGCTGGGCGATCATGGCTTCCTTCTTATCAAGCACCTATATCTTCCCCCCTCAATTCACCCTTTACCTTTTACCCCTCTTCACACTGGTGCCCGCAGTATCCTTACCCTTCTTCTACATTCTCGACTTCGCAAATGTCTCAATCATAATTCTCTGGTTTAAGCAGTATGGAGCATACCCTGCTGGTCCCATGGACCCTGCCAGCCCTGTCCAGTGGATAGCCTCGTTCAGACAGCTTTTACTCATGTTCTTACTCATAAAATTCCTTTTGCAACGACCCTTAGAAGAGAATGCTAGGCCCCCTCAGAACTTAATTCCTTTTTAAAGCATTTAGGGACAACCCTTAAATAAATCCACAGAAACTCAAAGGTTGAGTGTGATCCCATGATTACGGGCTGGGAATGGATAGTGGTATTAGGTATAGTTGCAGTGTTGATCCTTTGGGGTCCGAAGAAACTGCCAGAATTGGCTAAAGCGATTGGTGAAGCGAGAAAGGAGTTCCAAAAAGCCTCTAAAGAGGTCACGAAGCCTCCGTCTGAGGAAGAGACTAAACCTTCCGGCGACGATTTGCTTATTGAAACCGCTCAGATGCTGGGGATAAGTACCGAGGGAAAGACGAAGGAGCAGATAGCTCGAGAGATAGTCGAGAAAGGTAAGACCAGTAAGGAAAATAATCCGTAACTTGAAACTACGGAGCGACGGTTCATAAATGCCTGACGGTGAGATAAAGGCAAGTCAAGATAGGTTAATGAGTTTTTGGGAACACACTGAAGAGCTCACTAAACGACTTCGGGTCGTCCTATATACACTTTTCATATCAACCGTTGCCATGATGATACTGCCGGCAGACCTATCCTTCCTCAAAAATCCTCTGCAATTTTACAATCCTTTGGTAGCAGTCATCTTGAGGTCTATAAGAGAACAAATTCTTTCCCCAGATGTTGAACTTATAGGTTTAGAGTTTACAGCTCCAATTCAGCTTTATTTTATTGCTTCCTTCATCTTCGGGCTCGCTGTAACAGTCCCTGTTTTTGCTTACCAGATCTACAGATTCATTGACCCCGCTCTTTATCCACATGAGAGAAGAGACGCATATCCTTTCGTGGCGTCCGTTTCAGTTCTGTTCCTCGTCGGAGCCTTGTTTGGTTACAGAGTCCTTATGCCCTATCTCATACTAGCTATGTTCCCATTCTTTACAGCCGTTGGAGCAGAAATGGTCATTTCCATAATGGACTTCTATACCATCGTATTCGTTACAACCCTAATAACCGGGTTAGCCTTCACTTTTCCCGTATTTTTTGTTCTCCTCGTGAAATATGGAATAGTAAGTACTGAAATATTTACGAGGAACAGAAGATACCTCTACGCAGCCTTTTTCATCATCACCATGATTTTGACGCCGGATGGAGGTTTTCCTCTAGGTAACTTGATGATATGGATACCGATGGTCATACTTATGGAGATCGGAATCCTCTTTGCACGCCGTTACGAGAAGGGGGGGCAAGAGCGTCGTGCAAGGTGGCTTTCAAGTGGGACCAGCTGCAAATTCTGTGGAGCAGCTATTTCAGCTGACACAAAATTCTGTCCCCAGTGTGGAAAATCGCAGAAATAATATCGTAGGATTGGCTCTTCTGAAGAGTGTTAAAAGCTCTATAGTTAGCCACCCAAAATATCTCGGGGGCAAAGGACAGTTTACCATGAAGGCTTTAACATTCTCCCATGCATAAAACAAATTCTTTACAATCTGTTCAAAACCTGAGGATCTCTATGTCTGTCAAGATAACTGGTTCAATAATCTGTGGAAGAGACTGCACTTAGTAGTGAACCTAGGGGCAAAGCAAATATAACGATCTTGGTCTAAATGCGGTATGAACAGATAAATAACGAACAACGTTATAATCGGTTGGGGGCTTTGTCTAAGCTGGACAAAAACAAAGGTACAAACAGCAGTACCTCACGACTGAAAACACCAAGCTATAGGGACGATAAGCTATCGCTCATTATCCCAACCTACAACGAGCGAGATAACCTACCTATTCTTTTAGAGAGAGTTCGTATAGCATTGGATGGTATTGACTATGAGGTCATAATCGTTGATGATAACAGCCCAGACGGGACCTGGATTGTTGCTGAGCAGTTTTCACAAAGATTTAGCAACATTAAAGTTGTTAGACGGTCTAAAAAAATGGGGCTCGCCACAGCTTTCCTCGAGGGTCTAAATAACGCTGAAGGCGCCTTCATAGGCTTAATGGATGCTGACCTCCAGCACCCACCTGAACTATTACACAAAATGCTCGACACGGTCCGTGGCGGAGCTGATTTAGCTGTTGCCAGTCGCTACGTTCACGGCGGTAAGGCGGAGAGGTTGCCCTTGCATAGAAGAATTATCAGCAGAGGCGCCACAGCACTGGCACATCTACTGCTTCCCAAAATCAAGGCAGTTAAGGATCCCATGTCAGGCTTCTTCATTGTTAAAAGAGAGGTAGTTGACGGCGTGAAGCTGAGCCCTCGAGGCTTTAAAATGCTGCTTGAAATACTGACTAAAGGCAACTACAACAGGGTTGCTGAAATCCCGTATACCTTCAAGTCTAGGAAGCACGGTAGAAGCAAACTGGGCTCTAAAGAGCTTTGGAATTACCTAAAGCATCTCTACAGCCTTATGAAAGACACAAAGGAACACTTGAGATTCCTCAAGTTCTGCATAGTAGGCTTAAGCGGAGTTGTTGTTAGTGAGGGTGCTCTTTGGTTCTTCACAGAAATCACGGGACTATTATACCTCGTATCAGCCGTCTTGAGCACCGAGTTAGCGATCATTAATAACTTTGCTTGGAACGATGTTTGGACCTTCCGGGATAGGATTAGCGATCCGTCAATCAAATCAGCCTTGAGAAGGTTCCTGAGGTTTAACCTGGCTAGGATTGGAAGTATAATCGTAGGACTAACCGTGTTAGCGATTCTAACAGAGGCCTTAAGGATCCACTACCTTATATCGAACCTTTTTGCCATATGCGTTGCTGTACTATGGAATTACTTCATGAGCACCCACCTGGTTTGGAAACGCTAGATAAAGCACTAAGTGTAAAGTTAACAGAGCACTCCAAATCCGCGCTGCAAAATTATATTTGGAACAACTTTAATTAAACCTTAGGGTTTGATCCGTGAAAGACATTCTAGGCAAAATTGCCCATAACTTTGCAAATCTCGAAAATTCGAATCAAATTTCGAAGCTTGTTAACGAAGCTCTTGAGGAGCAAATACCTGTTTTTGAAATATTGGAAAAAGGCTTAAGAAAAGGCTTAGAAGAAGTTGGACGGAAGTTTGAAGCGAAACAATATTTTCTTGCCGAGCTTCTCTACGCTGCATCAATAATGGAGGAAGTTATGACTATTTTAAGGCCACGGTTAAAAAGTGAGACAATTAAAAAGGAAGGGCTGATAGTTTTAGGCACCGTTAGAGGGGATATCCATGATATAGGTAAGAATATCTTTAAGATGCTGGCTGAGGCAGCTGGTTTTGAAATTCATGATTTAGGGGTGGATGTTGAACCTGAAAAATTTATTGAAATGGTTAAAGAGAAAAAACCCAATGTGTTAGGCTTGTCAGCTTTACTAACTACGACGATACCAGAAATGAAAATAGTTATTGAGGAACTTAAGAAGGCTGGGTTAAGGAATAAAGTAAAAGTTCTTCTTGGAGGAAATGCGGTGACAGAAGAATTCAGGAAAGAAATTGGCGCAGATGCAGCAGTAGATGATGCGGTTAAAGGAGTAGAGCTCTGCAAGGAGTGGATGAGCGAATGAAAGAGCCTGAGACCATGACGCCAAGAGAAAGAGTTGTTAACGCAATTCACTTCAAAAAAGTTGATGTCTTACCATGGTATGAAAGCTACTATACGGATGCGGTTCTGAGATGGCTCTCTGAAGGACTACCTGCGCATAAGACAATGAAAATTGAATGGAAACTCCGTCCTGGGAGAATTATGATAAATTATCCAATGTTTGCTGGGTTTGATCTTTACTCATTTTTCGGCACTACAAACCTTTGGGGGCTTGTAGTTCCCATAGACGAAGGACCCATACCTAGATTTAAACAAATGAAGATAGGTGAAACTGAAAGATATGAAGAATATATTATGGAAACTGGAGCTATTGCAAGAAGATTAAAGACAAAATATTGGGGGTATACAATGCCACAATTTGTAGATTTCCCAGTTAAGGACATGAAAACTTGGGAACACTATAAGAAGAGATTAAATCCTGAAGATCCCAGAAGATATCCTGTAGATTGGGAAAAGGATGCCTACATCAAGATTTTCGAAGAATACCAAGAAGGATCCACTAGGCTGGGTATTACTGGATTCTACGGTTTCGGAGCTGAGTTAATGGGCATTCCTAACTTTAATCTGGCATTCTATAAGAATCCTGAACTTATTTCTGAGATGGCATCATATTGGGAATATTTCACTATTGAAAGGATTAGGGATGCTGTTGAAACATTAAAAGATCGAATTGATATGGTCTTTTGGTGGGAGGACATGGCAACTAAACACGGTCCAAATATATCGCCTAAGCTCTACAAAGAGTTTCTGCTCCCACACTATAAAAAAGTCACCGAATTCTTAAACAAATGCAAGATTAACCGAATAATGATGGACAGCGATGGCAACCTCAACCCAATATTAGATTTAGTTATTGAAGCGGGAATAACAGGTACATGGCCTCTTGAAGTGAATTCAGGGATGGATGTGAGAGAAGTGAGAAAGAAATATGGAAATAAACTGTTTCTCGGAGGTAATCTTGACAAAAGAGAAATAGCTAAGGGCGGAGAAGCCTTACGCAAGGAAATCGATTCAAAGTTACCGGTTATGAAGCAGAGTAGTGGATATATCGCTGGTCTCGATCATACAGTTCCTCTCGACATTGGCTTAGAAAGATTTATAGAATACGTTCACTACCTGAAGAGAAACTTGCCCCTTAGTTAATGACACTCCATATCCTATAGGGATAGATATTGGGAAAAGTGCAAAAAAAGCGGCTATTTTGATTTCGAAGCAAATGAGATTTTTAGCTTAAGCAAAAGGTTAACTTTCAGCCATCCGGAACCTGGCTGGACTGAAAAAGACATGCTAGAAGAATGGGTCTCAGCTAAAAAGATAATATGCCTGCTTAAGGAAAATATTAAAACAGGCTCTTGTATAATCACCCCACATCATACTATATTACTGACTTTTTAATTAAGTCTGGAAAACACAAATAACTCGCGTGCAACACTCTAAAATGTGCCCAACGCCACTTTAATACACACGAAGGGATAAGAAAATGACAAATAGTAATTGGACGAGCGGTAAAAAATTTGCCTTACTTAATCTACTGCTCTTTTCACTCATTTTAAGTGGAACATACTTAATCAGCATCTATTTGGTGTCAGAACCATTCTTGAGCGATGTACGCATCCCGTTCGCATGGAATATTTCGCATTTGGGACCTCCATACGTTGCTTACGATTTCAGCCCTCCAGTGATTTCGGGGCTTCTTTTCTTTCTGATGTCTTGGTGGACGAATAATCCCCTCATTTACCAATTATGTATTTCATC